>Ga0307514_10004017_pt1 | contig 13703 bp, 24 predicted proteins | sample 16_EM_MG_FD_203088 | JGI IMG/M metagenome (GOLD analysis project Ga0307514, IMG submission 203088) | Populus trichocarpa ectomycorrhiza microbial communities from riparian zone in the Pacific Northwest, United States - 16_EM | ecosystem: Host-associated > Plants > Roots > Unclassified | place... | reverse complement strand
AAAACGTCCCCGCGGCGAGTGCGACTCGTGGCGTCGTGAGTAGCGATCGGCGAGTTTCGGGCGGCAGGCTTGGTTATTAATCTGTTGTTACTCTTCTGTACCAAGTACTCTCGCCCCTGTAAATAATGGAAATGTTCCTACAACTCGGGCTGAATGTGTGAGTGTTCCAGGTAGGACCAGACAGCAAAAGCTAGTGTGAGCCCTTCAATGTGATTTTTTGCGATTCCTTGAACTTGGACGTGCTTCGATGAGCATGCAAGCGGTGTGATGCGCTTCCACGGAATGAGCTAGTACTTCCATGCGCTTCCACGGACACACGTGGTGATTCCATGCGCATCTATCCAACTGTCATTCGATAGATGCGCGTTGAGAAAATACAGACAATTCTATGCAATTCTATGTAATCTATGCGCATGGAGGCGCGTCGAACATAAGTGGGGGTTTCCCTGATGCATCCCCACCCAAGCTGGGGCGCCGGAACAGCTTGGGTCACCACAGATTCTCGTTTCCGCCGAACCCGATGTCGGGTATCAGCAATAAACGGGTGTAAGGTGTGAGGCTGATGGGGACAGCGATGATACTTATTTAACTTATCCAACGAGCATAAATATTCGAAGCGCATCCATTTAGAGGCTCTCCACTGAAATAATCTAAGAGTAAAATCTGAGGGAGTGGTACTCCTGCCGCTGGGTATGTCAAGCTTTCCACGAGTAGTTCATCGGTATCATCAGATATGGATCCACGCATGCCAGGGGTTCGGACAAATTGAACGAGAAGGTGTTAGAGAGGGACCGCGTGAAGAAAAAAGAGGGAGGAACATGGATCGAAAGCGGACAGGGATCCACCTTGTCATTGGATCCGCCATGAATCCACATCTCGAATGTCCACTGGTTTTCTTACCGGACTTCAGTGATCCGGATGGCTGCTAGCAGGCCATCCCGCAATTTCTGCGTGTGTCACGCCCAAGGCCATTCTTGTTGTGTACAGAACATATATCCAGCTTGAGGTCAGGGCATTGTCCACGCCAAAACAAAGTACGCTCGTAAAAGAAAAGTGGATTTGGGGTACAAGTTGCGTCGTATCGTACAGAGATCAAGAACGTTTTTAGCTGTTTCGGCTCCAGCCCGGAGAAGAGCAGAGCGGTTGGGACAAGTGAAGAGAATCAGGAGCTGTTGTCGATCCTACGGTTGATACCTCCCAGCAGGAATTTAATCAGGCGGGCGGTGGTCACCTCGGTAGCGATGTACGGTTCGGTATCAACCATATCCTCGAATGAGTTGTTAGACGAAAATGCAGAAAACCCGCTGATTCAAGAAGCACCCCTCACCCGAATTTTGTGTACCCGCTTGAGGTCGTTATCAAGTTTCACTAGGAAACTCGTTGCATTGCTATCCGTACCGATCTGGATGAACTGGATACCAAGCTGCACATACCAGGATGAGAAGCGCCCTAGGAGACCGGACACGAACAACGTACCTGGGAAAGGGTTGCCCCCGCTTTATCCAATCGATTGGAGATGTGTACGATGACACCTTCGACGTCATCAGCTGTTTGTCGCCGGTCAGTAAGGTTCACTTGGTGTTGAGCGAGTCCAGAACTCACTAGGTCGCCCATCGGTGATGACGAGGTAATTTGTCTTGTTATGGGGATTCTCCTTCTCGATGTTCCTGAGCAGGCTGTGGGTGACGTCCTCCAGAGCGTTTGCAATAGGGGTAGGACCAGACGGCGTGACCTTTCCGAAGAGCTGGTCCACCTCGGATTTGGTCTGACAAACGTCGATAAACCATCATCGATATGGGGATAATGAAGCCGCATTATGAACCGCCTTTACCTTGAGACGTTTTCCCACCGTTTTGTTGTTGAGGAAATTGATGTCGATTCCGGTCTTGTTGTACTTGAAAATGGTCTCTGCGAGCTTAGCCAATGCACTGCGCGTCTAAAAATGGAAAATGATAAGAACCGACCGAGAGAGGGGACAAGAAGTATTGTACCTGAGACCACAAGGGTTCTTTCATACTTCTAGAGTCGTCGACGAGTATGACTATGTCATAATCTTTCAGAATCTCCAGCTCGTCTTCCTCAACTTCAGGTTCAGGAGGCGGGCCCGAGGGGGGAGCAGGAGGAGGACCCGAGGGGGGAGCGCGACACATGATGGGGGAGAAAGGCAAGTTGCTGAAAATGACCTTCGTTGGCCAACCACATATATATACAGCAGTTTGAATCATTACCTGAACAAGCAGGGAGTGATGCCGACATGACAGCGGTATGACACTTTCCGTACGAGGTTGATTTGTCAATGGAGATCTGAACATGTCAATACTCGGTCCTCAAGGTGTTTTTCTGGTCCATCTGACTCGTCGTTGAGACGCTCTCTTTCCCTGGAACGGCGGGATCGCGGTGTGAGGGGTCATACACTCCCATGCTCAGTAGACAGATGGCCTCACCTCAATGAGAGCACAGTCGTAGTCCCCGTCCGCAAAAGTCAAGATATGACCTGCGGGGATCGGAACCTAGGGAGCATACACCTGCAGTCCCCTCATTTTTCGCCTCCAGTATTAGAACTGAATGGTAGAACTGAAAAGTCGGAGGGACGTGCGGCGACCTCATACGGAAAGTGTCATACCGCTGTCATCCCATCCTCCAACTTTTCGGGACGCGATGATCAGGTGAGGATGGGTCTATAGAACATGGAACGTGTGATCCGGGAGATAAGAAGGTCGATAGCGAAGAGATAAAGACAAGAGGGAGGCTCGGAGGGCTAACTGAGAGTGAATTGGGTGGATCTGAGCGGGTCTAGGTGTTTCGGGTGGAGAGAAGGACTTCCGGGAGGCGAAATCGCACAAAATCAGTACAGCAGTTTGGATCATTACCTGAACACGCAGAGTTCCCGATTGCTAGATCCCTAAGTACAGGGTTGTATACCAGTCATCATGCGCGCAGGAGCGCTCAGCGCTAAATTTCTGCGGGAACAAACAGATCCAATCATGACCCACTTGCTTCGAAGCCTCAGTACCACCCTTCCCCGGGCCCAAGTCTCTCCCTACCTTCGTACCTTCCGTATGACAATGTCCGGTACGGCGTCCCACACGAACGGACAGCGGACCTTCCCCCCATTGTACAAATCTAACGGGAATGAGTCTGCGGATCGCCTTGCTTTTTTCCACATTCTCGAAAGGCTAAAGGTACACCTTCCGATTTCATCGCAACATCCATCGTTCATCGGCACTGTCAGTAGACTCAGAAGCGTACGGGTTGGCTAGATCATAAGGTACGGTCCGTATTTTGTTGTACAGGAACAAGCTAACGCCAACCTTAGGTCCCAAACCCGGAAAGGTTTGATAGATACCTGACTGACTTGAATGCCATGATCGACTAACAGCCAACGGCGCAAACAGCATCTCGGACCACATGTACAGGATGGCTGTGTTGGCCTTGTGTTGTACAGACGAGACGCTTGATATCCCAAAGTACGCGTTTGGCTTCCACTCGGTGGTTCCAAGCGAAATGACGACGCTGATTGGCAAGATGTGTGATGTTGGCGGTTGTCCACGACCTCGCTGAGGCTCAAGGTGAGTCGTCTGTCAGCTCGCGTGATCAGGTACCGAGAAAACGAATCAAGTCGGAGACATCGCTCCACGAGAGAACATTCCAAAGGAGGAAAAACGAAGGTTAGAGGCAGTAAGTTGCATCAGTTCCACCATCAGGAGTCGGAACTGACCGGTTCTTCGGGCGATAGGAAGCCATGCACAATTTCGTTCATGAGATGCTCCATTGCAGCCCCGCCGCCCGGAGAATAGAAGCACTTTGGCACGTACGGCTGTCCCCCTACTCTAGTGGCTCCGGGGTTTAGCCCGTCCTTCTTTTTAGGAGTACGAGGACCAATTGACTCCTGAAGCTCGTTTTGTGAAAGGTGTGAATGGTTGGTTCCTTTGTTTGATCATTTCTGACACAAGATGCGACTTAGATTTGGATCGCTTTGAGTTGGCCAGCCAAGGTGATCTGTGTGTTCTGGACCCGATTAACATAGCTGATTGCACAGTACAGCGTTCGAGTACGAACGATCAAGTGAGGTTAAAACCTTGCAGCCATTTTTTGATGCCACCTTGCCACTTTTGCGCCATCCCGAAGTACAATCCTGGGGACGAGATCTGGAACAGGAGAGAGCAGAGAAGAAAGCTGCGGGTCAATAGCCTCTTCACTTGTAGTGTTAGCACTTGTAGTAATAGCGGCTATGATGCACAGAATATTCTCCAACAAAGTGCCTACTACTGACGCAGTGCCCAGACCCTGAGCCCATCGACATCATCAAACCGCGCGGACTTTCCGACATTGGGAGACGTAGCGAGCGTGGGAAACCTCCTATTGGGTCCCTTTCGCTGGCTCTCGAGCATTTCCTTTAGTCCACCTCCCACGTTTCGGTGGTACCACCACGGCTTGACCCCTCACGCCCATCTTGACAGGACAGTCATGCATCGTGCGAGTACGAGGTACACCAAACGTTCTTCCCCGGCCAAGGCCAGACAGAGCCCACCTCAGCTCTCGGATGGCCTACAAGTCGGGGAGGGAGGGGATCTTCGTAGGAAAATCCTCCAGCGAACTCATTCTATCGCTTCGCGCTCGACTTCCAACTCGTCCGCGACTACGAACTCCTCCTCGGGTAGTACCAGCAAGTCCAGATCCCCTGGACTTGAGTCGTACATGTCTGCTTTCTTGTCACCCTCTAGACGACCCCCCTCATCCAAGTCTACTTCCCCTTCTCCAGCACTTTCTCCATCCCCCGCACCATCATCTACGTCCGCCTTTGAAAACTACCATCGCTATTCCTTCTACCCAACTCCCAAGCAAGTTTTGAGCTCGCCAGCTCCCGCTTCCAAAGACAGGGAGGACGTGGACATCACCGACTATTACTCGGAATCAATTCGCAAGCGCGGTCTGTACGCGTCCCCATTCGGCGATATCACCAATCCACCAACCGCACCTTTGCCATCCTCCCCCAAACATGAAGGGACGGACTCGATGAAGGATCTCGACTTTGGGCTCCAGATACTATTGGTGCGACAGGTACTTGGGACGAACGGGGTCCCGGGGGTTCAGCGTGACCAGGACCGAAGCGGACCAGCGTCAGGGCAGTCACATGTCTTCCTTGATGGTGACATTGGGGAAGGGGTTCCGATGGATTCAGACTCGGACCGGCGACAGGGCGTGAGTTTTATCACGAGCGTAGGGGAGCGAGATGCCGGAGCTAGTGATCACGCTAGCGTCGACGGTTTCGACATTGGTTCGGCTCAACGACAACCCGAGGGTGCTGTCAAACCCTTCAAAACCCTCGAAGAGGATCCATTTTTCCCCGCCGACAACGGGGACATTACCACTGGATTCAAGTCGACTCTGGATTCACCCTTCGAAGCGGATATCTGCGACATCGAACTCACGTCCCTCTCTCCTAGAGTCGGGTACGAAAACACATTCATGAACATCATGCCTCCTCACGCTTTCGACGCTTTCGCCCCGGTTCTCCCGCCTCCTTGTCGGTTCAAAACTGTATCTCGACTCCCCACGAGCGTTTTCTGAAAGTGCGGCTTGATTTCCCAGAATTCAACCGCTCCTCTGCTTCGGGGACCTTCCGCTTGTATTATCGTATGTTTGTATATGCTACATGCGCATGTTGTGCCCTTTTTTTCTCTAGATCAACCCTGCTATCCATCGACCATCCATCATTCAATTTGTTTTCCCCTTGCAATCCCTCCCTCTGTGTATTTGAACCCCCAACTTTCCATCAGCTTCCACAATCTCCGCAATTCCCCACACTTCCTTCATCCCCGTTGGGTGTTTCCGAATGTTGTTTTATTATGTTTTTTTTTTTCGTCACCCATCATCGCAAACTATCGCAAAGTATATATACGCGTCTATCTGTGCACGTATTATATTCTCGACTCATGCCGCGTTTGTCGTGGGGATCTGGACCTGGCCTTTCTCAATGACGCGGACGGCGAACCCTAGAGGCTAGAACGAACCATCACACGATGAAACGTACGTTCCCGTCAGCAGATTCTGTAAGGTTCAGGGATCAAATACTTCAAATGACAGAACGGTTCCCATGAGGTGCCCCCTCATTTCAATAGGACTCACGGAAGCTCACGGAAGGGGGCTAATCTAATCGTGGACACATGGAAGAATTCCTTTCCCAACTGAGCAACCTGAGGGTTCGATAACATCGTTCAAACTGCAAAGATATTTTTATAATACACCGCAGGTCGTTGTAACGGGCTTTCAATTGGCACAAACACCTCTCCGGCGGAGAACGAGCCCTGACGGTGATCCAGGTGACCCCGCACTGGCAGGGTTTCGCGAATTCAGAAAAAAAAGAAGAGATCAAATGGCCGTGCTGTCCGGGTGTTTTCGTGACTTTCATTCCTGGGGAAAAACATGTACACCATGGGAACGCTCCACCCAGGTTGAGGGGTACACCCCGTCAGATGATCAACCTATTTCCGCAGGTGGAATGGCCGACGCCAGAGGTTCCCTCCCAATGCTGCATCGCACATCCCGAGTCCAGCCGGGTTCTGAAGAACTCACACCGTTGCTTTTATTTCCCGTCGAAACACCGGTACTATACATGAACAACCCTCGTTGTTTTTTTGTCGTGGTCGGGAGATACTTTCTAGTACCCTTTATCCTAGATATAGATACCAATAACTGCACGACGTCTCAGCATAACCCCTCAAAAGGGAAAGCATAAGACGTACAACACACCTTAATGATGGAACAATCTCAACGAGGTGTGCGCAAACACCATCCCATGCTCGTCTGCCGCCTTGATACACTCCTGATCCATGACACTTCCGCTCGGAGCAGCCAAATATTTCACACCGCTCTTCCTCGCTCGATGCACGTTATCGGGGAATGGGAAGAAAGCATCACTCGAGCATGCGGCCTTGTTTAGCTTCTTTCCCCACTCCTTCTTTTCTTCCTCATTCAAAGGTTCTGGGACCTTTTCGAAGAGTCCTTCCCAGTTCGTCTTCTCGGATCCCTCGAGGTCCTCGCCGCTAACGTAGAGGTCAATGGCATTTGCCTTGTCTGCGCGCTTGACGCCTTTTTTGAAGGGAAGAGTGAGGACCTTCGGGTGGTGCCGGAGCCACCACAGGTCGGCCTTGGATCCCGCCAACCGGGTGCAGTGGATACGAGATTGTTGTCCGGCCCCGATGCCGATGATTGACCCGCGGTATGCATAGGATACGCTGTTGGATTGGGTGTATTTCAGGGCGAGTGTGGCGACGATCAGGTCCCGTACGGCGTCCTCTGGGAGCTGCAACCGCAGTTAGAGTTGAGATGAAGGATCCGCATGAATAAAGGCAGCGTACATTCTTGTCTTGAGTAACGATGTTGTTAAACAACTCCGAATTGATCTTGGCATCGTTCCTTTTTTGTGAGAGGTGGATTCCGTACACTTGCCGTGTTTCGACCTCCCCGGGGGCGTAGTTCGGGTCGATCTAGTAGTATCCTCCTCAGCATCGCATGAAGTAAACACCGGCAAGTAACCTCACGAACCTGCAAGACACAGTATTTTCCACCTTTCTTTTTTCTCAACACTTCCAAAGCGTCCTTGTCGTATCCAGGTGCAATTATGCCATCCGAAACCTCCCTCGAAATGATCTTTGCAGTGGCAAGGTCACAAGGAGAGGAGAGAGCAATGAAGTCTCCGAACGAGGACATTCTGTCAGCACCCCTAGCGCGAGCATAGGCACTGGCCAGAGGGGTCAAAGGTTCTTTTAGGTCTTCGACGCCGTAGACAACCTTTTCTGTGTCGTCGAGTTCTATCCCAACAGCGGCACCGGCTGGTGAGACATGTTTGAATGATGCAGCAGCGGGAAGGCCGAGGGCCTCGGACAGTTCCTTGACCAAAGCATACGAGTTGAGAGCGTCCAAGAGGTTGATGTAACCAGGGGATCCGCATAGTGCTAGAAGGGACCAGATGAGCGCATGACCCAGGACGGATGTTTTCTGCGGGGACACCTTTGAATGGGAGTTCTCCACTTGTGACGTACGCTTGTGCAGGCTTCTGATGAGGGTTAGCGCCATACCTCAGAGGGGTCCTCTGAACAGCTCCAGCAAGTTCCTCCGGCTTGAGATCGCTTGAAGCATATTTCTCCCTGAAGTACCCGCCGATCGCTTCGTCGTACTTGGCCGTCATCTCAAACGCCTTGAGCGCGAGCTTACTTCTCAGCGTTTGCCCGACATCCCCTTGGCCATCCTTCCAAGCCTTCAGGAAATCATTGTAATCGGAAGGATCGGAAAGGACGGAGACCCGTTCGTGATTCTTTGCCGCAGCGCGGAGAAGGGTGACTCCGCCAATATCAATCTCCTCCACCGCATTTGCAAGGGTGCACTCCGGTTTTGCGATGGTTTCGGTGAATGGATAGAGGTTGCAGACCACTATCGAGATGGGAGAAATCGACTGGGCTTTGAGATCCTCTTCGTCTGAAGGGATCGAACGGGCCAGGATGCCTGTAATGGGTTTCCTCGAGTGAGAGGAACGAAGTGAGATGGTTCAATGCGCGTCGTTTACCTCCATGTACGGCAGGATGGAGTGTCTTTACCCTCCCGCCCAGCATTTCTGGGGCTTTCGTGATGTCGGAGATATCTCTACACAAATCAAAGGCACCCATGTAGAACGCACCCCTTGTCAAAGGAGATAAAACTTACTGGATAGGGATACCAGCGTCTCTGATCTTTTTGGCCGTTCCTCCAGATCCCAATAATTTCACTCCAGCTTCGCTCAGGCCCTTGGCAAACTCTAGGAGATTAGACTTGTCGTACACCGACAACAGGGCTTTTATCCAGGCCGTAAACGCGCGTTCTCGATCTCATCAAAGTCGAACTCACCGATAGGCGTCGACATCGTGTTTTCGAGTTTGGGATCAAAAGATCGAAAATCAGGTTGGAGATCAGTCAGTACAGCAGAGACGGGGCCAACCCGGGCCGGGCCGAAGCTGCGCCGACAATGGCCCGATCAGTCTCGCGCTCAGGTCCCCCCATCATTCCGTCACCGCAGCCTATGTCGAGCACTACATTTCAGTTATTCTGCTATTTCCAAACCACGGCAGCTCACCATTTCTGCCCTAGTGACGTTGGATGGACAGCCGAATTTTTACACCGTTCGTCCCGGAGATGGTGCGGCGACTCGAGGCCTAAGAACGGGCGAAGGATTATGGGTTTATCGGTGGTGCTGATTGCCTCCAAAACCCAGCGTGTTTCTGACTTTGTTCCGTGTCCAGCAGTCGAATGGTCTGGTGAAGGGGCACCAGTGATTGAACCCCATGGATGCACCGGCTCTGTTGCCACTCGCGGGTTTTTCTCAACCCATGCCAGTGAACCATCTCCCGGTCTCCGCACCGAATGGTTTATCCCCGGTTCTACCCAATATCACGTTACCCCGCATCGAGTTGGCGACAATAGTTGGAGCTGGTAATGGTTACTTGGATATGGGCGAGGTCTATTCACACATTTCCCCCGTACTCCTTCGAAATCTATCCAGGCCCCACTTGCCGTCAATCAACCTTCTCCATTCACCGGAGAAACACTCCTTCCAATAGCGGATCAACCTATAGCAGAGCTTTGAAAATTGTGGGGGTGGCCGGTTGTAACGAAGAGAATGAGGGAGAAAGGTTCGAAATAAAGGTCCGGGTGTCGTCTCAATGCCTGGAGCTTCCTCCTCTCCGTGACCTTCGCCCGGCACACACCGTCTACACTCACCAGTGACAGGATCCATGTCAGAGAAACGTCGCTCGAGCAGCATCGACAGCACTTCCGGGTCTGGTGTCCACGAGAAGGACCTCCACCAGGACACCGTGAGCGTGATTTCTTCTCTCCGTCCCCCATCTTACGTTCCCCACAGGATGCCATGGCTGAAGAGATGCAGGTTATTGGACCAGATCTTCTGGAAGCCACCGCCCATGCCAAGACCATGTCCCCAGAGGATGTCGAGGAGACCATTGACTATCTCCTCAACGAGGTACTCTTTCAGTCACTAACCACGAGCTCTCTGCTCATGCTTTAAAATCAACGCAGCACGCGAGTGATCCTGTTAGCAGTAACCTGAATTCTGGCGGGACCCTGCGATCGAACCTCATGTCTTCCCTTCCAGATCTTCCCCCCACGTGTCATCGAAGCGGCCAAGCGGTATCGTTTTGACGAAAAATTGAATAACGACCCCGTTGAGTCCCAGAGGATCTATGAGGAGCTCAAAGTAGAAGCTGCTCTTCTAGTGATCGTACGTGTTCAAATTCTTCGGGCTTGGTTTTGAACCTCATCGTTATCTTACCAGAACTCGCCATACGCCGAGGTTCGTGCCGTAGTTGATAATCACGACAACCCCATGATGCCTGCGAGTACCTTTCGTGCTTGGTTCATCGGGACGATCTTCGTCGCGGCAGGGTATGTCAATAATTCCAAAACTTGCCTGGCACCCCTGGCGCGCATTTATTGATCGGCCGTGTCACAGGGGTTTTGTCAACCAGTTCTTCTACATGCGCCAGCCTGGTATCACGGTCTCAGCCAATGTCGCTCAGCTGCTCGCTTTCCCTGCTGGCAAACTTTTGGAAGCGATCCTCCCGACCAAAGAGTTCACCACTTTCGGTTATAGATGGAGTCTCAACCCCGGGAGATTCAATCTCAAGGAGCACATGGTGATCACTATCATGGCGAATGTAGGATTCCTCATCCCATTCACTGGGCTCGTATGTCTTCTCGTAGTCACTCCGGTACAGTCTAACGTGACCAGGAACGCGTAGATCGTTTGGGTCCAATATCTGCCATTCTACTTCAACCAGCCGTTCGCTTCCAGCTTCGGATACCAGAGTACGTAGCTCCGACTCCTTGTGAATCCGCGGCTCAATGCCCCCTCAGTTCTCATCTCCCTCTCTACAAACTACATTGGCTACGGCCTTGCCGGTCTAACACGTCGATTTCTCGTCTACCCGTCCCAGGCCATCTGGCCCGCAAACTTGGCGATCATTGCCCTCAACCGCGCCTTCCACACAGAGTCAAATGGCGTAGTTAACGGTTGGGCCGTCTCAAGGATCAGGTGGTTCATGTACTGTTTTGTCGCTATGTTCATCTACTTCTGGTTCCCCGACTACATCATCCAGGCGTTGTCGTACTTCAACTGGATCACCTGGATTGCGCCGAGGAATGCCAAGCTCGCAGCAATTTCCGGGAGCGTGACAGGCCTGGGATTGAACCCCCTGCCCACCTTCGATTGGAACCAGCTTGTTGTACTTGCCGACCCCCTCATAAATCCTTTCTTCGTAAGCACAACTTGTCCCCACACGTTGCCTACGTGCTCACACGTGTTCTTATCAGAGTACCATCAACGTAAGAGTTAGCTTTGTAAGACTTGATAGGCCGGTCGTCGCTGATTAGCCGCTCTCTCGCCTCGCATAGATCTTTCTTGGGGCTATCTTCACCTTCCCAATTATTGCTGCTATCTGGTTCACCGACACCTGGTACACTGGTCATCTCCCCATCAATTCTAACCGGGTATACGATAACACCGGGAAGCTATACCAAGTTTCAAGGATTGTCAATGACAAGGCCTTGTTCAACGAGACCGCCTACAAGGCCTATTCTCCCATCTAGTATGTCCTCCACCCTCTTCGATCGGACTTGGTTGAAGTCATGTTCCCAGTTTATCTGCCGGCCTCTCCACGGTCTATGGCGCCTACTTCGCAGCCTACGCTGCCACTATCACCCATGCCACTTTGTATCATAGTCGCGAGATGGTGACAGGTTTCAAGAACTTGATCAGCCGTAAATCGGCTTTCACCAATTCCAAGGACATCCACACCCGTTTAATGAGGTCGTACAAAGAGGTTCCCGAGTGGATCTACCTCGTTGTGCTGTGCGTCTCCATTGGTATCGGTGCTGCTGTCATTGCGGTTTACCCCACCGGTGCCTCCCCTGCCGCCGCGTTGTATGGTGTCTTCCTTGCCGTCCTTTTTTGTGTTCCTTGTGGCATCATCAAGGCGGTCACAAACGTGGAAGTGACCCTCAACGTTATCGCCGAGCTGTTTGGTGGTCTCTGGTTTCCCGGTAACGCCAACGCCATGAACTTTTTCAAAGCCTACGGATACATCACCACCTTGCACACCCTCTATTTCGCACAGGATCTCAAGCTAGCCCATTACATCCACATTCCACCTTGGGTCACCTTCAGCTGCCAGGTGTACGCTACGCTTGTTTCCACTTTCGTTTGCACGGCTGCTCTCAACTACCAGATGAAGAAGATCCCCGGTGTTTGCACACCCGAACAGAAGGACCGTTTCACTTGTCCCCCGATCAACACCGCCTTCGCGGCCTCCGTCACCTGGGGCACCCTCGGGCCCAAGAAGATGTTCGGCGCCGGAGCCACCTACAACGGCCTCCTGTGGTGTTTCCTCGCTGGTGCCTTCCTCCCGATTCCGTTTTACTTCCTCGGTAAGAAGTGGAAGGTTTTCCGGTACTTCCATGCCCCCGTCTTCTTGTATGGAGGCTTGTTTTGGGCTCCTTATAACTTGGCGAACATTTGGCCCACCGTTCCGATCGCTTGGTTATTCAACTATTACATCAAGAAGCGATACCTTGGCTGGTGGTCAAAATATAACTAGTACGTGCGCCCTCTGCGCTTGATTCAGACTTGACTTAACCGACCGCTCGCTTCCTTTCAGCATCACTACATCTGCGTTCTCTTGTGCTATCGCCATTTCCGCACTTGTGATATTCTTTGCCTTGCAACGACAAGGTATCCATATCAATTGGAGCGGAAACACTCGTCCGTTCAGCGGTTGCGACGGAACGGGGTGTGCGCTCCACCCCGTCCCCGAAGGAAGTCACTTTGGTCCAGGACCCGGAGAGTTCTGACGCTGTCTTGTAGTTTCGTCCAATACGAGTTGAGGCCATATGCTGACGTAATATCTCCATGGGGGTGGTATTTGCATTGCTCACGATCCATATACCTCAATAACAATCAGACGTTTCTCAGTGTTGGAAAGAGATATCGGATCAAGGACTCGTATACAGCTCTCATCTCGAGGGGGTCGATGGACTCATCGTACGCAGGAAGGGAGTAGGAACTGAGAATTTCGGGTGATCTCCCTTCGACTTAAACCGGAATGAGGATCCAGATCCAATTGGGCCAGCCATCATCAGGAAAATGAAAACTCATTATCCATGCACTTCGAATTGCCTGGAATAGCCAAAATTGCATGGCATCGTGACCGGTTTCTCCATGCGCATGTATCGAATGACTGTTGGACAGATCTGCATGGAAGCGCCACCCGGTTTCATCGGAGCGCATGGAAATGTTACCTAGGTTCTATCGATGTGCGTGGAAGTGACACTGATTTCATCCAAGTGCGTGGAAGTGCGTGGAAGCGCGTGGAAGCGCATGGATATGCATCCAAGTTCCCACAATCGCAGCTTTTTTTTTCACTGTACATACCGATGCATATCCTTCCCATATTGCCCTCAAGCAGACGACTTAATACTGCGTGAACCAGAAGCATGTATATTGAAGTATGCTATGTGACAAATATAGGAAAGGAAGAAATCCAGACACGCTCGAAGGGGAGAGGAATAGGAAAGATCAAAATTGAAACCTTACATTCACAATTTTCCTTGAGAGTCACGGCTGCGACCGCCGTTTGAACCTGCTATCCTGATGACCA
>Ga0307514_10004016_pt1 | contig 13707 bp, 15 predicted proteins | sample 16_EM_MG_FD_203088 | JGI IMG/M metagenome (GOLD analysis project Ga0307514, IMG submission 203088) | Populus trichocarpa ectomycorrhiza microbial communities from riparian zone in the Pacific Northwest, United States - 16_EM | ecosystem: Host-associated > Plants > Roots > Unclassified | place... | reverse complement strand
CCCGCCCGCCCCCCCCCCCCCCCCCCCCCGGCGGGGGGGCGGCGCGCGCCCGGGCCCCCCGCCCCCGGGGGGGGGCCCGGGGTGGGGGGGGGGGTGGTGGTGGCGGGAGTAGTGTAACGCAGACGCAGATGGGCGTGGATGTGGGGGGGTTTGATTTGTTGGAGTTGCTGCTGGGTGAGGGGGGAGGAGGAGGGTTGGGGGAATTATGAGGTTGGGGCTATTGAACAGCAGAAGAGCACCCATGCGGGATGTAGTGTGATGTGATGGGTGTGGGAGATTAGGGCCTGTGGCGGCACGGGCTTTTTTTTTACTTTCCATTTTGTTTGGGTTTTGGGGTCCCCTTGGGATATCTTTTTTTCTTCTTTTTTGTTTTGCGCTCTTTGACGTTACATTATCGTGATCATTGCGGGGGCTGGTTATATATACATAATTCTATGTAAATCTCACCACTTTTTCTCCTTCTCCTTCGTGGCGCCCCGGGGGGGTTCCTTCCCACAATTTCTTGGATTTTTTGTGCCTCAGTTCTGGGTTTGCTGTTTGACTACTGGGTATGGGGGTGGAGGTGGGTGGGTGGATTTATTTGAGTGGGTATATGGGGAGGAATGTGTACATTGTGTTTTATATCTATGGTTGGGTGTGAGGGCGTGAGGGCGTGACTTTCAGGGTAATAAAGGGAAAAAAAGAGTGTGATATTTTGGGGGTAATATTCGGTACAGTAGTCTCGTGGGGAGTTTTTTATTTTTAATTTTCCAAGTAATCATTAATCGTATTCAGCCTATATAGACTATCCCTTGGGCGAGCGGGCGGGCAGGGATGGGAAATTGAAGACACTTTAGTATACCTACTTAAGCGGCATTGCGGCTAATATAACTTTGCAGCAGGATGGCAGACAGCGTAGCCATGAGATTTTTGTGGATATTTCAAAAATGGGAACATATTTATTGATTCTAAAGAGAGAGAATTGACGCAAAAGGTATATTCTGTATCGAATAAGATTCTGATGTAGATGGATAACTAGAGAGTAGAAATGGTTACCCTGATGTGAGGGTAAGAGGGCAACGAGATGTTAAGCTCAGTTCGGTGTTGTAGTCTATCCCTTACTTGCGTTAGTAGGTACATACCGACTATACTAGTGCAACTACAGCTAGGTATCATATCTGTACGTACTAAAGTGTCTTCAATTTCCCATCCTTGCCCGCCCGCCCAAGGGATGGCAGCTCTCTCTTCCCCGCGGCCCCATGAGCATAAATCACCGAGATTTTTCCGGTGTGATAATCCTGTAAGTTACCTTAATAATTCCGGTGCCCAGTACCCTGAGTCACCGGATTTTGGACTCGCGGAAATCTCCGGTGTATCTATGGAATGTTGTTTCCAGGGTAGCACCGGACAATATTAATATTAACATCGTATTAAATATTTAGAGACACCGTGGTTCTTTCGGTGGGTGGCATCAAGGATGTTATCCGGTACTCGATCATGATGATACTATGCATATGCGCCTACTAGCTATAGTCTAGTGTATCTCTCTCTATGTGGGGGATCCGTGCCACTAGCTGGCGTTCAGTATATATGGGGATGATTAGGGCAGTGGCAATGTGGGGGGCGGAGTTGAGATGGAGATGAGGGGCTGGGCGTGGGGAAGGGGAGATCCCGGAAGTAAAACTCCAAGCTAACAAGGACTCGAAAGCTGATAGGTGGGAGCTGGCAATATGCGAAGCCGGGGAAGAGTTGGCCAGAGTTTTCACAGATAGGAGCATGGAGTTGAAGGAGGTGGTAGAGGAAGTGCGGAAGAGGCAGAAAAATCTGGGACCAGACACTGTCAGATTTGCATGGGTGAAGAAGACACACGTCGGAACTCAAGGCGATAAAAAGGCAGGCAGATGGCCAAATCCAGAGCAGAGTTGGGAGATGAGGAGGAGGAGGAGGAGGGGGGGATGGAGAAAGTAATCATGGAGGGGGATTTGAGGCAGGAGTGGAAGAGGAGGAGGGCGGAGGAGAGAAAGGTAAAAGGCACGGGGATGGGCAAACGGTGGGCCGAAGTGGGGGCATGATGGCGGGAGCCGGATAGGCGAAAGCAGCCAGATTTTTTCTATCTTTCAGGGTTTGTTGTTTCTGCGTTTACGCAGCATGTTGTTCCATGTGTAATCCCAATCCTTTAAACGGGGCCGCCTCACAGCCTAAGGCTCTTTTCGGGGAAAGGCGTATAGACTCCAAAAAAGAAGAAAGCTGTGAGCGGTTGTGCAACTGGTTTGCATATAGGAGTATTAACTGGGTTCAGGGTAACCATATCTCGGTCACACTGGGTTAGTTCCAGGGGATTTCCGAATCTAATCTGGTGTGTCGCTGTAAAAGATACAGGATACCACCGGAAAATATTTGGCTATGCATGAATTAATTCAGGGTGCTTGCCCTCAGTAATGTTTCCAGTCGTTAAATCACCGGAATTAACCCAGTGCAAATTATCTTTTGCAAATCCCGGTGCAGATACTGACATACTCTGGTGCATTTGCCCCGGTAAAATATCCACTTTGGGGACACAGGATTTTTTGTCCGGTGGGCGTCTGGTGCAAAACATGACCCAGGATTTTTTCCAGATATTCTTCGGGTTTTTTACGGTGCCACTACCCCATGTTATAAGTCTGACATATGCATTGCTTACATTGCTTACACTGGTCTATGCAATACAGTTTTTTGCTTATTATTCCCAAAACGGAGCTTTTCTAGGCTCCGCCATTTAATTCTCTGAATGTGCCCAGACACTCAATTGAGAAGCTACTACTTCATTTGGCTAGTTCATCGTTAGCCAAGACTACCTAGCTGGGCAAGATGCCCATACAAAATTCTGGAAATTAGACATATGACAAGGGATCTTCATTCTTGGATTATATGGTAGTCCCGTGTCTAGACCGGCTGGTACAGCACACAGTACTACAACTTCATTCCAAGCAGAGGAGCTTCAGATGGAATATACTTTGTGAGTAGGAGCATCCTCTAGGTCCACTACCCTGCCCGTCGACGTCATCCTATTGGACAGGATCGCCCTAAACATACACTCTCGATGCAAACCTCTAGGTATGCTATCGAAAAATTGCTTGCTCCATATTCATTCTACCGATAGGCCTCATTGCATTCAAATAAATCAATGTCACTATTGTGCAGGAGATGACCCTGAGTGGGGTGTTGTCGGGAAGCACTCGGTATAAGGATAAATTATATCCAATTGACCCACCTAGTGCACACTGCATGTTTTACAGTATCACTGTGATGGAACCTAACGCCCCAGCTCACCACCACAGGCCACTGGCGAATCTGAGGTTGTACTAATTACAAACCACATCTGTAGCCACTGTAGAATATATCTCCTCTGGCCTCAGTCCTGTGGTACCAGCATTCAGCTGATTGACTCCTTTTTGTTTTGGGTCTGGAGTTGAACAAATTACTAGGGTTACATATATTATTCGTGGAAGTCTCAGATCTTTGTCTTCATACCTAAGGCTAACAAATCCGCTCCCCCAAATACCTACTTAAGTATAATATCACTCAAGCCCAACACTGGACATGCAAACATGGTCGCAAAACCCGCAGTGGCAATGGCACCTGAAGGAGCGACCAGAATCCCTGATAAACAACCTGAATTGAAAACCGTACCTCTGTTCGAGGAGATCGCTGAGGCTTGACAAAAATTATGTATGTCTGGTCTCTTTTACAATATCCACCAAATAAGGACCTATTGCAACTGTGCACTACATCTTTCCTCTCAGGACCTGTTGAGTCGCTAGGGGTTATCAGGATATCAACTTCGGATTTTTTGATCTGCATGCTGGCCACATCACGTTATTTAACGCAGACATTCCCAAGCGGATCCATACCAGCTATTATAGCTTTCAGGCCCCCCGGCACTGGCGTGAGAGCGTCTCTATATTCCACAGATCCAAGTCAGACAGCCAGCTATGGCTGAAACTACCGGCGAGGTGATTGCCTCATGGGATCCTGGTTGCGCGGTTGGGGAATCTGTTTTCCGATATTGGGATTGGGGCTATATATATATATATATTTCATGTTGGGCGTAGCCTTGATGGAGGAATAGTCGAATCATACATCCAAGGTTCCTCAAGACATCAGCGGAGGTGCAATGGGAGTAGCAGTATTGTCTAAATAATTCATGAATCTCCAAACGATACTAGTTCAATTCAATCTCCTGGGATTCTCAGGATAGGGTGATATTCACTGACACCGATTCATGTAGGCAATCACGGCCCATGCCAGCTTCGCTGGTGTTGCCAAAGCGTCTATAAAACAATTGTCGTCTCGGCTGCCACTGGATCTTCAGCTTGCCAAGAATGTCCTTGGGGTAGGACTTTGGAAAGGAATTTATTGAGGCCACACCAAACTATTCGGCAGAGACCCCCACGATGCCCCTAGCCGACTATCCTACCCTCGTATACCAGCAAGCAGGCATCTTGGGGGTCATCGTCATCGAATATAGGTCGAAATTTCACGAGATTGGTGGAGAATTAGGGAAGCTGTTAATTTCAAGGAAGTTTACTCTTTTCAAGCAGGAGATACCCTAATTGTGGAGGAGCTACCCAAATTGGGGGTCTGCTATTAGATGTGGGAAAGCAGTGCAGACATGGGGAGCTGCCTTTTGTTTTCTTAGCTTATGGATTGACATATCTCGTAATTACCCTTAACCCTTGTGATTGGAAGTATTGCCACATAAAGTTAATGTAACCACTCTAAAGCTACTACACTACACTCGTGATATAGCGCAGATGCTTTACACGACATGCACTGCATGTAATGTGTCTCATTTTCAGAGCATTTTTAGCTTGCACACTTCGGCTTCCAGTCCAAGTATCCTCCATACTTGGCCACGCTCTTCTATAGAACTGACTTAATAATCAACATACATGCAAGTCTGATATCACAACAATCTAAAGTTTTCAATAAACTCTATAGTTACAAGAAACATTAATTTTACTACTGAAGCATAGTTTGAAAGATGGTGTATATAGCTGTACACAAGTACCATGTCGAGAGTTTCCGGATGCAAAACGGCTTAGCCTAATATATAACCTGCTTTTCCGTTCGACCCAAAGAATTTATCCCCTTGTCACTACCACAATGCATTTCCAAACATATAAAAGTCTCTCTAAGGTGGTACTTGTCTCCGGCATGTTGGCTGCAATCCCTACGGTTCATGGTGCTCCAGCTCGTGTTATTCGCCCAATACTGTCCCAGGATGGCAACAGTATAGGCCCTGCGCATTTCATGGCACCTCCTGCTCCGGAGCTCAATTGGCGCACAGATGGTTCTGGTATTATTCCAGTCCAACGAGGTCATCAACACATACTGCACTTTACCCAAGAACTTACCAACCTGCCTGATGCCTACAAAATGCCTGCAGTTATGGACCATGAAAACTCTGGGGAGATGGAAGCCAATATTGAAGGCAAAATCCCAATTGCGAATATCTAGGCTGAAGGGCTGTTCGACAAAGCTGGTCCTAGGACAGCAGGAGAAGAGCTTCTCGGACACGGAATCAACAAACAAGCTGAAATAAATGCGGTAATCGCGGACACCATTGCATCAACGAAATAACAACCCCTTCAACCGGTTTCACCTTATGAACCAGGATTTAAACGTCTTACCTCAATCCGAGCGGATGTGGACGGGAAAAGCCGCAGCTCTGAGGTGCCTTGAATTTTGCGAAGCTCTCCAACATGAGGAGCTTCCAGTCGAGCTTGAGAACGGCGAGAAGACAAATCAATACCTCATAATCGTTCTTTCGAACATGGTAATCTCATGGAAGTGGAGGTGCATGTATTCTGTCGTTTTGTTCGGTTATAGGCTCCATTCGAATTCATGGGCCCAAGCGCCTATTGGAGTTGGTATGTAGTACGGAAAATTCTGTCAATATTGCAATACGTAAATAGTTAGGGTAATAATATAACGCTGTACTCCGTATCTGTATTAGAATGTAGCCACAGGACGTGGTGTTTCACCCCATAATTTGAACCGACCAAGGGCTCTATACATCCGTTAGCAATACATATGAAGCTCACAAAGGAAGTGAAGTCCACCATTTTCACCACTATAAGTTGGTTGGCCTGTTTAGTATTCTTGATTTGTATGAAAATGTATAAAAAAGCAGAGACATACTGTTCATCAAAAGCATTGTTTGCTCCGCCGTGGTACATGGGGGCCATTAGATCCTATGCGGGTTGTGAAAATACCACTGCTGTAAGGCTGTGCATGGGCATTTCAGCAATTCATAAAGGGTTTCAGGGATATGCCTTTTGGTTCAACAATTATATCGGTCGACTGAACGTCACTTTCCCGGCCTAATGGCTTTACAGCTGTTGACCCTAGGGCACGAGTTCACAGAACCCTTTTGTTTGCCTCGTACTATAGCCAGGCGTTTTTGGGGTTTCTTTTGTTTTTCATAGGCTCGGGAGGCAGGGCGTTTATGCAACTTGTTATTCCGTGGGTACACCCAAGCCTTCAAATGAGAGGGAACGGGGATGTCTCATAGCCTTTGGCTCTACAGCTCTTGACCTTGAGAGGGTAATCTGGTGAAGTGGGTAACCCGGTGTTGTGTTGTGATGTTGCTTAGTCAGTAGTTCTAAATTCTGAATTTGATTGGTGCTATCCCTCTCCGTCCAAGACTACAGACGTATATGATAGACTCAAAAGAAAAAACATATTTCTGTCAAATTTAGAACTCCCCATATAAAATAAATATACAGAGGGTAGTACATGATTTATGTTACAAAGCACCGCAAAAAATCTCCATCTTACCCAGGATTGCTTTTCTAAATGCAGGCCTTCTATCACTCCCCCAGAGGATATCGTATAAGCTCCGCCTCCTACGTTGCATTTTATCGGTGCCATTGATAAAGATAGGGGGCTCTGTAGTATTTAACCATCTGCAACATAAAACACTATATCACCAACGTAATCGCAGTTATGCCATTCTCACCAAAGTGACGCTTAGATAGGTGCTTACTATTGACCTCAATTGCTCCTAGGAATGCGGTTATCTAGAGATTCACTTTGCTGTCAGCTAGGGTCAACTTGTTGAAAACTCAGTGATAGGTATCCCCATGAGGATGCGGCCGAGCTTGTCCGGTATAAACACATATTTGATGTAACTGCATCAGGATGTATTGGTCTTCAGTGCTACTTTCCAGATCTGGTATGTGCACATAATCTGCTCTCTTGCATGAAAGAGGCCAAGGTAGGTAGGTTCTGTATAAAGAGACCTGCAGTGCTCCTTCAAAACACCACGAGTGCACACGCACGCGACTTGAAGTAGTACAAAGTTTCATCTGACATCACTCATCTTCGATATTTATACAGTAAAAGCTGCAGCAATTATGCTGGCTTGTAGCTCTGCGAGGGGGTTTGTGCAACTAGACTAGAGCCTTTAAGGAAGTAGATTCCGGTCAACTCAAAGTACTCGAGTACTTTATGCCCCTTGGGCCACCTGGCCACCCGTGTATAATTCCATATATGAAGTGAAGGGGCTTGGGTTACGACATTGATAAATTCACAATTAACTACCTAGGTCATTCCTTATGTAGCTCGATATCAACCAGCCCAGCAGATAAGTTGTTCAACATCTGGATTGCAAGAAGACTACAATCTAGTCTGGCTGTGCTACAATCTCTTCCCTTTTTCACGTTGAACCAACTAAAGTATACATACAGTACATAATTATTGGTGGAATATTGGTTTCGCTTGCCATTTTAGATGCCAGATGTATTTATGTACAGAAAAAAAGGTTAACTATATACTTAGATAAGCTTGCGCTGCACTTGCCTATTTTGCGAAAAGTAAGCAATTTACAATTGGGACTGCTATAGTTATATTATTCAAGGCGATTATGGATGCTCGAAGTAGGTAAAGTTGTCCTTATCTATGTACTTTGAATTACACATCTATAGAGCCAGGGTTGGTTATTTGCCCAGGTTGGGGGTCCATTGATCCAGGGTAAAATAAAGACCTGGAGCACAGCATGTATGACCCTTGTGCGGGAAGGGCACCCTCTGTATGGAACTTTGAATGAAATATATCTAATCTCTTACTAGTGCAACTTGTCCAGTATTATTGATACATGGGAGGGAACAGATACTAGGCTTAGGTCCATAGACCTGAAAGATGGGAAAAACTCGTGAGGTATGATAGTTGAATGCCAGTACTACAGTACAATTCAGGCTCCCCTATGAAATGCGGGCCCTGGGGGAAGCGGCCAACTCTAGCATTTCACATCGGGACCCCATAAGCCATGGTAGGGGTGACTGAGTTATCCAGGTTCGGGTTAATTTGTACTAGGCTTTATCCGAAGGACAGCCTCGCCCCATTTCGGTGAAAGCTTCAGCGTATACATACACTAATCCATGAATATTCGCCATTCGACAGGAATTGTCTTTCCCCGTCGCTTTTAAGCCCACATGCACTATCTCGACTCCCTCACCCCAGTTTTAGGTACTCCCGTGGCCTTCTTAGTGTGGTAAGTGTCCTGCATGGAAGCAAGTAGCTGGCAGCTGGAATTAACCAGGGTGATGGTTTTTTCGAATCACCTCGGGAGTAGGTTCGTATATTCTCAGTCATGGCAGGACCGCTGCTCCATTTGGATCTCACCACCTGCTACTCGAGCAAAAAATATATACATCTCACGACCTGCAGTTAACGACCTCGGATGCACGATAGAAGATAGGCTCGTGGTAGTGATCGACTAGTACAACAATATTAGAGCGCTGAATTCGACACTGGGGGGACTAGATGGCGGGATGGGCTTATAACCAAAAGGATCCGAACGCGCCAAATACAGGACCCAGAATTTCATTGGTGGGAGGGATTTTAACAAGCGTTGCCTTGCTGTGTGTGGTTTTGCGAGTTTATGTTCGATTGTTTTTGGTCCGGAGTTTTGGTGCAGATGATTATACGATTTCTGCTACGTGGGTATGTTACTTGGGAGCTGGGGAACGTAAGATGATTCATATATGGGGTGTGTCGCTGACAGGACGTTTCGAATTCGTGGTTTATAGTTAATGAGCCTGGGGTTCACTATTATCTCTGTTATACGTGAGTACTTGCTCTGCCCTTCAACTCATAGCCACTCGTTCAGGTCTGACATGATTCTCTAGAAACAAAATGGGGGATGGGATTGCACCTTGAGGACTTCCCTCCGGAGAATATATTGCCACTTGCAAAGTTACAATATGCAGGTGTACCATTTTATATCCTAGGTATTCTAGGCTTCAAGCTATCTTTACTCATATCATATCTACGTATTGCCTCTGATCGTACGTATAAGAGAATAGTCATGGGGCTGATCGTAGCCTGCACGTCATTCTCACTCGCCTTTTTGTTCACACAGTTGTTTATGTGCAACCCCGTGAGTGAACCTACAAATTAACTTGTTTGGTTGATATGAGATCCAGGAGGCTGACATGTGGAATCCGGATAGCCGTCCTTTCAATGGGATTGTATATCACAAAACGGGACTTGTCTAGACGGACCAACAATCTATCACACGATGGCTTCGTTAACTATAGTTTTTGATGTCGTTGTGATCACTACGCCCATTCCGTTGCTCATCAACTCTCAGCTTCCAGTCCGCAAGAAGGTTGTTCTTGTTGGGCTTTTTGGACTCGGTTTCTTCATCACTATTTGCCAACTTATTCGTATTTTGGCGGTCAAGCGTTTGAAGAACTACACCGACAGTAGTATCTTGATAATGTGGTCAATGGTGGAGCTCAACCTTGGGGTATGCACACTTTTTTATACACAAATCCTCAATCATCTGGCATACTAATTTTCCTCCACCCAGGTCATCACCGCATGCATCCCAACCCTTACTCCCCTCGTCCAATACTTCAGAGGCCAATCAAAAAACTGCTCCAGTAAAAAGTTAAGCAATGACAATACCTACTCCAACCCCCGCGCCAGAGCTGGGTACATGAAGGGTGATGGTGTTAGGCGCAGCGCCCATAGCATGACAGACCCCGAGCGATCATTCGCACTGGATCACACTGGGGACGCTACAAGAACAGTCATCAATGGGGGTAGCACTCGGGGCGATCTCCGGGGAATGAAGGATAGTGACAGTGAGGAGTATATAATGGCAAAGGGGGATGCCTTGTCAGCAGGGAGCGGGAAAGAAGCGCTAGGTGGTATAAGAGCAGATACAGAAGTTATAGTCGAGATTTCACGATCAGAGGTAAAGCCAAGGAGTGTCTATTGATATGATTTGGGGTGTTGACGGCGGAATATAGCACACATGTGCGCAGGGTTCTCTTTTTTTTTTTTCTTCCTTTGTGTATTATGAGATCCTATGTTTTTGGCCCAGGGGCCCTGATGGAAGTATAACTATCACAGATATATACATACATAATTAAGGCGAATATATAGTCTGGTTGCACGAATTTATAGGACTGCAATGCAATGTGTAGGTAGACAATTGAATCAAATTTTCATGTGAGGGCTAGCAAAAAAACTACAACCAAACGGGCGACAACTCTAGTGACACTTTATACTGGTAATGATAAGCACTTCTCACATAGAAAAATTTTGCCATCTCAGAGTGACGTCGGCACCTGGAAGAGCATGTCGACCAGGGTGTCTGCGGCTGAGCCGGTGATAGCAATTCCAGCTCCGATATTTGCTTGTTACTTACCCGTAGGCGCCCCTGAGCCCTTGACCTGGAGAGGATGATTTCAAGTTGGAAAGTGGATCCCGGTTTTTAAGCGATGCAGAGATTTGTCAACATATTACTTACTAGGTATGTACAGTACCTATTTACCTTTATTTTGCCGAGACTCTTTATTTGACGTATACGACTTCCCCATGCTGGTAATGCAGGTTATGCTTGGCTACCGTATTGGGCCAGCAGCTCTCAGGTTGCCAATTAGGAAGGTTAACGTTGGGCGGTGGCACAACAAATATATTGGGTCGCTTACTCTTGTATCATTCTATCGGTCCATACGAACCAACTTGTGTCCGCAACCAGACTCCTCGTATCCATACTCATGTACTAAGTACCTAGTATATGACGGGGGCACGGGTCCCCCCGGATGGCTAGATTGTCCAACCTCTGAGCCATCCCTGCTCCATTCCCTTCCTAAGGTTCCTGCTACCTAGGTAAGTCGGTCAGTACCACAGATTTGCATGTGGCTTTTCAGGCCTCTTGGCTTGGTTGCTATGGTACTGATTGTGACTCGCAAGGTCCTCAGGGTCTTGCCAGATGACCTGATGTTTCCCACGATGTATGTTGATATACAATGGCTACTGGTAGTTGGGATGTCGGTTAGATCTTGGTGGTAACAGCCTGTCCCCTCTTCCGCTTGCGAGTTATCCCTTCAAGTGGCTAGCTGTTGGGGGGCAGCTCCTGTGTTGCGGGGGGGCGAGCCGGCTCCACAGTTTACGCTAAGGCTCGAGTTTTCCGAGGTACCATTGGCACACTAGTTCTGACCGAGCATGGTCATCTGATCATCAACCTCGCACCCATAAGCCACTAATCTGCCTATCCACCAAGATCAGGAGTATCATCAAAAAAACCCTAAGCACCATGGGCAAGGCTGGCTATGAGAACAAGCTGCAGAAAGCGATACAATATGCTCGGCGAGAGCCAGAGATACCCACTGCACGACTTGCAGCTCTGTATGAGGTAAACGTTCGCACATTAGGCCGCCAACTTGCAGGAACTACTAGGGATCATGCTACAGCCGCCAGAGCACAATAATTACTCGATGTTGGGGAGGAGAAGGCAATCGCAGAGCATGCGGGTGTAATGGCAAATTCTGGATTTCACTGAATCTTGAGCTATTACGAGGAATAGCACAATACACGATCAATGAGAGGCAAATGATATAGCGAGGTCATGGGGGGTATATTGTAGGTTCAAAACAAACTACTACCAACCCCCGACTTCGCCGGGATAGGCGGCTTCAACAACAGGGAGCTACACCCCCCCCTCAGATCCTGCCTCAGACCCTCCTCCACCATCCATATTATTGGTGGTCAGTGGGTTGATCGATTCCTCAAGCGCAACCCCGGATTTAAGAAAATATATATTCGGTATCAGGAGAGGTCCCGGGCTGCAGCATGCAATGATGTTGAGCTGCAAGCAGGTTTTCTTCGAAAGCTTGCTAATCTTGTTCGTAGGAAGAAGATCCTACCTGAGAACATTTGGAACTGTGATGAGAAGGGAATTACTATGGGGAGGAATGGCTCACGGACTATGGCCACTGTACGTGTTGGAGGTCGCAGCACTGCAAAGATGATGACTGAAGGATCTCGGGAATTCTGCAGTGTTTTGGAGAGTGTTAGTGCTGTAGGATGGGTCCTTCCACCATTCATTATTTGGCAGGGGAAAATTCATCGGGAATCATACTATCCAGAAGGTGGACTATTCAATGAGGCTACATTTGCAGTCTCCGACGGTGGCTATATGGACAATGAGTTAGGGCTTGTTTTCGAAGGATATCCTACGGAGGCGGACCCGGACTTTAAAGAATCAAACGTTAACGACTTGGTTCTCTTCACCATCAGCCCAATCCTTTGCTATTTCATACTAAAGACGGGACGGAAGAGATCATCTCTACAGACTCTGTGACGGGCGGCGTGGAGGAATTTGTTTTGATGGACTTGATTTCAGTGAAGGAAAGCAACTATGTCTTCATCATAGAGGCAAAGGCATCATCCCTCGGACAGGCGATGGAGCAGTGTTTGCTGTCGATGAAGGATGCGAGAGACGACAATGGTGGAGGTGTGTTGTACGGTTTCATTACAACTGGAGAGTCGTGGAAAGTGCTGAAATATGATGGTGCATCGTTTCAGATGACACGCAAGATTGATATTCTATTTGATGGAATGGATCAAGAAAGAGAACTATGGATGAAGGTTACTCCGTTCTGGTTGATTGCACGTTGTCGCATTGAAGAATGCGGGTATTGTGATGGCTGTCTGAGAGTTAGTAGCATTAATATTCCACTTTAACATACCTTGGCTGACGCCGCCCCCTCCACATTTCCTTTTATAGTCTGGTTGCACTCCTTTTGCCTTCTTTGGCTTCCGCATTATGTTGCTTTAATATTAAGCCTCGAGTGTTCAGTATCCAGCAAGAGATATAACTAAACCTCGAGATCAAGCCAGGAACTGAAGTCAATATAATCCAGGGAAGGGCTTAAATATACTTTGTATACATATACTCATACATACCCGGGGGGGACTTGGCGTAAAACTCCAGTTCCGGATTCTCCATTTCTTGTTTACCTCCCCGAGTACAGAGTACGGCTTCAGGAATTTTGTAATAAATTTACTACTAGAGCGATGTCAGTTTATCAGATTGTCGTTGGAGGTCGGCGGGATTTTCAGGTCACACACTGCATCATGCAGAACGGATCAGATAAAAATTTCACCTGTTTGTAGATGCTAGTGCATATGCATATTCCACTCCACTACATACTGAATCATGTGAAGCACATGCAGAAGTATAATCATATATTCACGCTACATATTTGAGAAGCATGTGTTACCTATTCCTCGTGTATTCATAGTCTGAGGCTTGCTTCGGGGAAAAGACGTATAGACTCTAAATATATATATGTTCCGGCCCAGTCATCAATGAGCACTTTTGATCAGTAGCCCGGTCCAGTCGAAAAACTCATACTAATTGGACTAGACCGGGCCAGGGGTACT
>Ga0307514_10004015_pt1 | contig 13710 bp, 11 predicted proteins | sample 16_EM_MG_FD_203088 | JGI IMG/M metagenome (GOLD analysis project Ga0307514, IMG submission 203088) | Populus trichocarpa ectomycorrhiza microbial communities from riparian zone in the Pacific Northwest, United States - 16_EM | ecosystem: Host-associated > Plants > Roots > Unclassified | place... | reverse complement strand
TGTTGGGAATTAATGTGGTGGTATGGATAGTGCCGATAGTGGAGGAGGTGGAGAGAGTAGATTAATAGATTAAGGGAAGTATTTATTATTACAGGCAGGGCGTTTTCTCAGCGTCACGTCATCAATCTAGCGGGGGAGGTCCCGTGACGTTGTACACTTCCATTTTAGGAAGTCATACGTTGGCCCCTACCACACTATGCTATCTGACTACATATTGTCCATTTTAGCGCTGCATATCTACGTGACCGTCTAATCTGGGTATAAAAAGGCCCCCCGCCATGCATGGGTTGAACTATTATATACTATTACCGTACAAAATTCTAAAATCACATAACAAAAACAGGAAATAGAAAAACCAAATATCTGTCTCACACCACCGCCCTAACAACCCTTCCCACAACCCCATCCAAACACCTTCCCGCACCCTGTCCACTCATCACCAGCACCTTTGCCCCAACCTCCACCCACTCATTCCCCCCCAGAAACTCAAAAGAAATAAACACTTTCTTCGCCTCCCCACTCCCATCATCACTTCCGGTGTTCATGCCCCCATCCTCAAAGCCGAAAACATCCACCTCAGTCGGGGGAGATTTTGCTTTCTTCCTCTCCTTCACAATCTCCAACCCAAGTGCATCTTCTACCCCCACAGAAGTAGAAAAACTTGTGGGTGTCTCAACCACCCTCGCAGCAGCACGGATACTTGCACAGTAGACCACCACATGAGTTCCAATTGCTAGACTAGTATCCATTACTCCACCCCCATCGCCGTCACCCTCGCAGGTGAACTCTGTAATGAACCCACTGTATGCTCTGGGCCACTCCACATTTTTTCCTTCAGCCCAAGCTGAGGCTGACTGGTTAAGGACCACCATTCCTTTTCTCAGCCGGAACTCTGAGGGTTGTGTGCCATCATTTGGCGGGCTCGATACACCGTCCCCTGCATCCCTATTTCCGATAAACTTCGTTGGAGCCGCAAAGGAGACTGCCTTCAAAGTACCAGATGGTGTCCCAGTAGGGGAATTTTGCACGACCCCATCGGTGGTACCCTTTATAACAATCGACTGCATACTCTCCCCATCCGCTCCAAACCAATCATCAGTAGCCCCACTTGCCCCAACCACGCTCACACCTCCATCCCCTGAGCTACCCTCATCATCTAGATCTTTCTCTATTAAGGTCTCAACTTTGATCTCCGGGGCCTGGGCTCCAGAAGAATTACCAAGATTTGCGACTAGTGGCTGATACACTCTCAAACAAATCAGCCCAACTGTTCCTGCCTCCCCTTCAAACAGCGTCCCCACCGGCAGCCTCAACCTCCTGACACTCACCACCCTAACAACCCTCCACTCCTCTGCCTGCTGTTTCTGCTGAGCCTCTTCCATACTGACTAACCCCCCACTCACGTTCCTCCCTACACTCTCCTTCGCCATCGCCGACCTCGGCCTTCTCAGCTTCCTGTCACGGTGAGGTTCATCCCCACTGCTGACCCCAGTCCCATCCTCATCGCTCAGCCAGCCTCTCCTCCCAAGAGGCTCTACTGGCGATGCTGATAGGAAGGAGCTATGGCCAGGGAACAATCCGGTGGGACCTTTCTTAGATGAGAGCGACCCTGTAGAAACAGACCGTGTCATTTTCACACCCCGTGATCCCACATTTAACTCGGAAGCTCGGGTAGAGAAAGGACCAACTACCAGCTCATCCCCGACGGAGATTCGGCCATAGCGGAGGTGACCGCTAACAATGGCTCCTTCCGGGGTTTTAGGAGGTACAGGACCACTGGTGGTCATTTCTGGGAAGAAAGTATAAGTGCTAGGCAAGGCATAAACTTCTTCAATGTGGAATAGTGTTTCGATGGGCTGTGGATGGCGCTCTTCTTCCGTTAATCTATCCTGAACTGCCCTGTCCTCTACAAGGGCTTTATTTGAATGCTTATCCACGATTTTAACCCGCCCCAATCCCTTCATAACTTTCTCCAATGACCCCCCTTCCACAGGCACTAAGCCCAGCCCACCTCTCGTCTCTGATGTCGCTCTCCTGGTGTCCTCCATGGGAATTGGCAGCCCCCTCAATAGCGCATGTATTGTCCCCAACCCCTGGCCATTGCAACTGCTCGTGAACACAATAGGCACGACTTTCCGCCCTGCCCCTGGGCAACCATCGTCCAGTGTCTCAATCTTATCAATAACTTTCCTAACTCCCCTCTCTTCTTGGTCACTCCAGGTGCCAAAGTGTCTCTCTGGACTATTGATTGTCTGTGGGTCCCTCCCCGCCTTGCGTAGTGAACTCAACACCTGCTGAAGTATAACCCTCAGGCAATCCCTGCGTGCAATGTCCAGTTTTGTTATCAGTATCACAAGCCTCAGGCCCAGCTTAAGCACCAAGTGTAGATGTCGCCTCGATACATCACTGAGCTCTGACTCATCTCCGGGGATTAGCAAAAGAGCGTAATGTGGTGCCCACCCAACCAAGGACCTAATTGTAGTCCGGCGGTACCTGGGGTGTCCTGCAGTATCTGATAAAAACACCACCCTCCCGTTGCGGTCAGTGTCAGAAGCTGTTGCCATATTAGATATAGCTGTGTGCACATCCGTCCATGACGAGATATTGCCATAGGAATAATTAATAACATCTCCACCACGATTATGCCATGCCGAGTAAGGCTTGTATCCGAGAATCTCTTGCGCCACAGATGAAGTTACTCCCGAAATCAACTCATGCCTGTGCCTGAAAAGCCCCAAGCGTGACTTCCCCCTGCCATTATCGGCTTGCGAAGAAGTCAGTGTTCCTAGTAACGTGGACTTCCCGGAAGTGGTCGTTCCCGTTAGAGATACCTTTAACTGCTCGGTCGCAGGTGGGATGATATCCTCCTTAACCACAAAGAAACCCTCCAGAGCTGTACCAGAGGAGCTATTGCCGGCGCCCATTTCCTCATCTTCTTTTGAGATGATAGGCTTGACGAATGCCTCTGCTACCCACAGCGCCCCTGTTTTTGACCCTCTCCGGCGTCCCATATCCTCCCTATCATCCCACTCTCCAGCAGGGTAACTCCCGCTACTATTTCGAGCTGCATCTTCCGGAGTGATCTCCCCTACCCGTACTTTCCGCAGCACCCACACGGCACATCCGAGTTTCGAAGCCATGAGCCTGAGGGTACCTAAACTCTCTTCCAGCTCCTCTTCCAAGAGCCCGACTAGTGTGCCGTCGTCGCAAACACCCAGCTCATACAGCGCCCCTTGTGAGTCCTGCAGTGAATCACGAATATCCTGTGGTTTGTTTGACCCCCCGCCAGGGGCGTTGGAGAAATTCCTACAGGCCAGCAATATGTAAGCTGAACGAGCTAAGAAACATATCTACAAAAGCAGAAGAGACATACGGATTGCTCTGTTGCAGCCTCCACAACAACTGAGTCGTAAGCTGCTCCAACCTTATCGAGCTCTTTCCTTCCTTAAGCAAATGCAGCTTATACTCCGTGGATCCAACCTGTGGCTCGGAGATGAGACCCTTTGTACCCACAAGACCTCTCGCATCCTTGTGGACCCCAACACTGTCATGCAACTCGATTCTAGAGGCGGCGCTCCTCGAAGATGGCGTCTTCTTTCTCCCACGGGTATTTATCCCTTCGCTATCGTCCTCTTTATTCTCCCATGGTGATGCCGGGTGTGGGGGGGAGGGATCGAACGAGAAGATATGAGCCATGGCTAGTAGATATGTAGCGAATGCTAGCCCCAAAGATATTGGGCTAAGACCGTTATGGTAGAGTGTTGTACGTAGCGAGGTAACTCTGGGGGCAGAAGCTGTGATGATATATGCGGTCAATAGCCTTTCCCGTTCTCCCCTTTCCTTCGGGACAAACAAATGATAGTGATGTATATTAATTAAACTCTATCGTCTATTTCCCACGATCAGTCTCCGCCACCAATTATGACTCCTCCCATCTCACAGTTCAGCTTGATCATGTTCACCGCTCACCTGAATTTAATATGAATCCCGGCCCCAAACCACACTTGAACTCTTTTTCGAACCCTTCCCTTTACTGCCCCTTCAGATCCGCCCAAGCTGTAAGCCTTGCTATTATCCTCTCCGCAGTGCTATTCAATTGACCGTGTGCTACACGTATTCTTCCTGTTATCTGTGGCGGCATCTTCATAATAACTTGTTATAGGAACTACCATAAAGTAGTCGTAATGGTGGTCCTGCTTGGTTGAACATTTAGTGTAGCAAGAGCAGGTATTCAACAAGGAGACATCTTGTGTATCCTTGCGTGTTTCGTCCAGGCTGAAGGTTTGGGGGATGAGATCGCTATTTAATTGCCTCCTGTACTTAGAGCTGAGTCAACCTTACCTACATCGTCACATGACACAAAGCAATGCTTACTTATGATACATCGAGTCCCTTGTAAGTAGTACCTACCAGTACAATGCGTCTCATCCACAGACGTACTACTCCGTAGTATAGACTCAAAAAAAAAAAAAAAGCACCTACGGTTTGGGGAATGTTGTTGGCAGTGCGCAGCGACTCCCCCCAAATACATAGGGAAAAATACATACCTACCTAACATAGTGCCACACATCTGCCGAGCACATTCAAGTACCTACGGGGCAGTTGGCCAACCCCATGTAGTTAGATAGACGCAGCTGGCCTAGTTAAACAGCCGCAGTAGGCGCACACAGGGCGGTTGAGGCCAAATACTAGTCTGATGTGTAGATAACTACTTAATGAAAAAACCACAAACACGTTTCGGAAGTGACTGTCAGCCAAGCATGCATCTTAAGCTTAAGACCATTGAGTCGCAAAAGAACGAATCCCAAAGTAGTAAATTTCTTAGTTGCATAACACTCCACTGGCGGTTAAGCCACGTTCGTGACCCTTGTTCCTACCAACTTCATCGCCTTCCGCAATTTGTCACCCATCTGTCTCCTGGCAGTAATTTCTTCTCTGACTTCATCAAGCTCCAACTCATCACTGTACAAGCCCCAGCCGCCCCTTCTCACTACTGCCCGAGGTTCCTCAGCGCCTAGCACACGGTCAGTTTCCACAGCCCGGGACTTTCCTCTCGCAGGCGTCCCGATAACCATCATTGTGGTCCTCATAACCGATGATTCCTCGTACATACTAGCCCCACCAAATGCCTGCTTTGCTTTCAGCCTTCTCAAGAGCTCCCCCAGGTACTCGACATCACTGTTTTTCCTTTCTACCATTGCCATCAGCTTCAGGATTGTATTTCTCACGGCTTCCACAGTAGGTGGCTTGACCATTCCTCCTGATTTTCCACGATCTCGCGCCACAATGTGAGCCTTCAGCATCGCCACGGACTTCTCGGCCTCTTCGAGCTGGTACTGAACAGTTGCAAGCTTGTTCCGCAATTCCCGCTGCTGGAGAGCCTGTTCTGGAGGAAGGTAACGAGCTTGAGCTGTCGCTGCTCCCTTCGGATCCATCACCGCCCGCTCAAGACGCGCAAGCTCCGAAGCTTTGGTTTGCACTAGTAGCGGGTTGATATTTAGTCCACAGCTACCCTCTAAACTGCGTCACAAGAAATACTCACATCTCAAGACGCCCTTAGTGAGGTCATTGATCGACTCATCCAGCACTTCCCCCCCCTTGACTACCATTTCATGAACCTGACGCGCTTTGGTCACTATTGCCCCCACATACTGAAGCTCGGCAAGCCGCCATTCGTTCACTTCCTTGAGCTGATGCACTGGCGGGTGCCTAATATGCTTTAACTCGTCGGGGGCCTGGCAGTGCGCGGAAACATAGGCCTCCATACCTCGAGCCAGCATACCGATAGAGTTCACCATAACGTTGCAGCTTTCGTAGGCCTTATCGTAAATTTCTTCAAAACTCTGCAGAAACACCTCTTAGCAACCTCACAAATGTTTTGATAAACAGGCACGAAAAAAAAAAAAACATACATCATCAGGACTGGCTTCTACAATTTTGTCATTTTGGGCGAAAATCGGTGCAGCTGGATTTGGCTCAACAGGAATTTCAGAGTGTAAAATCTTCCAAATCCTTTCGTCCTCATATTCCGGCGGTGGGACTGGTGGTGTGGGTACGGTCACCTTTGGAGCGGGCTTCTGTCGGGGGGTTAGTGCAGGTGCCTTAAGTCCCGGAGGTGAGGCGGTTTCCTGCTTCACACCCCCAAAAGCTGAGGTAGGCTTATCGTTTCCAGGGACGGGCTTAGGCGCGAATTGTGTCTTGGGTTTCGAATCTCCAAGAGCTGCTTTCGGTTCTGGCTTCTCCTCTTCCTCCTCCTCCTCTTCATCTACCTCAGCCTCAATTCCCTCATAGTCTTCTTCATTATCCCCTTCACCTTCTTCTGCTTCTTCTTCTTCCTCCTCCTCCTCCTCTTCCTCCACCTCCTTCGCATCCACGTCCTCTTCATCTTCCAGGGCTCTACGCGATAGCGGACTGGGTTTCATGGTTGGTCTCGGCTTCCCTGTCCCGAACCTATGCATCGGATTCACTGGTATAGTCTTTGCTCTCCCTAAATCCGCCTTCCTACCCAGAGTGGACTTCGTTGCTGGGGGTGCGGAGACCCTCGACGGCAAAGAGGGCCTGCTTTCCGCCTTGTCCACTTTGTCGGATTTTACGACGTTCTTCCCCGAAAGTGATGCAAATATTCCACCAGTAAATTCAGCAGGAGGAGAATCAAACACAGATCCTCCAGCCTTTGTATCCTTCTTACGGACTGCACTAAGAGGAGGGAGAGGCTGTGTGGTAGTGGGGAATGCGCTCTTGGGAGGGGCGGAGGGGTTTTCAGGTGCTGGCTCTCCACCGAGAACATCCGAAAGTGGCTTGGGGGGGGCGGTAGGAGGTGGTGAAATGAGAGCAGACTTATCTGCAAGTGCTGGTGATCCCACCGGTGAATCAGGTTTTGGTTGGCTGAAGAGCCCGGGTGTCTGGGCTTTAATGGAGGAACCAAATGCGGGTGCTAAAGGCGTTGATTTTCCAAAAACCGCGGTATTAGCAAATGGATTCTTTTCACTGGCCGCAGAGCTAAAAGTCCCTGAAGAGGGCAATGAGCTAAACGCCCCAAGAGTAGCACTGCTACCAAAGACATTCTTCAGCGCCTCCTTCCCCCCAGTTGTTGGTTTATCATCTTTAGGCTTATCACCAGGCATTGGGGGAAGTGGGATATCAGGTATCTCTTCCTTCACGGTTTTCGGCACTGGATCTGGAGGCAGCGGTGCATCTATTATGGGCGCAGGCTTTGCAATCTCAGGGGTAGGCTTTTGCTCAGCAACGGGGGACTGCGGAAGAGGGACAGGAGGGGGACTCTTTGGAGCTGTGGTTGTTACGGCAGTCGAAGCGAACGCTGATGTCGGCTCAGGTACCCCGAAGCTCCCAAATAACCCAGGTAATACAGCCGGAACAGTACGAGCCTGCGGGGGAGTCGAAGGCTCAGATGGCGTGCTCTGCATATCCTCCTCCTTATCTACTGGTGTTGAGACCATTGGGCTCTCTGCGTCCATATCTGCATCTGGGACAGAGAGTGTCTTGTCACCACCCAATGCACCCCCAAGTGAAGATCCGAATCCTCCAAATAATCCACCCTGATTCTCGGCTGTACTAGACATACCACTCGTTTTGTCCGCTTGGAACGTACTAGGAATCTTCAAGGGGACAGCTGCAGAGCCGAAAGCACCCCCAGACCCACTACTTGTCAACCCTCCAAAGGAAGACGTACTATCATTTGTTGACCCTAGGCCTCCGAAAGTTGAGGTGGAAGTGGTACTTGACCCAAGGCCCTTAGCCCAGGCTGGTCCAGATCCGGCGGTAGTGCTAGCTGCCATAGAAGCAAAGCCGCCGGCACTTGCAAACTTCCCGAAGCCCGAGGAACTTCCGAATGTAGCGCCTCCTGTTGAAGGTGTCGTGGTTGACCCAAAGGATGAGGCCCCAAATGCTGGTGCACTCGGCGCAGTAGGTGCTGCGGGAGCTGCACCCCAGCCGGACTGTCCGAAGGCTGCTTGCACAAACGCAGGTCGTCTGAAGCCATGCTGTCCAAATGCAGGAGCTATCCCGGGTGTTGTGGGGGTACTAAATGATTTGATATCTCCACCTATTTTAAATGCAGACTCAGTGTTGAATGCAGAGACTTTCGCCTCAGGCTGCTGCGTTGCTTGAGGGGCTTGTTTTTCTTTGACAACTGCTAATTGAGGATATTCACAATTGTTTCTCACAGCGTCGCTATATACTATGTGCCACGCGGAAACCAGAGACTCATTATTCAATACCATGAAGATTGGCAGCGGTCCTGTTTCTTCAGGCTCCTCTCCAGCAATTGGTCTGGAAACGCTGTCCCGACTGCTCAGATCCAATGCTACCCCTATGGGTGATGTGTCCATCATATCTTGTTCACCCAGTGGTAAAGCTGCCCTTCGAGAATCATTTGCGATGGTAGTGACTGTAAAGGTCCCTTCGGGTACGTTGTTGATGGCAGCTGTAAACCGGGTAATGAGTCCAATGTCCGCAGAGCTTGTATTCGCTAAAACCAATGCATCCTGAAGGTGAGGGTGCCAGTGCTTTATTTCACCGCAGAAAAAATAAGCCTGCCGAGAAGTCATTCCAAATGGCGGGGTTGGGTCTGGTAGCTTCTGAAATCGGAAGCCTTCAGTGTTGGAAGTTCGAGAGAAAATGTAAAGGATGGAGTCATTGTTGGGCTCCCGCGGGTTCGATGGTATAGGAGTGAAGCCAATGAGGAAGAGATTGTTTTCCAACCATGTCACATGGGATACTGGATATTCATTAGTGAAGTTTCAAAGCGATTCAGATCAGAGTACAAACCATAATGGTCAGTCAGCCCTGGGGCCCTTGGTATTGTGGCTCGTTCATCTCCATCTGGGGTTAACTGTGTACAAGAACCATCTGTAAGACCACAAATGATCTGTTTCCCCCTCTGACTCCAAGCCACGGTACTTATTCCGGTTTTCAGAACTTCACCAGATTTCCCTTGCACAAATGTTTGTTGGTCCAGACTCATTACTCTGAGGTCCCCATTCTGTGTCACGACTGCTATCAACTGTGCAGCTGTGTCACTTGGGTTTGGCTTGATTTCCCTCAGCGCCAATCCATGTGTACCAACCTCAAACAGAGGCTTTGTTTGGTTGCTTGCCGACCCTAGACTTTGTGTAGAATAAACTGCCAATCCCCCCGATGATGCTCCCAATATCAAATACTCCTCTGAAGAGTTAAATACAATATGTGATATCGATGTCGGTAATGGTAGGGACACGGTTGGGTTGTAGTTCACTCTGTTGTTACCAGGTGGTGCAGTCGTAAAGGCTTTGCGTAGTGATTCGACTGTTCCGAGTATGAATGCTATCGAGCATTAGCAAAACCTACAGTCCCGCACAGTTATTCCAATGACCTACTTGATGGCCCAGCCGCTGCGAATACGCCCCTCTTGTTGGCAATCGTAAATAAGGAAGCACTAGAAATCGGTATGGAGGATTCAGGGAAAGTATCTGGAAATAATTTAACTTTGACATCACCATTCAGAGCAAGAAATCCAAAGTTCTAACTGCACATCAGTAATCAGATACTTAGTATCCATAGACCCCCCCCCAACTTACCTCTGTCTCAACTTCTTCCGCATCCTCCCCAGTTACGGTGATGTCTGGGTCCGATGACATCCCATCCTCGTTCAAAAGCACTCCAAAAGCGTTCTCGTTACTGCTGAACATGGCTCGCCGACATGAGTTGCTTCTTCCCTACACGCGAAACTTCAAAAATTTGAAGCTTTCGTAGCTGACTCATCATGCATTACATACGTAAATACCATTGGCTATATACCTAGAGTATATATATATGACCGACCACCTATATATGACTGGGGTCAACACGCTAGCTATTTTCAGAAATCCTGGAAGCAGAGTACTACCTAGAGGAAAGACTACACTATGGGAACAATTACGCTCTACAACATGGCAGCCCTCATGTCCTGCCAAAACCAACATATTACCCAATATCCAGTATACGATATGACCTCCCCGTCTACCAGCACCTCCCCCCTACCCCACCATATAGACTGAATATCAGGCAGGAGCCCAGGAGCATGAGCGGCTTTTATCAAGCAGCTATATGCATATTAAAACCGCTCTTATAGCAGTAGCCTACAATATAGCGAAATCGTATGCTATCAAATAAGCCATTCACTGCTGTAAAATGTGCTATTTTGAGAATTCGCTAATTTTCCTTGATTTATGCCTCCTGCTCTCAATCCGCTGCAAATACGTGTTCATTAAACTCTCAACTGCGGTGGAGAGGCTTCCAATAGTACCAATATGTCCCCACATTAAAGATCACCGTCCTCCCTAACAACCCCACCACCGCACCCCCTCTACTACCCCCATAGGCCGAATATTGAACGGATAGGTCCATACCCTAACCAAACTACCTATATGAACACTCAGAGACCTCTAACATTCGACTTCGCATCTAATCTAGCGTCTAACCTAGCCTCCAGCCTAGCGTTTAGTCCAGCACCCCTACCTATATATCTCTCCCACTGACATCAGGTACCCATGGTTGGAGCACATGGTTGCTTAAGGGGGTTAAAAGGCACTAGAACCGCACAGCATACTCCCATGGCGAATGCGACGCATAACGCCCAAAATGTGGAGTTTATCGGGACTCCTGGAGCTTTTGGAGGATTCCCTACAGGTACTGTGGATGCACTAGAGGAGGGATGTGGGGGGGGCGGTTTGGTGGGGGTGCATACGTTGGTTGGATTTGGCTGGTTCAATAAAAACCCTCGAATTGTGCATTTGGAAGTTATTGCCTCGAGTTGAGATTATTCAACCCTGATTCCCCTCCTTCGTTGCTAGGTTAACATGAATATTGAAGTTAGGTAAAGGCCCCTAGTAGTTTTAGGCATATCCGTTCAATATTCGGTTACAGTGGTGAATGGCTTATTTGATAGCATGCTACTTCACTATAATGTAGGCTGCTGCTACAAGAGCGATTTTAATATGAATATAGCTGCTTGATAAAGGCCTTCTCATACTCCTCGGCTCACCTGCCTGATATTCAGCCTATATGGTGATCACGTGAGGTTGGGGGGGTACTGGTAGACGGGGAGGCTATATCGTATACTGGAGATATTGGGTAATATGTTGGTTTTGGCAGGACATGAGGGCTGCCATGTTGTAGAGCGTAATTGTTTCCATAGATCTGAATTTGGCTGGAATGGTCGCTTTCCACTCTGCTTGCCTTAGCATTCCGGGATTTCCGAAAATAGCTAGCGTATTGACTCCAGCGTACGTGCTTGGGTGGCCAGGCCTATCTCCTCCCCGCGGGCCAGTCCCTGCCCACCAGGCACTGTCTCATAGAACTTGTAAATATTGTTCACCAAAACTCTGTACATGTGTACAACATAGTAAACCACTGAGCCCACCTGTCCCATGTTCCCCAGCATCCAAGTACATACATAACTCCATCCAAGAGCCTCCTCTAAATCAATTCCACCTCTTGACTGCCAACAATACACTACCCAATCCAGATTCTCACCAAGGCTGAAAAAATAACATGGAAACTGTAAAACATCCAGCTCGGAGTAGACATCATATTACTTATGTCTTTCCACGCTTCACAAAAACAGAGAAAAAAGATCGCCTTGACTATCAATCATGCAAAGTATGCAAACCAGTCTCTGATGCAGCCGACCGGGGCCTGGGGTATTACCTTCCTCCCTCCATCTGACGGGACAACCCTGCTGCTTGCTGCTGGAGGGGATGTATTCAGAGCCCCGAGCCCGTCTGGGACTTCCCAGGAGCTGGGCTATCGTCTAATTCAAGAATAATAGATTTATCCTTCTGCATAGGGGGACCAGTGCTGCTTCCACTATTGGCCCCTACACCTAGCTCATGTGCGCCCCGTCCCACCGAGGGGATCGGCACTGACTGACTCCTAGTGTCCCCCTGTGTTGTCTCCCGTTCCGGTCTCATTGGCAGATAAACCCAGAAAAACCAGTAAATAAAAACTCCAGTTAGAATTAAGCCAATGAATCCTCCTACGCTTGCACCAATGATACGTTCCGTTTTGGACGTGTAGGATGTAACTGTAGATGTAACTGTAGTTGTAACTATAACTGTAGCACCCGGGGACAACAAGGAACGGAGCTCTGGATACCTCCACCCATGAAGAGGCTGAATCTCTCGCCAGCGGTCCAGTCCATTAGTTCCTGTAGGCTGTTTGTAGGTTGAATTTGCCTTAAACTCTTCCGTCCACTGTTTAATTAAATCAGCATTCATAATCACCAGGGGTTAAGTAGTTAACATATATCTCACACTCTTCTGGGTCATATCGAAGACCTTCATGAATCTGGACTCGCAAGGGGCTTTGGGGTCCACAAGTTGGCTTGGTGGATAACCCCCCAGCACAACCATCTGACTACCCACTGCATGACACGTGTGGCCTCGTGTATAAAGGGTCTCAAAGCTATGTGGTATTTTCACCCACCTAATAAAAGTAGGTCAGTAAGGGCTCCATTCAAAAAACTAAGGTACTTTACATGAAGGCTGGCATAGTGAGTACCCAAATTTCATTTGGGGAGTTTGTAACGTCCTCAGTACGCTGGCCACCGTATAGCCATAGATCCCAGGTTTTTGTTCCTTCCTCTCTTACGAGAACGGAGCAAAATCTCGTGCGTGTTGTAGGTCTTTCACCACTAATGAAGTCAGCTTGTTGTGTATACCATTGATTAGTTTCGAGGTCATAAAATCGAATCTCGGTAAAGTCAAACTATAATGCTTGTATGTAAGCCTTCCCCTTAACCCACAAGTAAAATATTTAAAAGGGCTTGCAGCCTATGCATCCAAACATTGGAAAGTAGGCGATTTTACTTACACTCTTGCCATACGTTGGGTCATAGTCTATAAGGCTCAGATTCAGAGGATACTCTTTAGCCATTAGGGTAAGCAAAAGGCCTTTGTGATTTGGAAATGGCCCGATATGATGCAGGGCACCATGTGCATATCCTAACTGATTATTCTGACTGATATTCTGTGCCGTATTGGTATTGTGGTTATAGAGGACCATCCCATTGGTAGACCAATTGCCGTTATTGCCTCTAACACTACGAGGTGACGAATAACCACTGTATACAAACATAATTAGCTGCAGTCCCATCCTTCTACCTCCAGCATGTGACCTACGCAAAGGCATAGCTTAGGTTGAACTCTGGAATACTGGTAGCTGCTGACGATATCAATCTTATCATAGGAGAATTTAAAGATACCTCAGTCCATGAATCGTGACTGATACTGTATCTCCAGATGCTGAAATTTGGGATATCCTTCTGCTGTACATGATAGACCGACTCATTCCAGTATGCTTGCTCGAAAAAGTGGCCACCCGAAAGGTAGATGTTGGAATTACTATCTACCCATAGATATCCTCTATTGACAACGGGAACATAGGTATTGTTGATTTTGGGCTTTGGTATGATTTGCATATGATTATTCATATCGTTGAGTGGGAAGTCGACATCTAAATCGATTATGGCTGTATTACCATCTACCCATAGAATTAGTCTCTCTACCTTATTCCTATTTTATAATCCCATAAATAAAACCATATGCCATGTATTAAACCCCCCTCTATATGCATCAGAGCTATACTCACTGAGGTCTGGAACTTCCCAACTCGTCTCTAACTTTGAATTATTGTGTTCGTCTATCCTTTGGCGTTCTACCTGAACTTTGTACT
>Ga0307514_10004014_pt1 | contig 13713 bp, 18 predicted proteins | sample 16_EM_MG_FD_203088 | JGI IMG/M metagenome (GOLD analysis project Ga0307514, IMG submission 203088) | Populus trichocarpa ectomycorrhiza microbial communities from riparian zone in the Pacific Northwest, United States - 16_EM | ecosystem: Host-associated > Plants > Roots > Unclassified | place... | reverse complement strand
TAAACGCTGCACCGCTTAGATAGGCACGCTTCGGTCTCTCCTTTTTTGCTCAGTGGCCTTCAATGAATCCCAGTTGCGTGTGAGAAATAAATTCAATGCTGAGAGGAGGGAATTCACAAATAACCCCTCGCTACTAGCCTCTGACAAACTGAGTTCCACATGATCATACCAGTATACTACAGCATAATCCTGGAAACAGTAATACCCCTTGTGCACAAAGTTGCTGACTTCGTCATCGCTGAGGTCACGTTTAAAACAATCCAGGGTAAGGTATTGAACACAAGTCAAAGCAGCTTGAGCCCGAGCGTCTGCAATCTGGATCCATGGAGGGCTGAGTTGGCCCGTCACTGTCTGATACCGCTGCCTAATGATATATCTGTGCACCAGTGTTAGGATCAACATCCTAGGCGGGTTCCCCTAGTTCTGTAGACTCACTCTCTAGCGGTTGTGTGAACAAACTGTACAGTTTCGTCAGAATGAACCTCTACCAAAGCACCACACAGCTCCTTTGCCAGTAATCTTATGCGCCTCCTCTGGTCGAAGGTCCCATCGGTAGTACGAATACATAGGGCGCCTTGTATCTCATGCCACTTGAGAGGGCGTCTGGAGCAAGCCAGCCAGCCAAGAATTTTCTCTGCATAAACCCGGTAATCCGAATTGATTCTATGTAGAATCTTATCATACCTAACACAGTTTCAATAAATGCATACCTCTTGCAAGAGAGTTTTCACTTACGCATCTCCGAGGCCTCTAGGTAGGCAATCTGGCTGCAGCTCACGATCAAGGTCCTCAAGCGTCAACTGATCCCGCAAGCTAGTAAATACCAAGTAGCAATAGAGGTACATTCCTAATGATGTAAGTTAAATTTGCTCCCAAGAGATATGTACGAGAGCTTAGTACTGAGGGGTGAGAGACCACCCCTGGGGTTGGACAACCTATTGTTAGGTACAGCCTCTCGTCATTGTCTAGATAGACTGAATACGAGTAATGATTTTCAAAAAAAAAAAAAGAGCTTAGTGCTTACCATCTGCTCTCTTCATCACCTCGCCAACAATCTCCTCCGTCTTCTGGTCTGTGAGAGTATGTAAGTCCTGAATTCGCTTCCCCCATGTGCGAGCATAGTCTTGCATTTCAGAAAAATTATCTGTGCCTTTCAGGGTTAAGCACACAGCTTTAGAGAGTGGTTTCCTAATGTCAGCTTCATCTGTGCTAACAAAGAGAATCCGCAGCGAGCCATGTATAGCATCATTCCGGTCTTTCACCAATCTGACAAATAGAGAGATAATCTCTCCTCGTACATCCTTGTCGCATTCATCCAGACCGTCAATAATTATACAAGTCTTCTCCAACACTTGCAAACATGCGGCCAATAGGTTCTTTCCCACTTTGTGCGAAATTAGCTTGAGGTCCCCAGTTGTATTTTTTGCTGCGAGAACGTGGGGAGACAGTTGGCCATTCGCCTTAACAAGCTGGCCTATCACCCCCCTCAAGACTGCCAAGAAGGTACTCTTATCATTGTTCCCAAACTTGCAATAAAACCAACCCACATCAAACTCGGGTATCTTACACGCTTGCTCAATTATATATGAAGCAAGAACCGTCTTACCTGTAAAAAGTTAGTTATTGCCTGAACAATCACGACAATCGTAGTCCTATACCTGCCCCAGGCTTCCCGTTCAGCCAAATACAAGGTATGTGGGTTTTCTGGGGGTCAATCCACTCCTGATACTCACGAGAACTAGAGAGCCACTGTCCACTGGCAGGATAGTCCTCTCTTTTGCTCGTATAATATTCTTGATCTCCTGTAGGCATAGTCTCTGTTGAAGTCATTGCCAACCATTCCAAAGCCTCCATCTTTTGTCTCTGTATTTCCACCTTTTCCTGTTCCCTGAACCGTAATTCTGACACTTCATGTTGCTTGCGGAATTCATCGAAATGTAGTAAATTAGCCTGTTTTTCGACCAGATCTTTATGGCGGAGCAGGCTAGTGCGGATATCAGCGAGCACCGCACTAAACTTAGGACGAGCAATATCGAAAACAGCTATCCACACTGTGGTGTGTGTCAGTTCCGAGAATACTGCCGTCAAATATCAGGAATGCCAACACTGACTAGGTCTACTCATGACTTTGTACACTTGAGCATGGAAGGTTAAGAGGTCCTTGTACACATATCCGAGCATCTTGTACATATGTTGATTCCTGTGAAAATATTCTTCATATTGGGAATATAAAGGCAGGCATTCTCCGATGTCCTCATACGCAGAGAGAACACATTCAAAGGCATCCACAAAGGTACTGGAAATCTATAAACTGTTATTTCAGAACAGACCTCCCGGAATGACGAACACAACACAGGTTGGACACCAATGTACACAGGGTACCTACTGTTAGTAACAGTTTAATAGGACCCTGTAGGATAGAATTTTCGAGTCAGTAACATATCCACATTGTTACAGTTTGTGAACTAACCCAGATATACGCAACGATGGTGGAGGTGTTGAGGAACACCTCTATAATCTTTCCGTATTGCCTCATACCCTCAAGGAATGGCTTGATTCGCGCAATATTCTGCATTTTCTTTTTCATTTTCTGGTTACGCTCGATGCCCTTGATAGTCTCCTCAACATCTTTGAAATCCACGCATTGAAACTGTGCCAATTCCCTCTTGGAGAGACCTTTTTTGAAGTCACTTAATGCATCTTCAAAGATTCTTGAGCCTGGTAGAGGAAGAGGTTGAGCAGGTGTCCCGGAGGATGGGGGTGGTGGAGGGACTGCTGACGGAACTGGGACGGACTGCATGCGGTGATGTGGTTGGGCAATGAAATCAAGGTCTGGTTCAGATCTATTGAAAGTGTTGATATTGGTAAAAGTATGTATATATAAAGCTTCAAATATACACAAATTACAACAATCACCGAGTAAATAATAAAAAGTGGAGTTGCTGGCAAGGCTGAGCAAATATGTCTTGGCAGCACATGCACACCATACTAGTCCGCAGGACGCATCGCGATCGCAAAGTCTACCGAAAAGTGTGCAACGATATTTTGGGAACGGGCGGCGGGTAGGACATCGGGACTTGCGTCTACTACGTGGAGAATAGTTGGTAATATCGGAACGTCCTTAATTCTTCTATGTAGTCGTGGGAAGAGGTGCGATTTGCGCAAAACGTGTAAGCGAACCACTGCACCAGTAGTAGGGGAATAGAATAGTAGTATATAGCGCTAGGCGGACTAAAATTAGAATTGATTCCCAGGATACATGCACAAGCCAAACTCATCTTGCTTCTCTGTGCTATTGGCAGCCAGAGCACTCACCATCTACGCTAGCGAACAACTCGAATCGAAATCTATACTGGGGGTCAAATTCAGACCGTGCGCAGTACAGTTTGCAGTAAATCCGTGGACATCAGACCATCAAATATGGGTTAGTCTGGCAGGCATATTTCGAGAGTATATAAATGAGGTTTAACGGGACCATGCTGACCTGATTCAACTGTCGCATATGTAGTAATACCTAATCCAGCATGGTGCGATATGGCAGTGACCTTTCCTCCACCTCTATTCTTACCTCGATTCCCACCTCCATTCCACCTCCATTCCCACCTCTAGGTACTTGTATGCAGGATGATATCTCAAGGTTTCGGTTAAGTTTGCCAAGCCCTGCTAAGTACTACTTCCTAATGTAGTAGCCCAACCTTACATCTACCCCGAAACGCTCTCTACTTTGGCATTGTGTGGACTGCCGCCTCTGCTATACTCGATGCCTTTCACTTTTTTTGCTCCTTCCACTGACCATCGTAGATATCTGTTTTTTTCTTCACCTGCTATTATTATCCCACCATCCAGTGATACATACTTCCTATCATCCTTCTGCATTGTCCAAGTATTTTTCCACATCCCGGCCTCTCTTTTATCGAATTTTCCCTTTCCTGCATCGCGTTCTTCTTTCCTTTCCCATTGCCTTGATGTCTTCTGTCCACCGTCTCTTTTCCCATCTCCACCAAGTCCCTTTTTTGTGTTACAATCTCGTCCTGGCCTTGGATCGACATGACTATTCCCGATTCGAATGACCCCTAGGCCCTTCTCTTTCAATGACGTCCATTCCATAAGCATCTCTTCCGACTAAGAAATTGCCGTCCAGGTTTTTTACTACTTGGGATTCGGTATGGACCTTCACCTCGTTGCCATCCTCCGTATTCACTCTCAGAGCTAGGCATCCGGGACCTATATTGGTACTACAGCGAAACCCAGTGTTGGTGAGATACCGCCCCCAACTCCACCGAGGGAAAATGATTTGGGTTTTTTTTTTGAAGCTTCCCCTCTGGGGCTCTCACTTTTAGCACATCTAGCCGAATCAGACATTGGCCGCCTGTGTCACCACAACCCACAACTGTTGGGATATTTCCCTTTGGGAGTCAACCAGGCTTCCAAAGGTAATCCAGATACGATAATCCGTCTCCTACTGGTGTCGGGATAGGGAGTGCAGTTATTTTCAATCTGTTCGCTTTTGGAATGGTACCTACGGGATTTTCAGAAGGACAGAATGGAGTTTACCACCTTTACCGCGCAAGTTTCCAATCTTTGGTTGGAGGAGTCTGACTCGCCTTCTTCCGTAGTATCAGATTTCTCGTCCTCCACCTCCGACACTGCCTGTGTATTATAGAATTTCTTGTTGAGGCCGTTTCCCTTCTCGTTTCCTTTTCCTGCCTCTCTTTTTACTTCTTCTTTCCCCTCCTTCTTTAGCCAGTGCAGCCTCGGGCCTCTGCCACTTTTCCCATTGCTTGTATCTGGCTTCTATTCCTTCTGTCCTCCTTTCTCACTTCCGTGTACGCTTTTTTCTTCTTTTTTGTTTCTCTCGTAATGTGATCTTCTTTTAGCTTTCTCTGCCATCTCATATCTCTGGATAAGCTCATCTCAAAACTCCTTTTGGTTGTATTGTTTCCGTGAAACCAGCATGAGACCCACTGCATTGGGTGACAGTCCCTTCCGGACCTCCCGCATGGCCTCAATCTCAGTCATGAATGGTTCTGCTCGGCGATGCATGGCGGCTTTGCCGTAGAAATACTCCTCTACCCTCTGTTTTCAAGGCCTGAAAACTCTTGCTTCTGCACGTCCCCTACCCCTTCTGGAGTCTTCTCCAAATCCGCCTTTGAGAAGATAAACCCATCTCTGCAGAATCCTTTTGTACGTGCGATCTTCTGGCGGAATGGAGATGAGCCACTCTCTTCCAACGCCTCTTGCAGCGCCTCTCATGCACCGTGGAAGGACTGGTATCACCTTTCTTTCCCCGTAAATATCTGAGACAATCTCCAGTGATCTGATATAGTGTTCCACACCTTTCCCGTTAAATTTATCGATGTCTTCCACTTTGAATGTCGTCTCTGTGAACTCGTCCGAGCAGTACTGATAGTCTCGCCGTACCCCCCTTGTTTCTTGTAGCAGGTCATACCCTCTCTTACCATGAGATCTGTCCCATCTGCCCCTCTCATCCCCTCTTTGTCTTCATGGGAACTATCGGTCCTTCTTGTCTCTTATCCCATTCGTTGATTCTCACCTCTCATGTTCTGCACTCCATCGTCACCCCCGCCCCCATTTACATTTTCCACCTCTTCGCTTTGGCCACCCCCCGTGTGTACTGTTCCCGGAATAGCGGGCATTTCTGGGCAGGGGTTCCTTGCATTGGAGTGATATATCAGTGCCGAGCCTGAGTGAGTGTTTTTTTTTCTGTTTAAGGGATGATATCCGTTGGTAGACAGCCTTGAAATTTTTCTTGTAGTTTTTCCAGTATCTGGTCTCTTTTCTGCTCTATCTCCAGCATGAGGTTTTTTATTTCTTCCAACCCAAGCCCCTTCATGTCCTTATTTCTCATTCTGGTGTCTTATTTCCCTGTTCTGTTCGGAGCTCTTGTTATATTCCTTTTCTTCGAGGAGCGTGCTTGTGATGCTCGTCTTGCTTGTAGGTTCTGGCGGTCCTGGTGGTATTGGTATCTGGCTCGTCCAACTCGTCCTCTTCCTCTTCTCTCCCTCCTTCTTCTCCACCTGCCCCTGGCTCGCCCAACCCGTCTTCCATCCTGCTTCCTGCTTCCGGTTCGTCCTTCCCGTTTGTAGTGAGGTGGCCGATATTTGGATATGCAAACCTCTGGTTGCCTCCTGGCATTCTCGGGAGGCATGCAGAGCCCTGGGGCTCAGTAGGTTTTACGTATTTATTCTGTTCCCCCTGATCACTCCCAGAGGCCAAGTACCTCAGAGCTGAGCTCAGTAAAGGGGGTTTGTTCGAAAGCGTATCGCGTGTGAGAAAAGTTGGACTCTTCGATTGACAAGCGATATGTCCACCACACCCGAAGTCACCTAAACGGCGATACCTCCGTCCATATTTCTTATGCCCGGATATTTATATATTACGTTTGGGCTATCTCATATATTTCATGCATGTTTCTCCCGGTTCAGCGTCCTGTCTGGCTGTTATTTCATCCCTGTATGCTGGGCTCTCCGTGTATATACAATATACCAGCTAGATTTCCTATTCCCTCGCTTTAGAAATCTTTACATACCGTCCACTCGACCAAGTTAGGCTCTTTCCTTTCTACTGTCGTACAGGGCTTTCCAAATCCTGCTACTACCTAATATAGTAGCCCAACCTTCACCTCAACTACCACCTCCGCCCCCCCGCGTCCCACACCCCCTCCACACAGACCCAAAAGAAAAAGAAAAAAAACCGCCCCCAGCCCCACCTCTATTCATTACCTACGGCCCTGATTCTGCCAGTGGGTCCCATACATTCTCAACCCACATATCAGGCGATGCCCCCGACTCCGGCGTTTTGGGCTGGAGCACTGATTTCGACGCTGATTTTTAAGTAGACTTGGATGGTGATTCTAGGTTGATTTGGACACTAATTTCTGCACACTAATTTCTACTCGAGGGTTGCTAGGTGCTATGAATTAGATTAGATACACACTTCACATCCAATACTGATTTTCTTTTGCTGATGGTCCTGGACAGTGAGAAACTTACATATATACTCCCGGTTAGATTTGTAGTTGCCCTTCCAGCAAGATCGTCACCAACATTGCTACCAATATTCGCACCCTAATCTTTGCGGCGATTTGTAGCTGTGGTGATTGTGGCAGTGACTCTGGCCGGGCTACTCTGGCGGTATATTGGATCACTGGTATTACTTTATATGGTTAGGATCCAGGTGGGTATACCTGCAGCATGGGCCGGAGGCATGGAAACAATAAATATGGTATAATTGAAGGATTTAACATTGCAAGGTTGAGAGAGATCTAGTGAGATTGGCATGGCTGGGTCCTAACTCTGAACAAATCCTATTTTCTTTTTTGAAACTCATCACTCGGATTCAGACTATCTAGTCTATGGCGAGGGAGTGCATCCCCAAGTGGTTACTCGGCGAATTATGCAATCTACGTACAAGACCAGATAACCCCCGGAGAAGAAAGCCCTGCTCAACTGACTCGCCCCCTTCAGGTGACCTTCCACTCACTTGAACCAACTCAAGATCTCACATCAACTTCTACCCGCTATTCACACGCTTGGGGTTGTAGGATTAGGAGGTTATGAATGGAAAATTTTTTGGTAAAGACGTAAAAGCGGAGTATTCTCAATCAAGACGAGGGATCGTAGAGTTCGCTATAGACTTGTGTGCTATGGATTTAGTGCCCTCCCTTCATTTTTCCCAGCGAATTCCTGGCTCTTTTATCCTTCATCGCCCGTCCAAATTACCTCCATTAGGATACCCTGCTCTCTCTGGTTGCCTCCATATTAGTGATGCTTGCACCTTTGTACTTCTCTTACCGCGGGGAGAGTACTCCTACATCCTCCTTTCCTCGAGTGGCTGCACGTCCATATCGATGGTGAGGAGTTCTTCCATGGTCAATCCTAATGCAAGGGTGAAGTCTTCATCCATGAGCTCTTTCATCCATCGACCATATTCATAGGTATGGGCTTGGACAACATATCGGCTGAGTTGTCCTTCCCAGGAATTGTTTTCACTACTAGCTTCTCGATGTCTGGCTCAAGTTGTAAGCTCCTTCGCTGCTCATTACCAGTGTGGGCATTTTGGCCGGTTGCTCCTTCAGGAGTTGCCTCTCTCACTTTGCCCCTTCGCAGTCCGTTATGTATTCTGCCTCGGTGATTCACGGTGAGACTCTCCGCTTTGGGATCTGGCTTCGCTTTCTCTGTAGGATGCGTCCGCGTAGGCTTTCAGTTCGTTTTTGGTTTTTTTTGGTTTTTCAAGATAATCCGTTCGTTGCGGCTCCAATACAAATACCGTAATACTCTCTTGGCTGCCATCATGTTCGAGACTGGTGGATCGGTGGCTCGTCTCCCTAGTCGGTTCACATGTACGACGATCTCAGGTCAGGTCATTCTTGTGATGAATAGGAGTCCTCCAATCAGTGACTGGTAGGCCTTCTGCTCTGTGGGGCTTTCATTGGCCTCGTAGGAAGGAGGCTGGATTTAAGGGAAGCGAAGGACGTCTTCCAAGTATCTCTTTTTTCTTGTTTTTTTAAGGAATCGCCTCCACTGATAAAGTTCTCTATCATGGTTTCTATTAAGGCACATTGTGTTAGTATCACTTCCATGTTTCCTTTATTTCATGATAATTCCATTCCCAGCATTCTTGGTTGTCGTCCTTGTTTATCCAACTCAATGGGTTTTTTGCCTGACTTTTCGGTTTTGTCTAAGTAAGTCAACCTCAGTGGGTGCGATCCCTATGATCTCATCGGCATGGGTGCCGACTATGAGTTACCCATCGGAGGAGGCATAAGTGCCTTCGCCTCCAATACATTGTTCCAGTCCTCTAAGACGAAGGATTTTCAGGTGGGTTTTGAACCATTCATGGTCCCCCTGCTCGACCCTTTAGCACTTTTTTGAGACTGCAGTACTCTATTTCCCCTTGTTCATTAATATCCCTGACGTAGACACCATGATAGAGTAGTGCTTTTAGATCGCATCCTATAGGCGAATTTTCCATCCTTGATGGATGGCTACCTATTATTTAAGCATAGGTTTTTTCATAGCTGACTCCTTGCTTTTACGTGAACCATCTCCCAACTTTGTGAGCCTTATATTTCTCGATGGTGCCGTCTCTCTTTAGATGACATATACCCATTTGGTATCTACGATTTTGGTGTCTCCAGGGGTATCGGATTTGTTGACGTTGGTGAATAAATTGCGATCGATCCTTCTCCCGTGCTTTTGCCCACTCTTTGGCTTATGGCAAGGCTCTGGCCCGTTTGTCGGTGGGGTGTCTGGATCGGCTCCGACGGCAAATGTTGATACTTGGAACTCGAGTTCGGTAACCCCCACAGTTTTGGGATCAAAGCATTTATGGTGCATCAACTCGCTTTTTCCAACCCTCTATGCCCATTGTTCTGGCGTTATTTTTGGTAGGAAATTTTGGAGGCACGGGAGTTTGAGGAGAGCATGAGAGTAGTTTGTTGGGTTTGCCTTTGCCCTCGGGAGTCGTTGGCCGGCTGGGCACTTTTTCAGCTTCTTTCTCGATTTCTGGTCCTGAGCTTGCATCTAGTTCTGATAGCTCTTCTTGCTGGATTGGCTGGGTTTTTTTGGCGAACTTAGGTTTGTTGGATTAGTTTGTAAGTGTTTATATATCCTACTATTTACCCGTCGTATCCCCCAGGTGACAGCTCATCCTGTACCTCATCGTCGAAGCATTTTACCCCTTCTCCAAATCTTGTCTATTGTTGGCTGATGTTGGTATTTAGGGGTAGGAGTTCAACCGGGGTTTGATTTTTTGATAGAGCTTTATGTGGTAGGTGGTTTTTGGTATATACCGCCTATAAGGTCGCTTTGCCTGCTGTGACGGCTGTCTTGCTCATAGTGAAAATGGCTCAGTTGGCTCTTTCTGCTATTACATTTGTTTCGCTATGCCTGGATACGGTTTCTTTAAGTTGGATCCCCCTCTGTCGTAATTCAATCCGGAGGTCCTTTTTCCAGAATTCGCTTTCCTCGGCCTGGATTTCCTTGACTTGGTACTGGGGTCTGTAGTCTTTTCCAACATGTGGCTGATCTCAATCAACGCCCTGATCTTTTGTACCGAGTGGTTTGGCTGATGTGTCTCAGGCCTAGTCATCAGTTACTACAGATTGCAGTAAATTCGTCCGATAGGTTGTTTATCCTTATATGTAGGACCAAGCGTCGATTTTAGTGATGGGGGTTTGGTTGCTTTGCCTTCACAGACTTCGCATCGTGGGACTTGGCTTTTGGCCTCTGTCATGTACTTCTTTGACAGTTACTATGGTTGCGTTCTCGACAGTGGGTTCTTGGTTAATTTCTGCCCACATCCCCTCGGCTGTCTATCTCAATATTGTACAGCCTTCTTTGCTTTCTATAACCTCTTGGTGGCCATTGGTCTTGATGATGAGGCTCCTTGAATGAGGTCACTTTTAGTTGGCATATTGATTCTGCTCCATCGTGTCCATGAACAACATATGTACCTCGCCAGATGTTGTATAGTAGGTGCGGTTCATTTGTAGTATGAGAGGCCACCGTATCGTACTGGAAGTACCCCTCCTTTTCTCCGCCATTTCCTACTTTGATATATAACACTGATGCTCCTCCCTCATCCTTACTTCTTTTTTTGACCTTTTTGGCTTCACGCTTTTTAGTGAAGCATTCTGACTCGGTATGTCTAATCCCCTTCCACCTTTTGATATTGATACGGTATTTGCATGTTTTACTAGTATCGGCTTTCTTTTTCTCCGTCTTTAATACAACGGGATCCTCTGTTGTGCCTGCATTTTCTTTTTCCCTTTTTGCCTAGCTCGTATATATAGGCAGACTTGCTTTAATGCCCCTCTAGGTATACGCTTTTTTGGCCCTGAGGTTTTCGATAATAGACAGCTTTAGCTTGGTCTGATTTGGTGAGCATGATCACAGCCTCACCAAATTCTTTTACTTTCTCCGAAAAACCTCCTGCTCACGTTCCCCTCATAAACCTGTTCTATTGTCGAAATTAAAGTGTACAGTATTAGTGGGGATAGATCGGTAACTGTCTTTCCGCTTTGAGCTCTTTGTACACATCATGGGTATTCCTTATTGGGCCAATGGTATCGATGACTTCGGATTCACAATTCCGCTTCTTTATGAGTATCGCAAGATTGTTGTCCCGCTGTCTACTGACTTTTTCCACCTCAGGTGGCTTCGCCATTTGATCCTGCTGACGTTTTGCGGCTCAAATTACTATATCCAATATCGATCCTTTCTCATGGTCATATAACAGCAAGGTTGTTCTATCGGCAGGATCCACTGGGCGACATTATGTTGTCCACCAAGCTTAGGCTTGGGGTGACACGGCTGTCTCGGGGGTCTAGGGTGCTGGTTCGGCGTGCTCATTTATATAGAGCGAGGGTTGCTTTGCACTTTTGCTTATAGTCAGTGCATGGTGCTGGTTCTTCTGGTTCATTGGTTGGATCGAATCGGTGACAGGTAAGGTCGTGCCTTTTCTATCTTTGGCCGTCTACTCACTCTTGTAGTGCGCCTTTCGAGGTTATGTATTCTTCGAATCATTGGAGAGCTTTCAGCTTGAATTCGAATTTGCGGGGTGGCGCTTTTGGGCATCTGTCAGCATGGAGTATTGAAATGTACTCTTGTCGGGTGACCACCAGTGGTGGTATATCCTTAGGTACGTCTTTGAGATCTGGTATGCGGACAGCGGTAGTTAGTTGTCTGTGCTTGGCCTGGAGCTTGAGGTTTGCTTCATGGGGTCTACCCAGTCTCGCTCCAGACGTCGCCCGGGTCTACCACTAGTACTTGTTTTTCCCGTTCGCTCGGTTGGCTTCCTTCTCTTGCCGTCGTAAGTATCTTCGCCAGTTCTTGACCTCTTTTCTTATCCATCACTCAGGAGCTGTTGGATCCTTGCTTCGGAGGTAGTTTTCGTAGTTATTGAGGTTTCCGAGGTTTTCGCGTTGAATGGGTGGGCTTGGACTCGATCTGTTAGGCTTGGTGTGGTTGTATCTAGCGACTTCTGAATTTCCTGCTTTGGCGTTCCCGGGATGCAGGGTGGTCGGGTATTTTTCCATGGAGCGGCAGCTGTAGTATTACTGGGTTGCAACCGCAGATATGCTTTGCTCTCTTTCTCTCTCACATAGCACTTCCTTCCGGCTCACCGCTCGCATGCTTACATTACCTATTTGCATCCGCATGGAGGGTAAAGACATAGAGGCGGAGTATATTCAATCAAGACGAGCTATCGTAGAGTTCGCTATAACTAGATTTGTATGCTATGGATCTATTCATTTTTCCCAGTATTCTTTGCGGTACGAGCGGCTTGTGCCAACCAGACTACTTCGCGGCCTGTCCAAATTACCTCCATTAGGATACCCTCCCTGCCTATTGCCTCCATTAGTGATCCTTGCATCCCATGACTTTTGTACTTCCCCATGACTTCTTGCCGCCGGGAGAGTAGTCCTACAGGGGTACCAGTAATCCCCTGACACAAAGAATTCGAGTTTCTCCTCCCCACAATCATCGCACTCGGTGGATGCAGATCCCCGTGTCATTCGTAGCGGTGGTCGATTCCGGGTGTCTTTGGTGGGACCCCTTCGAACGTCCTCGAAATGTTGTGTTTTCCTCGTAGAAAATTGAATATTCTTCTTCTCCCCGTCGCCGGCTTTCGATTGCACGTCTTTCTGCTCTGGGGGCGCTGTGACTGTGGTTCTCTTGTATGTACCCGGTCCTCTGATGCTCGCGTGTCCTTTCTGCATTTGTGAGAGGGGGGTTCCAGAATGTGAGGGAGGGGGGAGTGGTGGAGCAGTTGCGGAAGTCAGAAGTAGAACCCGTGGGCCCAGTAGTTCTTCAGGGCCAGAGGATCTGAGGTGGAATGGGACGGGAAGGTGAGAGGAAAGGAGATGGCGAATGTGGGGCCCCTCAGGGATCGCCAGTGTCACCAGTGATGCTTTCAATCTGGATGGCACCGATCATCACCAATATATAACAGTCGAACCTGTCTTGCTGCATAATATCCGTCAGGGGACTTTTTTTTTTTTTGAGTCTATACGCCTTTTCCCCGAAGGGAGCCTTAGGCTATGAGGCCCGTCAGGGCACTTTTGATGCAGTAAGACAGGTTTATGCGGTACGACAGGAAATGAGAAAAGAGCTGATATTGAACTAAATACATGACACCCCGACAAAATACATGACACCCCGACAAAATACATGACACCCCGACAAAATACATGACACACTGACCAAATACATGACACCCCGACCAAATACATGACACCCCGACCAAATACATGATGCCTCGACCGTTTTACACCCACACACCTGAATCCGATCTAAGACACTTCTTGAGGTGTGATTGCTCCTTGCGTTTCATGTTGAGGTCTGCCATTCGGTTGGTTAGAGTAGTAATAGACTCAATCAAGGATGATATTTCTGGTAGTGCTGCAGTACTGGGAGCGGTCTGGGTGGGATAATTGAAGAACTTCAAGGGCATGGCTGACTTCAGTCCGAGTAATTAATGGCCGTGGTTCTGAGTCATAAGAAGCAAATCTGGGTCTTCATTAAATTTGCGGAGGATGCGTGAAACAGTACTTTGCTTGATGGATCGGTCAAAGGAGCGCTGGAACCTATTATTAATTTAGCATACACTTTTATAATCTCGTAGGCTAATTACCATTGCGCAAGCTCATGTTGGTTCAAGAATTTGTTTGCCAAATGGTAGCGATAG
>Ga0307514_10004012_pt1 | contig 13716 bp, 21 predicted proteins | sample 16_EM_MG_FD_203088 | JGI IMG/M metagenome (GOLD analysis project Ga0307514, IMG submission 203088) | Populus trichocarpa ectomycorrhiza microbial communities from riparian zone in the Pacific Northwest, United States - 16_EM | ecosystem: Host-associated > Plants > Roots > Unclassified | place... | reverse complement strand
ATACACGCCTATAGTCATGTATGATCAGTGTGAACGACCACACACACACACACAAGTATATGTACGTTAGTATGGGCCTCTCCAGCATGAACACGATCCGCTGTGTACGTAGCGCCTGACCGGGGTTTATTGAAAGCTCGGCTCTCGTCAGCGTCAGCTGTCCAGAGGAGAACGTTGTGGCGATTACGTGATTGTCTGCTGATCTGTTCTGTCCCGGAGCAAAAATGTAAGAGACGCTGGATCAGTGCGCGCTTGGGTCCGGATTGGGGCCGACCTGCCAAAAAAAAAAAGAGGGTTACCGTTTGTTCAAGGGCCTGCTTACTTCCGAGCAGGTGTCCCAGCTACTCCTCTCTCTATACGTGGGCGGTAGAGTCGCTTCAGATTAAATCTCTTATTATAATGATAATAATTCCAGTGGGCACAGGGAAAATGGAAAAATATATATATATATATATATATATTTAAAAAAGGATTCGCACGAGGGCGCTTGAACGGTCGCCTATGTGGACTGATTTCGTCCGAACGGTCAAGTAGTTGACCGGGTTGGGAGTCCCTGAGGGAGGTGACGGCAGTGGTGAGCGCCATGTAGATTGGAGTTGAAAGGGATCAAACCGACTGTGATTGTGAGCGTCTCGAACATGCACGCTAACCTCAGATCGACCGATATCAGACGTTTTTTCAAATTGGAAAAAGTCCATGATCGGACTTGGATTCCTGAACAGGGACAGGTCCGATAATATATCCCCTCAAGAGAGAGAGAGAGAGGTCCCCTCAACGCAACGGGGCGGTCTGTGCGCACGTCATCCGTCAGCCCGCAGCAGATTGTTCCATCATTGCCACCGACTTGCCCCGCCTTCGACGATTCAATTGGGGAACGGCGACGTCCCACGAGCCCCTCAATTCACTGGCAGTGTCGGGAAAAATGTCAGCCCCATGCTCCCGGATGATAGGATCCGTTACTTTTTGTACCTCTGTGCCCACACAAGGGCAGCCGGGGCGGCGAACAGGACCAAGCTTAGAACCCCTGCGTAAATCCATGCGACAAATGGTGATAAGGGGGCGGTGAGAAGGAGCGATATCGCAGATAGAAGGGTCGTAAGGAACACCCGGAAGAATGATGGGGCGGCCTATCGATGAAAGCAACATGTCAGCGAGTATGTCGACCTCCGTAAGTAAACAAATGAATGCAACGGGATCGATATGATCCTCTCTTGATACCCGATATGGAGAGATGGGGGCACAACTTACCTGTAATCGATGGCGCAGGACGGGGAACATGGCAAACAGAACCACCGCGTACAACATGAGGGCAAACACCGAGATGTCGTCGGGTAGTCGCGACGCGAGCACAACCGATGCAGATATGGCAGCATTAATTGAAAGAACTGATGTGAGACTGCACGACCAACAGTCAACCTGCTTCGGGTTCTCGAAATGACATAATGACCGAGGCCGCACCTTTCTCGGCTGTAGATCTCTGGACGTGGGGAACTGTAGTCCGCAATTAGAGCGTTGAGAACGAACAGGCACGCAGCGAGTGCCCAAATCGAATCAGAGGATGTGGAAGCCGTCAGCGTCTTCAACACCGGGGACAAAGATAACAGCGCCAGGAACGCCAATATAGACGACTTGACCGTCTTTGCATCTGCCGGAAATGAACAAAAAGAAAAAAAACTTGTGGAGGGAGGAACACGCACGGTTTGTCGGCTTGCGCACCTGACGGAACTTGTTCGCAAGTTGGATCTCAACGATCTGCCACACGGGATAGCCAAGGGCAAATGCAAATACCGATGCCCACACCAGAAGCCGTGGGTCCAACGCTCGCTCTTTGATCCGCACGAATGTCGCGAGGAAGATGAATATGGTGCATATATGCTGCGCAATTGGATAACAGAAGGAGACCAATTCCCAGTAAGAGTAGGGCTGGAAATTAGCTGGGTTTCAAAAAAAAGAAATCAAAAAAGGAAAAAGAAAAAGCGGCGTTAGTCCTGGGATGGTAAAGCTACGCCGAGTCCAGGTCCACGTACAATTCCTCCTGAGAGAACAGAGGAAGGATGGTGGGACGTAGTTGTCAGGAAACGGCAATCTTTTCCAAAGCACTTTCTCCCATTTCTCGTTTGACATTCATGTGGCCGTGAGGTAAGATGCAATCGGCTTGCAGAGAGAGAGAGCGAGAGATGGTCGACGTGGTGTGGGTTACGGGAAATTGGAGTCACGTGCGAATCGGAAGGGTGGACCGGGTGAAGGAGAGAGGTGGTTGTGGATTTGAATGGGTACACAGATAGAATACTATGGATATATAGAGATACTAGTGAAGAAGAGAAGAAGCGTTCGGTTGCGTGAGAGAAAGGGTATCTGGAAAGGAATGGGATGAGATGAGACATCAAGACCCTCAAAGTGAGAGGGAGGGGACTTGATTAGAAAATGAATACCATCCCTTATCCGTCCGGCCGAAGAGATAACAAAGTCGAGCCCCTCGACTCGTGCTCAGTCCCACTAGTTTCCACCCTATCCGTCAATTCAACATCCAACAAACGTGTACGGTGCCACTCACCACGAGTCGAGCTGGCTGTTGCGCCTCAGATCCCTTGTTGCTGTTCTTTGCCACCAACTGCTCAGAAAGTTTTCCTGCGTTCGGGTTCGTCTCATTCGCCCCCCTTCGTTGCGCCTGCCCGCTTCGAGTCAGCTCCTCAAGTCCATCGTCACGAGCAGCGGACAGACCGTTTGTTTCCTTCTCTCCGCAGCTTCCAGCGCAGCCTGGCGGGGGTTGACCGGTATGCTATCCTTCCCACCCCTACCGTCGCCACCCAGCGTCCGGGTTGTCCCAACAACGGTGTGTCCGCCTTGGACCGTTCCTGGCTTTGAGCAGATTACTCCCATCCGTGTGTTGGCGATCAGCGGAAGAAGGTTAATAATGTCGATCCCAGCCACCGATCGTGTATCCGATGATCCATCCAGTCCTCCCCTCAAAGTCTACCCCAGGTTACGTGCTTTTTATGTCCTCACGAAGATCTTTATGAAGTATATAATACGTGTAACAGTCCGTGCAAAACACAGCGTCAGCGCGGAGACGAATCTGGCAGTGAGTTGTACTCGTCCCGCCTACCACCATCTCGACGTCCGAACAGACTTCGCACCCCAAGTCCAAAATCTTCTGAACGTCTGCGCGGTATAAGTCCCTTGTGTGACCGAAAGACGTGAGCAACTCGAGCACAAAACTTTCCACCCAACGTGTCAACGTACCTCCCACAACTCCCTCCCAGTCGTCCAGTTGAACCGCGTTTCCAAACCTGCCTTCTCCATCTTTCCTTTGATACCCGCACCGAGCAACAACCCGAATACGGTCAACAGGAACAACGTCACCACGAGCTGGTCCCGGGGCGAGTCCCTCTCTAGTCGAAACAAGCCACCGTTGTCAGGTACACATCCCCACCACCCGAGCAACGGTGCGAATAAGGACACTCACGGAAACAACGTGCCTCTACATCGCCTTCTTTCCCTGTAGCAGTATCAGGATCAGCATCTCCCAGCGTGGCGCCGGCGCAGATCGGTAGGTTCTGGTTGAGACACCACTGTTTCGTGCAGGACAAACACGGCTTGTTCGGGTTATCCGGAAAATCCAGGTGCAGGATCTTATAACTCGTGCCAAAGCACACGCCTGGCACTTTCCGTTCAGTATTCGTGACGAGGGAAACGTAGGATCGAATCGGTGTACATTTGCAGAAACTCGTCGCCTCCCATTTGCTCCCCTTTACAGCCGTCAGCGATGTCTGAGTGCGAAATATGAGTATACGCGCGTTGCGACACAGACCGAGAGTGTTTACCGAGAAGAAGAGAAATAGCGTTAGGTACAAGACGAGACGCGATGTCATCAAAGTCAAGGAGGAAGAGGGATATGATCGTGATCATCTGAGCGCCACCGCGTCCGTCCCTGTCCCACTCTCAATCCCATCAAGTCTAACTCCTCTTCACAATGTCCGCAGAATTCGACGACGTCCTAACCAACCAACCAATCGTCATCGACAACGTATGCCCCTTTTCCAATTTCCAACCTGTCAGAGAACCCGGTACTGACCACCGTTTTCTCTTTCGACAGGGATCTGGAACGATAAAAGCCGGTTTTGCTGGTCAAGATCATCCAAAATGTTTCTTTCCGTCTTTGTGCGTTTTCACGGTTAGGACCGCGTCCATATCTCTTGCGATCCCGGCACCGGTGCACTCATTCATCCACTTTTTATTATTATCATCATCATGCCGCCGTTATACAGTGTCGGACGGCCGAAACACGTTCGCGTCATGGCTGGTGCTCTGGAGGGGGACGTCTTCATAGGGCGTAAAGCACAAGAATACAGGGGTCTACTGAAGATCAAATACCCCATGGAACACGGCATTGTCACCGATTGGGATGACATGGAGAGGATATGGAGTTGGGTATATGCTGAAGAATTGGGGACTCTGAGCGAAGAAGCAAGTCGACCGATATTCCTCCACGGCCCCCTCGCTCATCCGTTCGCAGCATCCAGTGTTATTGACCGAAGCACCATTGAATCCACGCAGCAACAGGGATATCGCTGCACAGATATTCTTCGACACATTCAATGTCCCGGCACTGTACATTTCAGTACAGGCTGTACTCTCACTGTATGTACACCCGTACCTCCCAAATGTGCCCTCCCTTACCCACGTCCTAGATATTCGTCAGGTCGTACAACGGGTATCGTCTTGGACTCTGGAGACGGCGTCACACATGCTGTACCGGTTTTTGAAGGCTTTTCGATGCCCCATGCTATCCGAAGAGTTGATATTGCTGGAAGGTGTGACCAACGATTCCAAGTCCCCGTTTCACAAGGCACTGACGCCCCCCCCCGAACCCACAGGGACGTTACTGACCACCTACAACTATTGCTCCGGAAAGCTGGCCACCACCTACACACGACAGCCGAGCTTGAAGTTGTTCGTACTATCAAGGAGAAATCTTGCTATATTGCTCTCAATCCACAGAAAGAGGAGAAAGAATCGGCGAGTAGGACAGAAGATTTCAAGTTGCCAGACGGAAACACGATACAGGTAAACGGCTGGACCTTAGGCTGTTACCGACATCGTTCTCATCTCGCCTGATATAGCTGGGTCCAGAGCGGTTCCGGGCACCCGAAATACTCTTCAATCCAGAACTTATAGGTCAAGAATATGCTGGCGTTCACCAAGTTGTCGTGGACGCGATCAACCGCGTTGACCTCGACCTCAGGAAGAGCTTGTTCTCCAACATCGTCCTCAGCGGTGGAAGCACCCTTTGCAGAGGTGAGCATATCCATGACCCTGTCGACGATTCACCTAATCCCCAACTTCCCTCAAGGCTTTGGAGATCGTCTGTTGAACGAGGTCAAGAAGCTCGCTCTGAAAGATGTCAAGATCAAGATTTACGCTCCCCCCGAGCGCAAGTACTCGACCTGGATCGGAGGTTCTATCCTCGCCGGTCTCAACGCTTTCACCAAGGTACGTGAATTACAATCCCACCCAAGGTCTCTTCGTTGAACCCTCTTGTAGATGTGGGTATCAGCAGAGGAGTACCAGGAAGACCCAGACGTGATCCACAAAAAGTTTGGCTTTTAGATGTTTTCTTTTGGTCCTCGTCGCATAGTGTACATAGGTAGCATACCCTCGCATAATATCTGGAATATCGGTCTGCAATCCTTACGCATGCACACGAATTTCCTTAAACGAGGGGCATATACGATAGGATACACAGCATGATGGTGTTGCGTACAAACGAGGACTGCAAAATGCAACAGAAAGCCAGAGAGACGCGCCCAACCACTATTTGCCCTTCTTTGGTGGCTCAGCAGCCTTGATCTTCTTGGTACCACGGAACTGTAGAGCTGCATGTCAGCAAAATGACTTAAGGAGGGTGTGTGGGTCAGGTTCACCTTCTTGGCACGGTTCTTCCGCTCCTTCCGCAGTTTTCGTGTTGGCCTTTCCTTCTTGGAGGCCAATCCAGACTAGCAATTGCCCATCAACAAAAAAATCCAGCCAGCCCATAAGATACGTTGTACTCACTCGAACCAACCGATATCTGGGTTCAAACTTTTTCTGCGACTCCTCGTCGTCGTAGATCAACGCGAATCCGCTGCTCTTTCCACCACCAAAGTGAGTCCTGAAGCCGAAGGTGACGACACGAGCCTTTTCGGTCTTGTAGAGGGTAGCCAGCTGCTCAGAGAGTTCGCTCTTGGGGACATTAGGTCGGGAAGGGTGGAGGACGTCAACGACGAATTGGCGTCGGGCCAGGAGACGATTGGTGATGAATTTGCGTGTGCGGATGGTTATTGGCGAGTCGGACTAACGGGTGGGAGACGAGAGTGCGTTAGCATATGTTAGCCCATCCAATCGACGATGGTGCCATCCATCCCATCCCTCCCCTCGTTCGATAGCCTTCTTCTCGTGGATGGTAGTCCCGTCGACTGAAGATGTAGTGCTCTCACCATTATGAGGATTTTTCGGCGGTCTTGTCCGTCCTAATCGATGATGAGGACGACGTTGATGGGTGGTGTGAGGGGCTTGAGGATGATTTCGCACGCTCATTCCCAGTCGTTGTTGCGAATACAACGGATAACCCCACGATTTGTAGTCAGATTACAAAACGATGTTACCGGAAATTGTAATGACGCTGATAACCGTCGATCAAGTCAATCCAAATGGGCGGCGACGTCCTCTGACCGACTGCGAGTCCCCTCAACGACGATGAACCCTTCAAATTTCGCCTCATCATTTGCGCCATATGTGAGTCTAGATGCGAGCCGTATCTGGATACAGCGGACGTCTGATATTCCTAGCACGCATAGACCCCTCCCCCAGACGACCCCACCCATTCACATCACCCGTCCAGCTCTCGGATATCAAATGCCTGGTTCCCGGGTCACAACCAGCAGCAACCTCAATCCTACCAATCTGGCGGCATCCCTACCTTCAGCACCTCTGCTGGTGGTGGTGGTGGTGGTGGTGGCCAAGGTGCACTCGGCGAAGCGGATAGTCAGGTAAACCAATGGGAATCTAGGTTAGGACTGCGGATAGGTGCTATGGCCGCACTCGCATACGTCTTCGGGCCGTTATCGGGTGAGTATGATATATGTCCAACGGGAGGGACAGGGGGGATAACCGTCTACAGCACTTCTGCTTCTGATCCTGGAAACGCAGAACGATTACGTCCGCTTTCACGGTGAACATGTCTTTCTCACTCGTCCCATTTGGATGACTGACCTTCGTATCACCCAGCGTACCAATCAGCACTTTTTACAGGACCCTTGCTCTTGTTCCGCTTCTTACTTTCTCTGATCCACTTTCCCCAATTCTTCCGGACATTCACCACGCTGTTCATCCTCTTCACATCCTGGGCCATGGCGTTAGTACTTTCTTGGTTTGAACCGCTTGCACGTCCTGACCCCCCTTTTTGTAGCGCCAGAGCCTTTATTGACGCCGAGAGGAACGGTCTGGCTAGGTTCCAATTGCCGTACATCGGACCGGTTGCGGAAAGGTGGCTTTCGGAGGAGTAACGTCGTTGTTTTCATTTCACCGTTTCACTAGACCGTTTGACCCGGTAGTTCTTTCCTTTTGTACGTTATTGGGTATCATTATCCGCAACAGTGGTTTCAATATCCAATCATCGTCGGAATTTATTGAGATAGTGAGTAGGCTGAGTATTGTGGCGAGCCAGCGCCGGTGAACGCTTCCGATCCCTCTCCTCATCAATCTTCATCGGACCTGAGCCGAAGTCCTGTAAGGTTCACATCCACACAAAGTCCCAGGATCTGCAAGCGTCCTCCACAGAGTGTGTTAGCGTAGTCTCCGCGAAGGTCTCTCCATTGTCCGGTGACACCAAGAGAATTGAGGAGACCATCCACAGTGTTCTCTACCGCGTTGAGGACTTCGTCGATGATGCACTTGAGTTCGCCAACGACTAGCGCGCCAAGGGACCGGTCAGTGCTGACACCCCTGGAGATCTAAAAGCACTTACTCGGTCCGAGGGTTGAGCCGAGGAGAGGTATTTCGTAGACGATGTTAGTAACAGAGGAGAGGGTGTCCTTGTTGAGGTTGACGATGTCCTTCAGTAACGTTTCCAGATCGTTATTGCGGTCGTAGTTTGCCAAGCCCTTGTCACGGCCGAGATCTCCAAGAAGGCCCTGAGCTCGATCCATGTCGTCCCTAAAGCCCCGTAGTTCCCGAGCAGTGTCTTCACGAAACCTAGGATCGTTTCTCGAGTCACGAGCACGGCGGCTGTAGTTACCTGGATACAAATCATCAATAAGGGATAGCGCACGCGCGGGCAGGGGACACATACGCAGGTTGCGGGACCGTGTGCGCATGTCCTGGTAGTAAGTGTTCAACAGATCGAGCTGAACCAACCCAGCCCCGTTCCGTGGAAACAAGGTGGGGACGGCGTCCGCGTACGGGATCGCGACATTACGAGGAGCGACCTTGTTAGGGATAGAGACGGTCGAATCAGAAGCGGCATGAAGGTGGTCAGAGCCGTGTTCCTCTATCGGAAGTATAGGTACCACATCAGGGGTGTCAGTGAATCCAGGTGGGGGTGGAGGAAGGGTCTGACGACTTCGCAGGCGGCCAGGAACACGAAAGTCGCGCACTTCTCGTCGCCGGGGAATGAACCTAGGAGAGGAAGCTACAGAAGGGATGGACCTAGTCTCCTCGACAATGCGAACGTTGACGTCGTGCCTGCGATAATCAACGGCAGCTCGTGGGATAGCGTAAGCGTTCACGGCGGAGATGCTGACGAGCGCAAGCGCAAGAGCCAGAGAGAAGAATCGGATCACGGAGGACATTTTTCCCTGCAGAAAAAACCAGTAGGATGGAGACGAGTCCTGTGGGTGAGGATAGTGGAGGGAGGGAAACAAGAAGCGTGGGGGACGAATCCTCAACCGACCCCCGTCATTTAAGGACCCCCAGTTGAACCCAGAGCAAACACAAGTAAATGTTGAAAACCTGCCGTGGGAGACAACATCAGCTCAGTGGGTGGTTCAAACCATCTCATGCGATCGAGGGCAGCTTCCCGCGGTCGCAGCGCCCAGAGAATGGATTTGCCCACTCGGCTATTTGGAATCGTGAGGTCCCAAGTGAGGTCAGCGTCAGCGGTGTCATACAGGGGGCCAGAGCACCAATTTCTCCGCACCGAACATATCGCAAGGACTCGCAAATAGTCGAGCATGTATTGCACACATCAAAACGCGGCACCAAGAGTGCATAGTAACGTACATACAATCATGCTCAATGGGTGCGAGTCGACAGAAAGGAAGGGCTGCTGCCATCGTGACGGGAAAACACAACGCGTCCATCCATCTAAGCATCACGGTAGCGGGGGAACCACAGACAAACCAAACGAGCAGTGGCAAGGAACCAGAGTGGTCGTCAAATGCGATAATAGTAGCCAAGGAATGTGATAGAAAATGAATGATATATGTCCATCGGTTTGTTCGTTCAGAAAATTATCCAAAAGATAGAATGAGAAAGGGGAGCCCATAACGTGGAAGGAGTCAAGAGGGCAGCAACGATGGTTGCCACCAGCGGAAGTCTAGGTCGCTCGCCGTGAAACGTACGACTGGTAGATTTAGAGAGGATGGCAAGACTTTCCGTCCTTGGAAAGGGTATAACCTTCTGCACACGTATAGACTGGTTTCGCGAATCGTCAGATCAGCGTGTAGCCAGTGGATAAAAAACCACTCACTTTTGCAAACACTTTGCTCGCATCCAACGTTCCAGACGCCGGGGATTGCGTTGCAGTTCTGACCCTCACCGAGGGTGGCGCAACCACCACAGTTATCGAGGTCGCCAAGGGTATCAACACACTCGTAGTCGCCACCGATCAAGCTAGAGACAGGGCAAGCGGATAGACCCTTAGGACAAGGTGAAATATTGCGGGAGCGGTGTTGACGCTTATTGGCGTCGGTGCGCTTGCGGTGACCATTTCCACCCCTGCCCCCGTCATCATTGCCCTTGTTATCCTTCCCCTTACCATCCTTGTCATCGTCACAGTCAGGCTTTGCGGGGACACGAGAGGGAGAAGGTTGCTTAGGGCCGGTGGGAGGGGTTGGGGGAGGGTTGCAGTGGAGGGAAGCGGGGCTCCAACTCCAACCATTAGCGCACTGGGGAGGAGGGAGGGTATTAGGGGGCTGGTGGGGAGCACAACAACCCTTTCCAGAGTACCACGACCAATTGAAGGGGCAATCAGTGTTGGCGGGTGGGTTAGAGGGTCTACCCGGCCCTCCCTTGGGGAGACAGAGGTCCTTGGCGTCCCACCTAGGAACCACCACTTAGCATATCCTTCTCCACGACAAGGTAGGGAACATACTTGAATTGGCCGCCCCCACAGGCGAGGGCGAAGGGAACAGCCAGAACCAAGAGAAGGACACGAGTAATGAGCGACATTTGCAAAGGTGAGTAACTCAAACGAAGGATGGGTTAGTGTAGCGGGCGACGAGCCTGAGACAGAAAAGAGAAGTGATGAGGTGTCCTTACCTGAGGCAACCCTTTATATATGTCGCCCGATTACCAGGGGCGGATACTTCGGGCGTTGGCTTCGATCAGCGATTAGAACGCACCGTGAGGTACTTCATGTCCGAAAGTGGCGGCGGTAACCAGGGAACCGGAAAGCCTGACAGGCGTTGTTCTAGACTAGATTTTTTTCGAAGGACTGAGATGCGGCAGCCGTGCCTTTCAAGCACCATCTAGGAGACCATGAGATGTGAAAAACGTCAGCGCAATGCCTTCGACTGGGGTGGCAGTCGACGGGACGAGTCCCCGCTGGTCGCCCATGCTGATCCGACCCAAAGATGTGTCAAAGTTCTCTGATCCCGCAACCGAAACTATGCGAGGGAGATCCTACCGAGCTCAGTGCCCGGAATTCCCTGTCAACTTCCACGGCGACGCGAGGCTACGCGCACAAAGGGTGGAAGAACCTGAACACTGAGCATTAAAATTCACAAGGAGGAGGACGTGGCAGTGCTTCAAGGGCACTAGTTGACGCGTGATCCCTTCGGTTTCACACCAAGACCTTCTTAATTTCCATCAGGGAAGCGCGTGATACCACCGAAAGTTCCATTCCGTCATTGTTTTCATCCACCGCAACCGTGCATAATAACACAAGCTTTGCCCCCAACCGTACTGATAGCCGTGTTCTAATTGCTTCGCCAACCTCACTGCAGACGAAAGGCTGAAACTGCCCCTGTACAACATCCCATGAGCCGACCATCAGGCTGAATGGTGTTTTTATAGTTAGCTTGTCAATCAGACGGCGTTTGAATGGTTGATTTCCGACGGACCTGACGCTGCAAGTGTGTTCTGAGTATTCTGGATCGCCCTTGCGGCAAAGTACCGAACGTCCGCGTCACCGTCGTTCTTTTGCACTTCCAACTTGGGCAGAATCCTCGCCTGAACCAATTGCCTTCCTTGAGGCGTCGCACCATATGTGGTGGCGAGCACCTCCAACGACTTGGCCACGTTGAACTTGATGTTTGGGATGGGGTCATCAGCGAGGTCCAGTAATCGATCGATGACATCCTGCTGGATGATTTCAAATGACAGGGCAGGCGCCATAGTCTGCAAACGGCAGAAGAAGGTCAAGTTATCAGACCAGTGATTTTAAATATATATCGAAGGGGCGGTACCCACCGTAATCGCTTGAACCGTGGTCATTCGGTATAAGTAATTGGGGTGTTTCGCCATTCCGACAACCTTCGGTACGATCGCAACCCGAGCCCACTCAACCCCAAACGCTTCCGTGAGCTTCCTGAGATTAACGGTGGCCGCTTCTCGAATGCTATAAACCGTGTCCCCCAGCCACGACATACATAAGGTGCCCAGTTGCTCGTCAAAGAATTGTTTCCCCAGCTGAGTTGCAAGAAGGGGCATGTACTCGATGATGGCCTGGCGTACACGCCACGATTTATCCTCCGCAAGCTCAACCACCGCAGGAAGCAGGCTTTCGGATAGAAGATCGATCCCGATCACTGGAGCAAAAGATGATCAGAAAGTGAACACGGTACTACGCGAGGCAAAACGCACCTTTGTTGACTTGATCCAGTTTGCTGATGATGTTCAAACGAACCTCTGGGAACTCGTCCTTGAGGAGATGGAGGAAAAGCGGCAGAAGGTGTTCGATGGTAGGTTGCTTCCCGAGCAGCGGTGCGAGGCCACTGATCTGGGTGGCAAGAGCCGCCCGGACATGTTGTGAGGTATCTTGACACAAGTCCCTGACACACGGAACGATCCGAAGAAGGATCACCTCTTTTTCGAGTAGCTTCGAGAACCCTAGAACTCCGTCAGCGTCTCGGTAACAAACGATTACGAATAACACACCAGGAATCTGACCAGAGGCAGCAGTGCGGACCTCAGCTTCGTTGTCCTTCAAAAGCTGGACGTAATGTCCAATCAACTCTTCGCGGACAAGATCCTGTCCAACAGCCTCTGCCAGCTGATGAATAAAGAGAGTTGAGGAACCGAGCAAAACAAAGGAGCCAAAGAACGCACCTCATTAAAGTGAGTCGCGGCCATGTATCTAACTCGCCAACTCTTGTCTGACACCGTCTGCCTGATCTGTTTCAACAGCTGTTCCTTGACCTCAGCGGGCGTCAGCCGCTGAGCGATCGCGATAAGATCTTCCACAGTTAAAAGCCGAACAGAGTCCTGGTCGTCCGACTGAAGTCTCCTGTACACCGCCAGACCGTCAGAAAGGACGTGCGGCTTGCTCAATTTTTTCACAAATTCCTATGGGTACGCCTTCCATATCAGTGGCGGTGGAGAGGGTCAATACGTTGTCATCACTCACTCCGAGCCACTTGGCAGCCGCTCGACGAACCATCGGGGTATCATCGGAGCCCAACGTCGCAAATGCCTTCCTCATCTCGTCCTGGACTGTAGGGTCAACTTTATCATAAACGGGCGTGTAAAGCGCGCATGCTGATGTTCTGGATGTGAACCATTCTCCCCGAGAGAGTCGTTGTACAAGCGGGATGTAATACTGTTCGATCTGAGATTTCGAGAGGACGGCAGCAACCTTCGTTATTGACTCTGTAGCCTGAGATACGGGCCGAAAGGCGTCAGAAAATGTAAAACGACACGTTTTAAACGCGCACCTTGTCCCTCACGACGGTCTCTTCGACCGCAGACAGATTTTCCAGCGGCCCCAACAATAGATGAGCGTACTCTTTCCCTCCAATGTACTCTTCAAAGTCTCTACCCAACTCCTCCGCCAATGCCAGCAAAACTTCATCTTCGTCGTCGACGGACTCTTGCAGGAACACGATCAGTTCCTCTCTTGCGCGGTCGGGGCCGAGGGCAAGAGCGATCGTTGATATGCGGTGGATGGCATTCAGTCGTAATTGGACATCCTCCGAACGGAGCTCATCCATAAGGATGGCAATGGGTGCAATCTGGTTGATGATAAACCTATCGGTTGGAGAACGAGAGAGATCGTAAGACCCACATCCTCTACTGAGAAATTCATGGTGGCGGGGTAATAGAGCTGGTGGATTGTGAATAATTGAGCGTAGTAGGCAGCTAGATACCTACGTCAAGTTATCGTCCGCGATGCAGACAATCGGTTCTGCGAGGGATATTCAGCGGTCAGCGGTGTTGTCTATGGGATCGTCGTGGTAGGAGGAATAACCGGGATTGATCCCTTCGTCATGCCGAACTTTCCTTATCCAGGTTGTAACG
>Ga0307514_10004011_pt1 | contig 13719 bp, 11 predicted proteins | sample 16_EM_MG_FD_203088 | JGI IMG/M metagenome (GOLD analysis project Ga0307514, IMG submission 203088) | Populus trichocarpa ectomycorrhiza microbial communities from riparian zone in the Pacific Northwest, United States - 16_EM | ecosystem: Host-associated > Plants > Roots > Unclassified | place... | reverse complement strand
GCGAAGTCGGACACGGCCGTGTAGCCGAACACGATCTTCGGGTTCGATTGCGCGCGCGAGGGCAGCGCCGCGGCGGCCGAGGCCGCGGCCAGCGCCGACAGCAGGGTGCGTCGTTTCATCATGTCTTTTGTCTCCTGGAGGTGGTTTTCTTCTGCGGGGCCTTGGGTCGCGGCAGCGCGGCGCGCAGCCCGCCGACGATGAAGTTCACGAGCATCGGCGCCACGGCCGGATCGCTGCGCTGGTTCTCGCCGCGCGAGAGCCGCTCGATGCGGCTGTCGTTCAGGTGGTGCAAGAGCGCCCCGAGCGAGAACTGGTAGCCCCAGGCGGCCTGCCCGCGCGTGGCATGCGGCAGCGCGACGTGCAGCGCGTCGATGTAGGCCTCGGCCAGCGGATCGAAGTAGCCGCGCAGCACGCGGTCGGCTTCCTCGGTGGCGTGGTAGAGCTCGCGCGCCACCAGCAGCGCGTAGTACTCGCCCTCGGCGCTCGCGCGCAGCGCCAGCACCGGCCCCGTGAAGGCCTCGATGATGCGCGGCAGCGTGCGCGCGTCGTCGGGGTCGTTGTTCACGGCCCTGAGGCCCGTGAGCCGCTCCTCGATGCTGTGGCTCCAGTGCTCGAAGATCGCGTGGAAGAGCTCGTGCTTCGGGCCGAAGTAATAGCCCACCAGCGCCAGCGGCACGCCCGCTTCCTCGGCGATCTGGCGGATGGTGACCGCGTGGTAGCCGTGCTGCGCAAAAAGCTTTTCCGCCGCCAGCAGGATGGCGTGGCGCCGATCGGGCCGGGCCGTTTCGGCTGCAGTGGCCGCGGCCCGGTGGGCGCTTCGCTTGGCAGGTTGGGTGCGGGCATTCATGGGGCGTATTGAACATCTGTACAAAACTGTTGAACACACGTACAAACCCTGAGGTCAAACCCGATTGAACGGCGCGGACTGCGGCATTAGGCTCGACCCATGTCCGCCCCCAACATCCCCCAGATCCGCCTCTACCAGAACTGGCTGCGCGACCAGCGCGGCCTGTCGTTCGACACCTACGACGCGCTGTGGCGCTGGTCCGTGACCGACCTCGACGCCTTCTGGCAAAGCATCTGGGACTACATGGGCATCGTGTCGCCCACGCCGCACACGGCGGTGCTGGCCGACGACCGCATGCCCGGCGCGACGTGGTTTCCGGGTGCGCAGGTCAACTACGCACGCGAGGTGCTGCGCCATGCCGATGCGGCGCATGCGGCCGGCATGCCCGCCATCGTGAGCGACAACGAGCGGGGCGAAGTGCGCGAGATGCCGTGGCCCGAACTGCGCAGGCAAGTGGCCTCGGTGGCGCTCACGCTCAAGTCGCTCGGCGTGCAGCGCGGCGACCGCGTGGCCGCCTACCTGCCCAACGTGCCCGAGACCATGGTCGCGTTTCTCGCGTGCTCGAGCATCGGCGCGGTGTGGAGCGTGTGCGCGCCCGACATGGGCACGGCCGCGGTGGTCGACCGCTTCCGCCAGATCGAGCCCAGGCTGCTGATCGCCGCCGACGGCGTGCACTACGGCGCCAAGCCCATCGACCGCAGTGCCGTGGTGCAGGAACTGCGCGGCGCCTTGCCCAGCGTGCAGAAGCTGCTGTTGCTGCGCACGCCCCATGCCGCGCAGCAGCTCGCCGCCGATGCCGATTGGCAGCACGCCATCGCGCGCAGCGATGCCGAGGTGGCCGCCTTCGAGCCCGAGTGGCTGCCCTTCGACCATCCGATCTGGATCGTCTATTCGAGCGGCACCACCGGCTTGCCCAAGCCCATCGTGCACGGGCAGGGCGGCATCATCATGACGATGTATGCCTGCGGCCTGCACAACGACATCGGCGCGAGCTACGGCGCCAACAACTTCGACGAGCGCTTTCACTGGTACAGCTCGACCGGCTGGGTCATGTGGAACTGCCAGCTCGCGGGCCTGGCCTTCGGCGCGACGATCGTCATCTACGACGGCCATCCGGCCGGCAGCAAGGAGAAGCCCGACTGGGCCGTGCTGTGGCGTTTCGTCGCCAAGCACCGCATCACTTTCTTCGGCGCCGGCGCGGCCTACTTCACCAACTGCATGAAGGCCGGCGTGGTCGCGGCCGAATGCGGCGACCTGTCGCGCGTGCGCGCGCTCGGCAGCACGGGTTCGCCGCTGTCGGAAGAGGTGCAGCGCTGGGGCACGCAGCAGATCCTCGCCGCGGGTTCGAAGGAGATCTGGTGGTGCAACATTTCAGGGGGGACAGACTTCTGCGGCGCCTTCGTCGGCGGCAACCGCGAGCTGCCCGAAGTGCCCGGCCAGATGCAGTGCCGCCAGATCGGCCATGCGGTGGAGGCCTGGAACGAAAACGGCCAACCCGTCATCGGCGAAGTGGGCGAGCTGGTCTGCACACGGCCCATTCCGTCGATGCCGCTGTACTTCTGGGGCGACGAAGGCAATGCGCGCTACCTTTCGAGCTACTTCGAGCACGACTACCCCGGTAGAAATGGAAAACCTGCGGTTTGGCGCCACGGCGACTGGATCAAGATCGGCGAGGACGGCGGCTGCATCATCTACGGCCGCAGCGACGCCACCATCAACCGCCAGGGCCTGCGCATGGGCACCAGCGAGATCTACAGCGCCGTCGAGGCGCTGCCCGAAGTGCTCGATTCGATGGTGGTCGACCTCGAATACCTGGGCCGCGAAAGCTACATGCCGCTGTTCGTGGTGCTGCGCTCCGGCGTGGCGCTCGACGACGCGATGCGCGCAAAGATCAACAACGCCATCAAGACCTCGCTCTCGCCGCGCTTCCTGCCCAACGACATCTTCCAGGTGGCCGAGATTCCGCGCACGCTCTCGGGCAAGAAGCAGGAGCTGCCGATCAAGAAGCTGCTGCTGGGCCAGCCGATCGAGAAGGTGGTCAACCCGGAGGCCATGGCCAACCCCGGCTCGCTCGGCTGGTACGTGGAGTTCGCCGCGCGCCGCGCCGCAGCCTCTCAGGGCATCAGCAGTTCGTAGAGCACCATGCGCGTCTGGCGGCCGCGCAGCGCCACCCGCTCGTCGATGCGGCGGGTCTGCAGCCGGCCCTTCAGGCCCGCGAAGGTGACCTCCGAGATCAGCGTCTGCGTGCCCAGCTGCTTGTTGATGCCCTCGATGCGGCTCGCCACGTTGACCACGTCGCCCAGGGCCGTGTAGGACAGCCGGTCGTTCGAGCCCAGCACCCCCGCGATCACCACGCCGGTGTGGATGCCGATGCGCGTGCGGAACTCGGGCAGCCCGTCGGCGCGCCACTTGCGGTTGAGCGCGCTCGTCTCGACGTGCAGCTGCAGCGCGGCCAGGCAGGCGCGGTATTCCGCGTCCTTCAGGTCGGCGGGCGCGCCCCACAGCACCATGATGCCGTCGCCCATGAACTTGTCGATCACGCCGCCGTAGCGCGCCAGCACGCCCGTCGCCAGGTTGAAGTATTCGGTCAGCATGCGCACCAGCACGTTGGCTTCCATCGACTCCGAGATTCGCGTGAAGCCCTCGATGTCGGTGAACATCACGGTCACGCGCCGCGGCGATCCGCTGGGCGCCAGCGCCTGCCCGTCGGCCACGAGTTGGTGGATCACGTCCACCGGCACGAACTTGCTGAACGCCCGGAGGCTGCGCGCCGACTCGTCCAGCGCCTGGTCGAGGTGCTGGATCTCCAGCACGCGGCTCGGCTCGCGCGGCAGGTTGTCGAGTTCCAGCAGGCCGATGCGGCGCGCGATCTGCGAGAGCTTCTCGACCGGCGACGTGACCAGCCTGGACAGCTGCAGCGACACGAACAGCGCCGCCGCGAGCAAGGCCAGGCCCAGCAGCAGCCACCACAGCACGGCGCGCCGCAGCTCGCCCAGCACGAAGTCCTCGGGCACCCAGCTCACCAGCTGCCAGCCGGCCGAAGGAATGCGCGAGGCCTGGGCAAGGTAGCTGCGGCCTTCGTGGTCGAACGAGAAGGCCGCGCCGCCCTCGCCGTCCGGCGTGCCGTTCGCCAGCAGGTGGGCGTGCAGCGCGCCCAGCACACCGGTGGGCGGCTCGGGCTGGCGCAGCACGCCGGGCTGGTCGCTGCGCGCGAGCACCTGGCCGCCGGTGTTCAGCAGCGCGCCGTCGCCGCGGCCGCCGCTCGCGAAGAGCCGCACGAACTCCGAGAGCCGGCCCAGCGAGACGTCGCCGCCCACCACCAGCAGCCGGGGGCTGCCCTCGGCCGCGCGGCGCTTGCCGGGCAATGCATAGCTCACGCCCAGTTCCTGCGTTGCGGCGAAGGTGTAGGGCGCCGTCCATACGGGCCTGTGCATCTGGCGGGCCTCCTGGTACCAGCGCTGCAGCCGTGGGTCGTAGCTGCTGCGGAAGGACTCGATGCGCTGCGTGGCGAAGCGCTGCTGCGCGTCGACCTCGGGCGCGGGCGGCAGCTTGTACTGCCAGGTCTCGGTGGCGGGTTCGCCGGCGCCGGCGCTGGCGCTGCGCGCGATGCGCCGGATGGCCGGCACGGGGTAGCGCAGCGCCATCAGCATCTGGCCCGTTTCGTCGGCCACGTAGAGGCTGTCGAGTTCGGGCGACTGCTGCAGCAGGGTCCAAAGGAGTTCCGCGGTGCGCTGCGCATGTTCGCCCGCGGGACCGAGACTCGGCGCACCGGCCAGCGCACCGACCGCCGACTCGGCCTTTGCGAGCACGGCAAGCACGTTGTCCTCGGTCCGGTGGTGGTTGGCAGCGTGCGCGGAGGCGCCGATCTTCGCCACCAGCCGCTGCGAGCCCCAGTAGCCGAGCGTGGCCAGCAGCAGCGACTGCGTCAGCGCGACGGCACTCACGATGGTGCTCACGTCGACCCTGAAGCGTCGCGTGAGCCGGGCCACGGCCGCGGAAAATTCAAAAAAGGCGAGAGGCGGCTTTCCCGCCACATCCGGAGGCCCGGACGAGTTCTTCTTGTTCATACAGCTCCCTGTCGACCACTCGAACGCACCCGCGGCCGTCACGTCGGGCCGCGGATCGCATCCGGCCGCTCGCTGCTCCGATCGTATTTGTCGGAAATCCTGGCGAGCGCCCGGGGTGCAGGGCGGATTTTGCGCGACTTCGGGCCGCGCGCGTCATGGCACGGTCGTGCGCCACGCCCCCGGGGCTTTGCTAGCGCGCGTCGTGGAAGATGATGCCCAGCGTGTGCCGCCGTCCCGAGCGCACGCGGCTCACGCCGTGCCGCATCGTCACGCGGTAGGTGCCGCGCGTGCCCGCCACCGGCCGCTGGTTGACCGCGAAGATCACCGCTTCGCCCTGCGCGAGCGACACCACCTCGGCGCGCGACTGCATGCGCGGGCGCTGCTCGGTGAGCACGAATTCGCCGCCCGTGAAGTCCTCGCCCGGCCGGCTCAGCAGCACCGTGAGCTGCATCGGAAACTGCAGGTCGCCATACAGGTCCTGGTGCAGGCAGTTGTAGTCGCCTTCGTCATAGCGCAGCAGCAGCGGCGTGGGGCGCAGCTGGCCCGCCGCATGGCAGCGCGCGAGGTACGAGGCGTGGTCCGCCGGGTAGTCGGCCGGCTGGCCCATCGCAGCCGCCCATGCGTTCGCGAGCGGCGCCAGGCGCTCGTACAGCGCGCTGCGCCATGCCGCGATCGAGGCGGGCAGCGGGTTGGCGAAGTACTGGTACTCGCCTTGGCCGAAGCCGTGGCGCTGCATCACCACGCGGCTGCGGAAATGGCCGGGCTCGTCATAAAGTGCGGCCAGCGCGCTGCACTCCTGCGGGCTGAAGAGCACGCCGGTGGTCGCGCAGCCGCGCGTGGCAAGCTCGGTTTCGATGCGGGGCCAGTCGAGGGCGCGGGCGATGTTGGCGGGAGAGGTCGGCATGCCGAAAGTGTGCGGCCGGCAAGGCTGCGGCGCTCGCTGTTTCCGGACATGGGTTCCGGCCGCCGAGCGATGCCCGCGAACGAATGTCAGAACGAGACGGCCACGGGCGCAAGCTCGCCGATCTCGACGCGCACTGCCGTGCCCGCCGACGCGAACAGCATGCCGGTGCACGAGCCGCTCGTGACGATCTGGCCCGCCTTGAGCCCGGCGCCGCGCGCGGCGCAATGGTTGGCAAGCCACACCAGCAGCGCGCCCGCATCGGGGCTGGGATGTTCGCCCACGGTGTGCGCGACGGTCTGCCCGTCGAAATGCAGCGCGGCCTCGGCGCGCCGCAGGTCGAACCAGGTCGGCGCGAAGGGCTGGCGGCGGCCCAGCACCAGCGCGCCATGGCTCAGCAGGTCGGCCAGCTGGGCATGGGCGTCGGCGCCGAACCAGTCGGCCAGGCGGGACTCGACGATCTCGATCACCGGCAGCACCGATTCGACGGCCCGTGCCATGTCGGCCAGCGTGTAGGGCGCGGCGCGCTGCGGCAGGTCGGTGCCGAGCTGGAAGCCGATCTCGGCCTCGATGCCGCGCAGCCGCCATGCCGGGCCCTGCAGGCGCGCGCCGTCGGGCAGCAGCCCCTCGGCCGGCAGGGGCGCGCAGGTGGGCTCCAGGCCGGGCGCCCGCGCGCCGACCTTCCAGCCGCCGACCGGGCCGATCGCCGCCAGGGTGGCGTCCTGGATGGCATAGGCCTCGCCGCGGCTCGCCGGCTGCAGCTGCGCGGAGGGCACGCGCCGGCCGTCGCGCCGCGCGAGGTACAGGGCGTGCGCCGCGCTGGCCGGGGTCAAGCCCCCGGGCGGCGGCGGCGCTGCCGTCGTCACAGGGCGGGAAAGCGCTGCCACGGATGGGCGCGTTCGAATTCGCGGGCCAGCGCCAGCAGCGCGTCGTCGCCGCCTTCGCGCGCGACCAGCTGCAGCCCCACCGGCAGGCCCTCCGCAAAGCCGCAGGGCAGCGCGATTGCGGGCAGGCCCACGGCGTTGACGAAGCCGGCGAACACCGCATGGCCGCGCGGGCCGACCTCGCGGCCGTCGATGCGCGGCGGATGCGTGTCGGCGGCGGGCCAGGGCAGCGCCGCGGTCGCGGGGGTCAGCAGGAAGTCGTGCTGCTCGAACAGGCCCGCGAGTTCACCGCGCAGGCGCTCGGCCTCGAACAGCAGTTCGAACAGCGCGCGCGCCGAGGCATTGCGGCCGGTCTCGGTGTTGGCCTGCATCGCGGGGCCGAACAGCGCGGGGTCGAAGGGGCGGGGCCAGAGCTCTCGCGGATGGTCCACCAGCCAGGCCAGGCCCACTTGCGCGAGCAGCGGCCAGCGCTGGTTGACCGCCTCGGCAAGTTCGAAGCGCGGCAGCGTCGTGACCTGGTGGCCGAGCGCGGCCAGGTTGCCGGCCGCCGCATCCACCAGCCGCGCGATGCGCGGTTCCACCGGGTGGTCCGCGAAGCGCGGCAGGTAGAGGATGCGCGCGGGTCGCGGCGTGGCAGTTTCATGCGGTGCATTGGCCATGGCGCGTGGCGCGATCGCCTGCATGACCGCGGCCACGTCGTCCACGCAGCGCGCCATCGGCCCCACCACCTCGAAGTCCAGAAAGATCGGCGGCAGCCCGGCGCCGCGCCGCACGCGGCCGCGCGAGGGCTTGAGCCCGACAAGGTTCGTATGCGATGCGGGCCGGCGGATGGAGCCGCCGCCATCGGTGCCCAGCGCGATCGGGCAGCCGCCCGCGGCCACCAGCGCCACCGCGCCGCCCGAGGAGCCGCCGGGCGTGAGCGCCGGGTTCCACGGATTGCCGGTGGGACCGAAGACCGGGTTGCCGGTGTAGCCCTGCATCGTGAACTCGGGCACGTTGGTCTTGCCGAAGATCACCGCGCCGGCTTCGCGCAGCCGCGCCACCGGCAGCTCGTCGCGCTCGGCGACGAAGCCGGCCAGCGCGCGGCTGCCCCAGTGCGTGGGCAGGCCGCGCACCTGCAGGTTGTCCTTGATGGTGGCGGGCACGCCATCGAGCGCGCCGAGCGCGCGGCCCGAACGCCAGCGCGCGGTGCTTTGCGCCGCCGCCTCGGCCGCACCTTCGGCATCGAGCACGACCACCGCATTGAGCCGCGGGTTCACTTCGGCCGTGCGCGCCAGGCAGGCCGCGAGCGCCTGTTCCGGCGTGAAGGCGGCGGCGCCAAAGCCTTCGGCGAGCTGGGCCGCCGTGAGTTGCCAGAGTGCCTTCATCGTGCGCTCACCTGAGGCCCACCACCGGTGCGACGACCTGCTTCCAGGTGGCCGAGCACTTGTCGTAGGACTTGTCGCAAACCTCGGCCCACAGCGGCAGCGAGACCGCGCCGACCGCGTCGCGCACCAGCTTCTGGTCGGCCGGCTTCACCGGCACTTCCTTCATGGCGTAGCGCTTGCCGAGCTTGCACGGCTCGCGTCCCACGTTGCAGCGCGAGGCGTCGTCCCACAGCTCGCGCGAATAGGCCCAGGTGTCGGTCTCCAGCTTCTGGAAGGCGGCCGCCATCCTGGTTTGCTGCTCGGGCGGCAGCGCGTTCCACTTCTTCAGGTTGATGGCGTAGGCGACGAAGTGCATCTGAAAGCCGATCGGCATGACGTGCGTGGTCACGTCGGGCCAGCCGGCCGAGTTGGCGGAGCTCGGCCCGGTGATCGCGCAGTCGACCACGCCGCGCTCCAGCGCCTGCTGCGTCTCGGTGAAGGCCAGCGCCACCGGAATGCCGTCGAGCCGCTCGATGAAGCGCGCGAGAGACTGGTCGCTGACGCGCACCTTCTTGCCCTTGAGATCGGCAAGGCCCGCAATCGGGGTCTTGCAGAACATGATCTGCGGGCCGAACGGATAGGTGCCCAGCAGCTTGGCGCCGTGGCGTTCCTGCAGCCGCGTGTCGAGCGGCGCGCGGTAGGCATCGACCACCTTGCGCGCGGTGTCGTAGTCGGTCGACAGGCCGACGATGTCGGGGCCGAGCAGGAACGGGTCGTCGCGCGAGACCTGCGCCAGCCGCAGCGCCACGATGTCGAACAGCCCCGACTTGACCACGCGCAGGCCGTCGGCGTCTTTCATGCCGAGCACGTCGAGCGGCTTGTACTCGGCATCGATCGGAAGGCCGGTGTTCTTCGCGAAGTTCTCGAAGAAGGGCTGCTCCCTGTTCTGCTGGATGAGGCCGCCGGACACCAGGCTGCCCGCCACGCGCAGCCGCGTGTTCTGGGCCGGCGCGGGCAGCGCCAGGGCGAGGGCGGCCGCGGCAACGAGGGCGAGCTTGAGTTTCTTCATGGCTTCTGCTGGTGGAAGGAGGAGGGATCGCAGGCGAAGGGGCTCACATGTGGCCCGGCAGCCAGGTCACCAGCTGCGGCACGGCCAGCAGCAGCAGGGTGAACAGGATCATGATCAGCGCATAGGGCAGCGCGCCGTAGATCGCATCTTCGATGCCGCCGTTGTCGGGCCGGATGCCGTGCACCACGAACAGGTTCATGCCCACCGGCGGCGTGATGAGCCCCAGCTCGCACATCAGCACGATGAAGATGCCGAACCAGATCGGGTCGACGCCCAGCGCGGTGGCGATCGGATAGGTGATGGGAATGGTGGCCACCTGCATCGACAGCACGTCCATGAACATGCCGAGCACCAGGTAGAACACCATCAGCGCCAGGATCAGCCCCGTGGCCGACAGGCCCAGGCCCGAGACCCACTTGGTCATGGCCTCGGCCACGCCGGTGAGGCTCACCGTCAGGTTCAGCACGAAGGCCGCCACCACGATCAGCAGGATCAGCAGGATCAGCAGGATCATGCCGCTCACGCGTGCGGTCGAGACGAAGCAGTTGCGCATCAGCTCCCAACTGAGCTTGCCCGAATGCAGCACGAAGCCCAGCGCCGCAATCACGCCCAGCGCGGCGCTTTCGGCCGCGGTGGCAATGCCGAAGTAGAGGCTGCCCATGACGATGCCGAACACCACCGCCGGCGGCACCAGGTGCACCAGCGCGCGGATGCGCTGGTCCAGCGGCACCTTGGGCTCGCGCATCGCGTTGCCGCTCGCCAGGCTGGAGCCCGCGATCCAGAGCATGAAGAAGCCGGTCAAAAGCAGGCCCGGGATGATGCCGGCGATGAACAGCTTGCCGATCGAGTTGTTGGTGAGGGAGCCGTACACGATCATGTTCACGCTCGGCGGAATCAGGATGCCCAGCGTGCCGCCGGCGGCCAGGCTGCCGAGCGAGGCGCGCATCGAGTAGCCGCGCCGGTGCAGCGAAGGCAGCGCCACCGTGCCCACCGTGGCGGCGGTGGCCACCGATGAACCCGAGGTGGCCGCGAACAGCGCGCAGCTGCCGATGTTGGTATGCAGCAGCCCGCCCGGAAGCCGCCCGAGCCAGGCCGACAGCGCGATGTACATGCGGTCGGCAATGCCCGAGCGCAGCAGCAGTTCGCCCAGCAGCACGAACAGCGGCACCGAGGTCAGCAGGTTCTCGTTCTGCACGCCCCAGATCACGGGCGCAATCGAGTCCATGAAGGGCATGCCGTAGGCCGCGATGCCGCCGACGATGCCCACCAGCGCCATCGACACGGCAATCGGCATGCCGACCAGCATCATGCCGAGCATCGCGAAGAACGCGAGTCCTATGACGAGCAGGTTCATGGCTTGTCTCCTTCGCCGGGCGGCGAAGCCTGGCGCACCGCGAGGTCGTCGAGTTCTTCCTTCAGCTCTTCCTTGGCGCTCTTGGGGTGGAAGTCGGTGTTCAGCGCCGCGATGTTGCCGCTGAGAAGCAGCCTGGTGGCGCGCAGCGCGAGCCCGCAGGCCACCAGCGCGAAGATCACCAGCCCCGCATACCAGACGCCCTGCGGAATGATCAGCGGCGTGGCCCACGGCGTCTGCGCGGTGCTGCGGTAAGCCATGGTGTCGCCGATCACCTTGAACGCCACCCAGCCGATGAACACTGCGAGCGCGGCCAGCGACACCGCCGAGATCCAGTTCAGCAGCGCCTGCACGCGGGGCGGGAACTTTTCGTGGAACACGTCGACGCGGATATGGTTGCGGCCCATGAGCGCCAGGCTGAAGGCAATGGTCGATCCCACCGCGAGCGCATAGCCGCCGAGCTCGTCCGCGCCCTGCAGCGAGATGTTGAACAGCTTGCGCGCGGCGGTCTCGACGGTCACGATCAGCGACAGGCCGAGGAAGATCGCGCCGAAGAGGGTGGCCAGCACCGTCTCCACGCGCGTCTTGAAGTCGACCCGCCGCGGTGCGGCCGGCGCGCCCTGCGCTTCTTCAGGCAACGCGGCGGTGGGCTGCGGCCGCTCGCTCATGGCCGCGCTGCTCACTTGAGCCCCAGCACCGGCGCCACGGTGGCCTGCCAGCCCTTGGAACAGCCCGGGTTCGACTTGTCGCAGACCTCGGCCCACACCGGCAGCGACACCTTGCCGACCGCGCTGCGCACCAGATCGAGGTCGGCCGGCGTGACCGGCACGTCGACCAGCTTGAACTTCTTGCCGGTGGTGCACGGGTCCTTGCCGGCGTTGCAGTTGAGCGCGTCGCGGAACAGCTCCTCGGAGTACTTCCACACCTCTTCGGTCAGGCCGTCGAAGGCCGCCTTGAGCTTGGCCTGCTGGTCGGGCTTGAGCGCGTTCCACGACTTCATCGTCATGCCGTAGCCATTGAGCGCCATCTGGAAGCCGATGGCCAGCTGGTGGGTCGTGACTTCGGGCCAGCCGGCCGAGTTGGCCGAGCTCGGCCCGGTGATGGCGCAGTCGACCACGCCGAGCGACAGCGACTGGTGCGTGTCGGCGAACGACACCGGCACCGGCGTGCCGCCCACCATCTCGATGAACTTGGCCAGGTTCTGGTCGTACACGCGCACCTTCATGCCCTTGATGTCGGCCAGCGAGGCAATCGGCTTTTTGCAGAACAGGATCTGCGGGCCGAAGGGCCACACGCCGAGCAGCTTCAGGTTGAACTGCTGCTGCAGCCGCGCATCGACCGTGTCGAAATAGGCCTTGGCCACCTTGCGGCCGGTGGCGTAGTCAGGCGCGGCACCGACCAGGTCGAGGCCCAGGATCGTCGGCTCGTCGCGCGAGTTCTGCGACACCCGCAGCGAGACGATGTCGAACAGGCCCGCCTTCATCACGCGCAGCTGCTCGGTGTCCTTGATGCCGAGCGTGTCGATGGGCTTGTAGTCCACATCGATCGGCAGGCCGGTGCGGGCAGCGAAGTTCTCGAAGAAGGGCTGCTCCTTGTTCTTCTGGATCAGCCCGGTGGCCAGCGGCTGCCCGATGGCCTTGAGCTTGATGCGGTCCTGCGCCTGGGCGATGGGGAGGGCGAGCACCGTGGCCAGCGCGAGCACGAAGGCCGCGGCGAACGGTTTTGAAAAGGGCTTGGCAAGATGGCGCATCGGCATGATTTCTCCTGGGAGGGCAAAGGTGGGCGGATCGGCAAGGCGGTACTGGAGAAGGCCATTGAACCGCGCCGCAAGGCACCCGCGCGGAGTTTTCCGCGCACCGGGAACGGCGAAAAAAATCGTTTCGGATCAAGCACTTGGCGCTGCGCGCCGGTGGAAGAAGCGGGGCTGGCGGCTACTTCAGGCGCCCGCCGTAGGCCGCGGTGATCTCGTCGGCGGCGCTGCGCACCGTGGCGCCCAGCTGCGCGAAGTCGGCTGCCTTGATGCGCTGCGTCGGGCCCACGAGCGAGATCGCGCCAAAGGGCTGGCCGTGCTCGTCGCGGATGGCGGCGGCAATGCAGCGCAGGCCCACGGCGTTCTGCTCGTCGTCCACCGCGTAGCCTGCCCGGCGCACCTCGCCCAGGGTTTCGTGCAGCCGCGACGCGCGCGCAATGGTGTTGGGCGTGAGCTTGGGCAGGCCGTAGGTGCGCAGGTACTGCAGCACGTCGTCCTCGGCCATGGCGGCCAGGATGGCCTGCCCCATGGCGGTGCCGTGCAGCGGTGCGCGAAAGCCAGGCTTGCCGATGGCGCGCATCAGCTCGCGGCTTTCCACCTGCGTGACGAACACGATGTCGCCCAGGTCGGCAATGCCCAGGTTGATGCTTTCGCCCGAGCTGTCGCGCAGCCGCCGCATCACCGGCAGCGCCAGGTGCGCAATGCGCCGCCGGCGCCCGAAGGCCGCGCCCACCGAGAAGCAGCGCACGCCCACATACCAGAGGCTGGTTTCGCGGTCGAACTGGACGAACTGGCGCTGCTCCAGCGTGGTGAGCAGGCGGTGCGTGGTGGACGACGACAGGCCGCTGCGCGCCGCGATGTCGACCAGGCGGTAGCCCTCGTCGTCGTCGGCCAGCAGTTCGAGCAGCTGCATGGCCCGGGTGAGCGACTGCACGGTGCCGTCGCCGTCGCGGTCGATGCGCGTGACCTTGCCGGCGGCCTTGGGGGAGCGGGGGGAGCTGCTGTCCGTCATGACGAAATCCTTGCAAGTTGCACGCCACCCCGCGGCCGGCCGGGTTCTGATCGATGACACAAAGATGCTGGCTATTGTCGACATAATCGTTTCAATCAAGAGGATCGGAGGCAGTGATTGCACCGATGCCGGCCATCCGCACCTGAAAAAGGAAGCCATGACGCGCCCCATTCGCCTTGGCGTGCTCACGCCATCGTCCAACACCGCGCTGGAGCCGCTGACCAGCACCCTGGCCGCCTGCGTGCCGGGCTGCAGCGCCCATTTCTCGCGCTTCAGGGTGACGGAGATCTCGCTCTCGGCCGAGGGCCTGGGCCAGTTCGACGACAGCAAGATCCTTGCGGCCGCCGAGCTGCTGGCCGATGCGCGGGTCGACGTGATCGCCTGGAGCGGCACCTCGTCGGGCTGGCTGGGCTTCGATGCCGACCGGCGCCTGGTCGAGCGCATCCGCGAGCGCACCGGCATTGCCGCCACCACCGCGGTGCTGGCGCTCAA
>Ga0307514_10004010_pt1 | contig 13722 bp, 4 predicted proteins | sample 16_EM_MG_FD_203088 | JGI IMG/M metagenome (GOLD analysis project Ga0307514, IMG submission 203088) | Populus trichocarpa ectomycorrhiza microbial communities from riparian zone in the Pacific Northwest, United States - 16_EM | ecosystem: Host-associated > Plants > Roots > Unclassified | place... | reverse complement strand
AAAAAAAAAAAAACAAGAGAGTTAATTTACGTGAAAAAAGGGAACAGCCTGCTGAGAATTGGAACTCAGCGGACACGGATTCCCTTGGACCGGTCCCACTCTCTAAGTCTCCTTTTCTTGTCAGAATGGACCCACTTAAAACACACCTGTGCCTCTTCCTGGGTTTTAAAAGTTTAAAGTAATTTATGTGAGGATAATAAAATTACTCAATTGATTAAAAAAATTTAATGGTTTAATAAAAACTCATTTATGTTTAAGTAAATATTAAAAACTTCGATTTTTATTTAAAATATATATTTTTTAATTTTAAAATCATTCTTTTTAATGTTAATGACATTTTTGTTACCAATTATAATGTCTTCATATTTCTAAGAATAAGTTTATGATATATCAAAATGATTACTGTAATTTATCATTCATATTTTTATATGTGTCCATTTAAAGTCATTTCTATTGTATTTTAATAAATTTATTACAAAAAAATTGATAAATTTATTAAAATCTAGATAATAAGATGGGAAATAAATTAAATGGTCTCAAATTACTACCTGCAAAGTTATTTTATGTAATTATGGAGATTGATTTATTTATTTATTCCTTTAAAACCAAACCAATGTATATTTGTAGTTGGTTGTTATTAAATTTAGCTATTTTTTGTTAGAGAATAATATAAATTATATTCTGAAACCTCACCTAACAGCTTAAACTATTAGGTTGAGATGATTCTTTAACATGGTATTAGAGCCTTGATGATCAAGCGGTCACGAGTTTAAACCTCATCATTCTCATTTATATAATAAAAATTAAGCACAAGGTAGTGTGAGTTTGTGCAAATTTAAAGTCCAAAAGACTTTCACTTGAAGAGATGTAAGACCTTAACTAACAACTTAAACTATTAAATTGATAACCAATATATTACAAACAATTTTAATTACTAATATTCACTAAATATTAAATCCGTAATTCTTAGATACCTATAAAGAAATCACAATTAAAAAGTTTGTGTATTGTGGGTTAACATGAGGTGTTTGAGAGTGTGGTAACGATTACTTTTCAAATTATATTTTACTCAGAAATATATTATAATAATATTTTTTTATTTTAAACAAATTATTTTTAATATTAATACATTAAAACGATTTAAAAATACAGTTTTTTTAAAAAAAATTCAAAATGTAATCAACCTTATTTAGAACACAATAATAATAATAAAAAAGGTGAAATAGCAATGGTGGACTGCCGTGGTGAAGAATCAATAAAAGCCCCGGTCAAGATTGGGCGTGGGGTTTGCTTTTCCTTTTCGATTTTCCAAAGCTAAGAGAGTGATTTTCCATGACCCCATGTGCCTTGTAAGCTGGAAACGATTCTAAAGAGAAAGAATAGTTGAGGACATGAGGTTGTCTTGTGCTTTGAGTTCTAGACAAGTTGTAGCATGTTTAGGCTAATGTTCGCCCAAGAATCTCAAGTGAACTATTAAACCCTCCAACATCTACAATAATCTACAATAATATTAGTTTACATGCCGCGCTACGCACTTGCTCAAATAAAAAAAATTATTTGATGTTGTTATTAAACTCGATCTAATATGTCAACTTTGAAATCTTTTAACCCGACTCCTTGCTTAACTCGGATTTAAAATTAAATCACAAACATCCCAAATATATATAATCTTTTAAAAATCACAAATACTATATATATATATAATCTCTTATTTTATATAAAATAATAAAATAGTACTTAATGCATGCTTAAACTTAATATAGATATTGTTTTTGATTTAGGAATTTATACAAATACACTAGATACTCAATTCTTGGATACTCGTTACCATCCTTAACCCATATTGATAGCATTTTGAGACCACACTATTCTACTGTAATTAACTTTTCTTTTTATTAAAGTTTAAGATATTTTTATATTATCTTTTGTCTATTAAAATTAAATCTATCTATTTTGTAGTGCTATTAAACCCGGCCCGGCCCGGTAGGTTGATCCGAGACCCGGTGGCTGGACATGTCCAGGTTTAATAAAAGACCGGCTGGGCAACAACCCAGCCAAACCCGGGCGACTCGGTGGGTCGACCCATGACTCGGGCGAACCTGCACGAGACCCGGTGTTATTTTTTTTTTCAAATGTGGGATTTGAAACCCATTAGTATATATACTCTATGTTCCCAAGAAAAAAGTCATGTTTTTTCAATGTGGGATAAAAAACCTTTTGATTTAAATACTTCAACTTAAAAGGATAACATATTATCTTTTCAATGTGGGATTTGAAGCCCTTTCGTATATATACTCTATGTTCTCAAGAAAACAATCATGTTTTTTCAATGTGGGATAAAAAACCTTTTGATTTAAATATTTCAACTTAAAAGGATAATATAGTATCTTTTCAATGTGGGATTTGAAGCCCTTTCGTATATAAATTCTATGTTCCCATGAAAAAAATTATGTTTTTTCAATGTGAGATTTGAAACCCATTAGTATATATACTCTATGTTCCCAAGAAAAAAATCATGTTTTTTCAATGTGAGATAAAAAACCTTTTGGTTTAAATACTTCAACTTAAAAGGATAACATAACATCTTTTCAATGTGGGATTTGAAGTCTTTTCGTATATATACTCTATGTTCCCATGAAAAAAGTTATGTTTTTTCAATGTTGGATTTGAAACTCATTAGTATATATACTCCATGTTCCTAATAAAAAATCATGCTTTTTCAATGTGGGATAAAAAAACCTTTTGGTTTAAATACTTCAACTTAAAAGGATAACATAGTATCTTTTCAATGTGAGATTTGAAGCCCTTTCATATATATACTCTATGTTCCCATGAAAGAAGTTATGTTTTTTCAATGTAGGATTTGAAACCTATTAGTATATATACTCTATGTTCCCAAGAAAAAAATTATGTTTTTTCAATGTGGGATAAAAAATTTTTTGGTTTAAATACTTCAACTTAAAAGCTTAACATAATATCTTTTTAATGTGGGATAAAAAAATTTTTAAAATATTCTTTTAAACTTCATTGTTTACAATATGTATAACCTATATTTACATAGATTTTTTCATATGAAATATTAAAACTTTAATTTTTTTTAATTTTTCCGGGTTGACCCGAGTTGACCCGGGTTGACCCATGAAACCTGGGACCCGACCCCTTGGCCAGGTCAACTCCCGAGTCAGGTTTAATAACTATGCTATTTGGTTCCCAAAGGATAAGCTACCTTACCACTCTAAAAAACTGAGTGTAATTACTTTCTTTGTTTTTCATATAGAATTTGAAGAGGTACCCTTTTTTTTTTCATTCTCTCTCTCTCTCTCTTAATTTTTTTTTTGTTATTTTTTCAAATTTTATCCCTTTATTTACGTGGTTTTGAATTTATCTTCATAAATTATTTTAATTTATTTTTATGAGATTATCACAATCTCAAATAAACATTCTAATATTTTATTTGTGCTCGATTTTACAAGCATCTATTTTTTTAATGTAACATTCTCATTTCCAGGATCAAACAAAGCAATTATACTACCAAATTTATAGGTAATTTTTTTTCTTTTTTTTTCGCAGACTTATTTAAGGTTTACCAGAATTTCTACTAAAATTTTGGCAAAGTCTCCCCTATACTAGGAAAATCCCAAGGTATCGACAATTTATCATACACTCATTTTATGCTCATTCTGCAATCATAACATATTCATATTACACCGCAATCACAATCATTGCTAGTCACAAGCATAATCGATTGCATATTCATTTTTCCTTCTCATTTACAAACACATACAAAATGGTAGTCAAACATGGATAAACAACATTAATATTACAAGCATAAAATAGTAAGAATCTTAAGTCTCGATAATTAATATAAAGAGATACTAATACAATTCAAGTTATATTATTAGTTATGGCAAAATACATTAGCATTCATTTAATTCCTAATTCATACAAAAGGAACTAGAAACCTAGGACACTACTCTTAGCGTGAATGCGAAGGACCTGCAATATCAAAATAATTATATTAAAAGTAAAAATACAGCAAAGATGAGGCAGAGTCAGAAACACATGTACCTACATATATAATTGACTACTCGATAACACACAATCATAGTTGTCATAAAAACCCACACTTAAATTTTTCCTTTACTACATCTAAAGCCTATCGTTCCGTAACCCACTTATAGGTTTTTTTTACGATTATTATCCATTATTCTTCACTGGGTACACCCATCTTACTATCATGTCCTAAATTTAGGGAGGTTATTGTCGACATTAATAATTCCTACTAGTGTAATTAGTCACCCTTATCCGGACCGACTAATCAAATCCTTAGTAATGCCGACACCAACTTATTGGTTGGTGCCGTTAACTATTTTCAATCTGAAATAGTCAATCAATTCTTTTCCGCCTCACCTTGAAGATTTTTCCGGTAATGTCGATGCCAAGATCTCTTGACATCATTAGCTTCCTTCTTGGGAAGCTAATCAAATTATCCTGAGTTTGTCGATACCAACATTGCCTATCGGTATCATTAATTATTCTTAACTCGAATAATTAATCAAGTTCAACACTCATTATATTTCCATCAAGATCATGCTGATGTTAACAAATCTTGCTAACATAATTAGTCGCCCACATTCAGGATTGACTAAACAAGTCCAGAGGCGGTTGTTTTGGATTCATTATTATATTTCATTATTCGAAATTGAAGTCTATAAGTCCATAACTAAAATTAGATTTCAATCCACATCCGTTTCATCGTATCTTTTCTTTTTTTTAACTTTGTTCGTAAGTGTTAAATTTCAAAATAAAATAGAATACTAGTTTCACTCTAAACTAAGGAGAGTATAAGTGTGAACTTGCCACTGATGCTCAGTTTGTGCTCCTTTGCTGTTGCTGTACTCCTTATGCAGTTCCTCCTGAATCCACAAGCATACCACATTAGTTCATGTTCAACTTACATTTTGCAAATAGCAAGGCAACAATAACAGCATTTACTCTTCGCATTCCGTTATCTTAAATCATTACACATATTATCAAATTCATTTTTAAATGTGATTTATTCCTTTTCGGTGTCAAGGTATGACGTTACAAAATTCTGGTGGGAAGGAAACCAGGTTCTGCTCCTATCACGGCTAAACTTCCCCATTTTATCAATCTCGCCGAAAATGCTAGCAAGGGCGACAACTCAACCTTTTCTCATACATTTATCTATATTTGGAGCTCTAGTGCTCCAAATCAAGCGAGGTCAGATTTATTGGAAAGCTAATATCTCCGGCTACAATTTCTATGAGGAGATGTTTCCCAAATTTTGTCGTTCTGAGGCCCAAATCTCCTCTAAAACAGGGGTGATGAACTTGCCCAGATTTTGTTGGCGATTCCTAAGTGAGTTTTCCGCCAACCTCCCTTCTCTTTTTCTTCTATGACATTTATTTTCTATGTTTTCCTACATTTTATGATTTCTCCCATTCTGAAATCATGAGTTATACCCATGGTTAATAATTTTATCTTTCGCTTCATATAACACGCATCAAACTCGTGAAGTCCCCTCCTATCAATTTTTTTTTCACACTTTTCCCTATTAGTGAGCTTTTCACTATAATTAATTCATGCATCAAGGTCATATATTACACCAGAATTCCTCTTCCCTCCCCTCAATTGACTTTTGGCCGAACTTGGCATAAGAGAACTAAGGGTTTTTTTTTTTTCTAGTCAATTTGTTTTGCTTCATTCACTCATTGTTCACATCATATACATATTATAAATGTTCATCAACACAAATTTCAGAATTCCCTTCTTCCCCCATTCAATCCTCTCATGGCCGGCCACTCAAGCCTTTGAGTTAATAATTTTTCTTTAACAATTTTGTATGTTTTTCATGTTCAGAACATCTTATGTTAGCTCAACTAACTTTATTCTAATAATTTTTGCACTTCCTCTAATTTTCACTTAAGAATCCTAATTTATAAAATCTGAAATTAGTGCATAATTCTTAATTAATTGTTAAAATGTTTTTCACCATTAAGTCTAATGTCTATACCTTGAGAAATTTCAGAATTTCACTTCAATTTAGTTGAAGATTTTTGGCCTCTCCTCTCTTGCATGCAGCCAGCCATCTTCCCCTTTTTTCTCTAGTTTCTTCACTTGTTTTCCTTGTTAAAGTCCTTGTTAATAAGTGTCCTCTCTACTTAAGGGTATTAGGTTTGTATAGTTATAGAAGATTTGGTGTTTTTTCCTTTTTTTTTATGAAGAAAAATCTGCACCCCTCCTTTTTTTCTATGGCGTTCAGCCGGCCATGAAAGAGAAAGAAATGATGTATTTATAGCCTCATTCTTCCTAATTACACATTGACTTTTTTTTTTCTTTTTTTTTCCCTTTACAATTGGAGTCACCCTCTTTATATCTTTCATATTTTTCTCATTTGATTTCTTAATTATTATATTTATTTATTTTGTATTTCATTTCATCATTCATTCATCATTTTTTTCGGGATTTTACATTTAATCATATAATTAAGTAAAAAATAGTCTTAATAATAGAAAGTTCTTAAACCAAATGGAGTCTATCACTCGGATTGTGGACTAAACAGGTTAAATCTTGAAATTTGAGTCAATCCAATATGTTGTTATCTCAATATTAAAAAAATCATCTTATTTTTTTTTAAAAATCAAACCACGTTTTTACCGGTTATTCGGATTGTTTTCAGATCCACCGAGTAAAATGGATCATATTGAGGCAACTTCTACGCGATTTAATTTTAAATTCAAGCTAAATAAGAAGTCAAATTGAGAGGTTTCAAGATTAACACATTAAGTCAGATTTAATAATAATACTAAATATTTTTATATAAATTAATTTTTTTTATTAAAATTAATTTTTAATTTGAGCCGCAATATAAATCACCTTTTAAATTTAAACTAGTTCATGTTTCATAAATGCAGAAGACTGATAGGAATATTAATTTCAAGACTCCAGATTAACCCTTATTTCAATCAACAATAACGTGACATTATTTTACTATAATTTCCAAAGTGGGCTTACTTGGAATCCTAGATTTTTCTTAATAAATCAAACATTAAAAAAAATTTGAATAGATTTTTGAAATTAACAATTAAAATGTATTTACAGTTAAAATATTATTTATTAAAAAATTAAAATTTTTAATGTTTTTAAATTATTTTGATGTGTTAATATTAAAAATAAAATTTAAAAAATAAAAAAACTTATTTTGATATAATTATAAATAAAAAATATTTTAAAAAATAATAATTATCAAGAAAACAAAACATGCATTTATAATTCACATCAAGATCCAATCATAAAAAAAGTCGTAAAAAATAATTCTTATGAACGCATTAGTTAAGAAAAACATTCTACTTAAAATCAATTGACGAAGCTTATTTTCAACGTGGTGCCTTCAGCACAAATTTCTTCACTTAAATTTTAATTCAAAATAATAATAATAATAATAACGTGAGTCATCGGAATCAAACCCGGGCAAGCCACGTGTATTCTTTAAGCCTTTTAAGACGCTACCGGCCACGAGGCACGCACTCCACTCCCAGCAGAGACAGTAGTAGTGGTAGTAGTCAAGTTCATGCAAGCGCCAGAGAATTCTAAAACCAAACAAATAGCGTTATGATCAATTTCCTAAAAAACGAACCAAAATCAAAGCATAATATCTTGATAACTTCGTATGCTCATAAAACTTCACCATGATCACCAGCAATAACCACCACCCCTCCACACGCCACCACCACCACTCCCAACACCGTCAGTCGCAGCATTTCAACCGTCACCGGAACTTCCGAAACCACCAAAACCAAAGCCTTTTTGTAGTCAGGCTTTTGTCCAACCACCGTAATAATAACCGCACGCAATCCCCACTCGAAACCCTAATTTCCCAATGTAACCCTAAACCTGACAAATCCGATACAAACCCCACGTCCGCCGTTGCTGCTCGTTTGTTTTTCCACGACCAGAGCGATGCTATCGCCGCCGTCGTCTTCCTCTGGGAACGGAGGCTGGCTGGGGATCATGTGTATACTCCGGTGACGGATTTTGATGTAAATGAAGGGGACTTGAATGAGAGGATTAGAGGTTTGTTTAAATTGTATGCAGAGAGGGTGTTAGAAGGGGAGGTAGTGAAGAAATTGGAGAGAAAGATTGAAAATTTGGCCGTGGAAATTGGTAAATTTACGAGCTTTTTCAAGCGGCCGAAAGGGGTTAGGGTTTATAGTGAGAATAAGGTGAAGAAGGAGGCGTTGAGGGTGGAAATGGAGGTGGTTGTGAAGAGGGTGGAGGAGTTTAGGAAGGGAATGAGGTGTTTGATGGATTGCATTGAAGGGAAGGAGATTGGTGATTTGGGGGTTTTGAGGGTTTATGATGAGGGTAATGGGAGAAAGATGGGAATTTTTTATTATTGGAGCAGGATTCATTTTCTGATATTGAGAGAGTGTAGAAGGGTAGAAAATGGGTTGCCTGTTTATGGGTTTAGGAGTGAGTTTTTGAAGATGCTGCGTTCACAGCAGGTATGATGATTAGTGTCTGGATATGTTAGCTTTTATTGTATTTAAAGGAATATGCGTTGATTGTTTCTGATTTGATTTTGTGCTTCAAGCTTAGTGGTATATGCTTCTTGTATTTAAAGGAGTATTATGATTTGAAATTCGACTTTAATCTTAGTTTGTGTGCTTATGCATATTCTTGTATGATCTCTTATGAATGGTTGGTATGTAGTTTTAGGAGCCGTTTTATGCAGGTGATTTTGTTTGGTGATTGTGTCTTAGGGGGTGTTTGGCCTTTTGTTTTAACTGGAGTTTTCAAAAATTTTGAATTTTTTTTTTGCTTCAAAATAATTCTTTTTTGGTGTTTTTGGATTGTTTTGATATGATGATGTCAAAAATATTATTTTTTTTAAAAAATTACTTTGATATATTTTCAAGTGAAAATACATTTTGAAAAACAACCGCAACCACTGTCGCAAACAACCCCTTATAGTCACATATAGTTTTTTACCGAAATAAATAGTTGAAAGCGCAGTCGATCTTTAATACTTTTAGCGGGTCTTGGGTTGTAAAGCTTTGAATAATTAGAAGAAAGTATCTGGAGCTATGATGTTTTTATTATTCATTTAGAAGGTTATGTGAGGCCCAGTTGATTAGGAATGTGATCATTGATATGTCTATCCAGTTGAGATGCGGGTTTAATTGATTCGGAATGTAATCACTGACATGCCAGACTGGTTAAAGATAATTATGATGATAATTTACATTATAATGTGAACGGGAATGGTGTAGTTTATATATTGTTATCTAATTTGCTCATCTGGACTGTTTATCTGGCTATTAGCTTTCCAACTCTAGAAAAAGAATTAAGTACGTAGAAACTTAAAAGAACATTTGAATCTATACCTGCAAATGAAGACGCACCTTGATTGTTGATTGGCATGTCTGATGGAAACTAGAGCTGTTTTTTGTAGCTGCAGTTTTCTTGGTCTTGTTTCATGTCTTTGTTGGGATTTGGAATGATAATTGAATTAGTCAATGGTTTTTTTTTTTTTTTTTTGCTGTCTGGCTTCAGAACTTAAATTTTGTTAAAAGTTGCATTAAAATAAGTTTATTAGTATGTCTTTATAACTTGTTGGTGTTGATAGATGTTTTGTCTTTCTCTTTTGACTTCTCCCACAGGTGATGGTCTTGATTGGAGAAACAGGTTCAGGGAAGAGTACGCAGTTGGCACAATTTATTGCTGATTCAGGAGTTGCATCAAGTGGTTCAATTTTGTGCACTCAACCCCGCAAAATTGCTGCTATATCCCTGGGAAAAAGGGTCGGTGAAGAATGCAATGGATGTTATGAAGATAATTCAATTATCTGCTACCCATCTTATTCATCTTCCCAGCAGTTTGGTTCGAAGGTAATATATATGACTGATCACTGTCTACTGCAAAACCTCATGAAAGATAAAAATTTGTTTGGAGTTTCGTGCATTATTGTAGATGAGGCTCATGAAAGAAGCTTGAATACTGATCTTCTTTTGGGCTTGCTAAAAGAATTACTTCAGGAAAGGCCTGACTTACAGCTAATTATAATGTCTGCAACAGTTGATGCAAGCAAATTATCCAGTTATTTCTTTGGCTGTGGAACATTTCATGTGTTGGGGAGAAGCTTTCCTGTTGAAATCAAATATGCTCCTGCTGCATCTAGAGAGTCCCTTGACCCCTTGCCGAGCTCCAATAATGCAGCTCCATATGTTTGTGATGTTGTTAAGATGGCAACGGAAATTCATGCAGCAGAGGAGGATGGGGCAATACTTGCTTTTTTGACTTCACAGGCAGAAGTAGAATGGGCATGTGAAAAGTTTCAGTCTCCCTCTGCAATTGCGCTCCCATTACATGGGAAGCTTTTCCATGAAGAGCAATGTCGTGTTTTTCAGAATTACCCAGGAAAGAGAAAAGTTGTTTTTGCTACAAATTTAGCGGAAACATCCATAACAATTCCAGGGGTCAAGTACGTGGTTGATTCTGGTTTAGTTAAAGATAGCAGGTTTGAATCTTCATCTGGTATGAATGTGCTCAGAGTTTCCAAGATCAGCCAAAGTTCTGCAAATCAACGAGCTGGCCGTGCTGGTAGAACAGATCCTGGCAAGTGTTACCGGTTGTACTCGGTTTCTGATTATCAGTCAATGGATTTGCATCAGGAACCTGAAATTTGTAAAGTTCATCTTGGCATTGCAGTTTTGAGGATTCTTGCCTCTGGTATTAAGAATGTGCTAGAGTTTGATTTTATTGATGCTCCAAGTGTGGATGCAATCAACAAGGCAATCAGGAACCTTGTTCAGTTAGGTGCTGTTGCCTGGAAACATGATGCTTTTGTATTAACTGCTGATGGACACTACTTAGTTAAATTGGGTATGGAGCCTCGACTTGGGAAAATTATTCTTGAAAGTCTCCGTTATGGTTTGCGCAAGGAGGGAGTTGTCCTTGCTGCAGCTATGGCAAATGCCAGTAACATTTTTTGCAGAGTGGGTACTTATGATGAGAAACTGAAGTCTGATTGCCTTAAGGTCCGGTTCTGCCATCACGATGGAGATCTCTTCACTTTGCTCTCCGTCTACAGGGAATGGGAGAGTTTACGGCAAGAGAATAGAAATAAATGGTGTTGGGAAAATAGAATCAATGCAAAAACTATGCGAAGATGCAGAGATACAGTATTGGAGTTGGAAAACTGTTTGAAAAATGAACTCAATATCATTATTCCAACTTACTGGCTTTGGGATCCTCTTGTTGCCTCTGTGCATGATGAAAACATGAAGAAGATTATACTTTCTTCACTAGCAGATAATGTAGCTATGTATTCTGGATATGATCGCCTTGGTTATGAGGTTGTTTTAAGTGGTGAATACTTCCAACTTCACCCTTCATGTTCATTACAAGTGTATAACCAGAAGCCACATTGGGTTGTCTTTGCTGAACTCTTGTCCATATCAAGTCAATATTTGGTTTGTGTTACAGCAATTGACTTTGACAGTTTATCTACCTTCATACATCCTTTATTTGATGTCTCAAAGATGGAATCTAGAAAACTGCAGTTGAGGGTGATAAAAGGATTTGGAGGTGTTGCTCTGAAACGGTTTTGTGGAAAGTCAAATAGTAGCTTGATAGCACTTGTTTCTCGCATGCGTGCTATTTACATGGATGAACGCATTGGAATTGAAATCAATGTGGGTGACAACGAGATTCAATTGTTTGCATCGTCCAAAGATATTGAAAAGATTTATGAATATGTCAATAATGCGTTAAGATATGAAACAAAGTGGTTAAGGAATGAATGCTTGGAGAAGTGCTTATATCATGAGGTACGGGCTGGTGCTTCCCCCCCTGTTGCACTTGTTGGAGCTGGTGCTGAAATTAAGCATCTGGAGTTGGGAAATAGATGTTTAACAGTGGATGTGCACCTTTCCAATGTGAATGTGGTAGATGACAAGGAAGTTTTGACATTCTTAGAGAAATCTGTATCTGGAATTTGTGGTTATAACAAATTCACGGGCATTGGACAGCATGGTGGTGATGCAGAAAGGTGGGGCAGGGTGTCATTCCTTACTCCTGAAGCAGCTAGAAAAGCTCTATATTTTAATGGATCCGAGTTATGTGGATGTGTACTTAAGTTGTCCCTGTCTCGGTCATCTGTTGGAGGTATTCGAAAGTCATCATTTGCTGCCGTAAAAGCAAAAATCAGTTGGCCACGCCGGTATAGCAAAGGGTATGCAATTGTCAGATGTGAAAGGAATGATGCCCAGTTCATTGTTGATGATTGCTTTAATGTTCTGATTGGAGGCAGGTTTGTTCAGTGTCAGACCAGCACAAGAGACATGAACTCTGTAGTTATCAGAGGACTGGATAAAGAAACTTCTGAAGCAGAAATTTTAGAAGTTCTGCACAAGACAACAAATAGGAGAATTTTGGATGTATTCCTAATCAGAGGAGATGAAGCAAATAATCATTCTGTTGATGCTTTTGAGCAAGCAATTCTCAAGGAAATTGCTCCTTTCATGCCTAGCCAGGGCCCTTTGAGCAATTACTGCCATGTTCAGGTCTTTGCCCCTGAGCCAAAGGATAGTTTCATGAAGGCTTGGATCACTTTTGATGGAAAATTACATTTGGAGGCAGCTAAAGCTCTGCAACATATGCAAGGAAAAGCACTTGCTGGTTGTTTTTCATGGCAGAAGATGCAATGCCAGCAGGTGTTCCATAGCTCTGCATCATGTTCTGCTTCTGTTTATGCATTCATTGAGAGGCAGCTGAATATTTTACTGAAAAGCTTCAAGTTTCGACCTGGTAATTCCCCTCACTCTGAAGGAGTTTGTGGTGAATTGTTTTTCTTTTTTGACTGAATGGATAAATTCTTAATGCTAGATCTATCCTGGTAAATTTTTAAATAATCATTTCTGAAAGCAAGTTTGACAATCAAATGTTCTTTGAATTAAATCTCTTTTATTATGACCTGATATCCTGTATTGAGGTAATGTGAATTGTTTTCTTGTTTTTCTTGACTGATGGCCTAATTCTTTATGGTGGACCTGTCCTGGTAATCTCTTGAAACCATCTTCTTTAAAAGCTTTTTTTTTTTTATCTTTTTGGCATCAAAGGATCTTGAGTTTGACAATCAATTTTTCTTTGAATAAGTACCTTTAATTATAGCTGGTTCATTTAAGTACTGATACAGAATTTCAAGCATATGTATGGGTCAAAACCATGAGCTTCAGGCCAATAGTGAAACTACATGAATGACTTTTGGATGGATGACACACTTTGGTCTTCGGAATATGGATCTTTAAGCATCTTTTGTTTGGGATGCACCAGTCCTCTTTCTTTTCCTTTTTAATTTTACTTGGTCTTGATATTGGTTTATTCTAAATTGGTTGTTTCTATTTTATTTTTTTACTTTCATCCCATCGAAGCAGTATGTGCAATGTGGCTCATGCTGTGAGGCTGTGAAGATTCAGTCCAAAATAGGATAAATTCCATTAAAGCCTGTTTAGATGCTTTAAGATTGATGTAGATAGTTTAATGTTTTTTAAACTTGATTGGGATTTGAGATTCTAGTGTAACCATGATAATTTTAGGTCTTACTTTCATTTTGGTTGATTGGATACAGTGAATTTGACCTCGAGTATCGGTCTGTATTGTAAGTGATGATAGGAGGAGTTGTTATGCCGCCTAAAT
>Ga0307514_10004009_pt1 | contig 13726 bp, 17 predicted proteins | sample 16_EM_MG_FD_203088 | JGI IMG/M metagenome (GOLD analysis project Ga0307514, IMG submission 203088) | Populus trichocarpa ectomycorrhiza microbial communities from riparian zone in the Pacific Northwest, United States - 16_EM | ecosystem: Host-associated > Plants > Roots > Unclassified | place... | reverse complement strand
TCTTGCACTCGAAGGCTGGTACGATATTGACTCTGCAAAAGTTTTTAACCTACTGTCCGCTACCGATAAGCGGCGAAGTACACGCAGAGCCCATCTGTTACGTCTCCAAACAATCCAGGACGAGCCCGTTATCCACCCTGTATCACAGCAGTTATATCATTTGAGAGAAACGCATGTCTGCGGAGTGTGCAGAAGTATCAAATTAACCTCACTCAGAGATGCATCAGAAGATTTCGGAATTCCCAACTTTGGACAGCTATTCCGTACGCAAATTGAAGAGGACTGGGGACACGAAGTTTGGGGACTCGTGTTCAGATATGATCAGAATTTACTCTTAGACAGTATATTGATTAAACTCCAGAATGGGCTGTTATAGGTGCTCACCTTCATACGCTTCCATGACTTCACAGGTTATAGAAGGGATATCAGATGATATCTCCAGGAACCCAACAAGAACTATATCCAGTATAAAGGTTAGCACGACTAGGGATATTACACAAAAGTTGGGTGTGTACGACGGTGCAACCTCATTCAATAGGAGGCCTGTAAGTCGAGCAGCAATAGTGATGCTTTCTGTTGAGCTCCTTGTCTAAACATATTGTTCCCCTCAGGATCCACGCTACGGTCAAGGATCATTACTGAAGCAACCATCCTACCAGCCTATCAGTTCTTGATGATCATTGCGCAGGCATACAGCTAGCTAGGAAACTCACCTATTCATTGTAGTAAGACGATCTACCTTCATTATCAGCTGCTCGGAGGCTCTAGTGCACTTATGACTGATAATGCCACAATGATGTTGTATAAGGCCCACGGTGGTGAATGCAGTGATGACAAAAGAAACCTTCTCTTCTTTCCTAACGATGTTCAGCAGACGATGTGCACCATTATTGTGCGGGATATGATATATATATCCTGGTTTATGAAGAAAGCTGATCGTAAGGTGATAATATTTTACCCCTCCCCCGTATTTGCCGGGGTGCGATGCGGCTGTGAATGTCATACCCTAACCCAATATCCCTGAGGCTCTGAATTACCCCCTGAAGAAGCATCATCGAGATGCATCCGAATACGTGTTCACTGACCATTTCTCAAATATGGTCAACACTCGCCAGAAACATGTTAAGTGCTTTATCTACAAAACGAAGTTATTCTACGAGAACCGACTCGAGGCTCACTATCAACAGGATCACCTAATATTGATGAATGAAGGGCTATTACCTGATGGGATTTTACCACCTGCAGGATGGGATCGACCCAAGCCATCATGATTCGACTTCAGTCGGTACACCTGAATGACCATCGATGAGCTTAGTCCACTAATTCATCTACCCATAGAAAATGTACCTGGTGCACCACCACCTGAAGATTCTCCTGACGAAGAATCTATAGACCCCCAGAAGCCTGATCTGACTTGTACCCCTGATCCAACAAAGACGAGGGCTCATAGGCAGGTAGTTGGAGTGGAAAACGCCGGGGTGGAAAGCATATGGCAAACCATCTGGATTGTACAACAAGCATCGCAAGTACTCAGAACAATGGAATCCATGGCATCCTGTTCAGTCAGCAAACAACTTTCAACAGGCTCAATCATTTAGCCAACAAATGAACACCTGGATCGATCAGCATCTGTGGCGTGGACTGGACAACTTCAAAACCGAATCATTTCAATCTGCAGATGCTCTGCGAACGCTCCTCTCTGAAATCAATTTTGGGCTTGGCGATAATAGTTGGATTGAAGATCATTTGCATATCTTAGGAACATTATACTACAGGGATATTGTCAAATGTATTCAGTTCCTTTTGGCACATCTCCCATTTCAGGCGCACCTCGATTTTGAACCAGTGCGCCTCGCAGACTGAGAAAGTCACGGAATATACACCGAGATGAACACCGGCGACTGGTGGTGGGATACACACGATCAGCATCCTGCTGGAGCAATGATTGTACCAGTCATTTGTGTATCCGACAAGACTCAGTTGACCAATTTTTCAGGCGATCAGCATGCCTGGCCGCTGTATCTCATGAGTGGTAATATTCGCAAAGATTTCTGGCGGACACCTACACAGCCCGCAAGAATTCTTGTTGGGCTGATTCCATGTCCCCGGAAAGGTGCCAAAAATACGGACGAGGCATGGCCTTCCGCGGTTGGAACAGTGCTGTCCCCACTCCGGAATCTTGACATTACTGGTCCCGGCTTGAAATGGAATTTTGCAGATGGATCCCAGTGTCGGAGGTTTGGACGTGTACATAACGTGCGGCTCTGTGCGGCTCTGCTGCAGCGCACTGACAGGGTTACCCGGCGCTGGCACGATCGACCTCCGCGCCGCTAGCTAGCGAATAGACTCAACCTTCTCGCGACCCCTCAATTGGTAGCAGCTTCTCAATTCTTCTTTCTTTCGGTCATTCGATGCTCAGCAGCTCTCAAATCCCGCGATCTTGCGAAGGAGAGGTGCGTCAGAAGGTTCACTGGGCGTTGTTTCTCGGTAAAACTCGACGCGACGAATATTCCGCGTGTACGACTGCAAAGACAAAGCGATGTTCAAATCCCGCGCCTACTACGACAAACAGTTGAACTTCGCGTTCTACAAACTGTAAGCTTTACGCTAAGTATTCTGGTTGGCAAACACTGTGTTCCGGCCTTGTTGGGCGTAACCTTTCAAAGTTGCTGTAAGAACTGTCACTAATCAGAATGAACGAAGAAAGCTTCGGCTGGCCTCTCCCGGGAGTTGCGAATGATGACGGCCTGATTCAATATTTTCAAGGAACGGCTTGCACGCCTCACAATGCGGCCGATGCCGACGTTACGGCGATCAGCCGCCAAGGACTTACCGATTTCTACGCGACAATCTACCAGTCCTACTCCTCCCAAACCAATGACCTCCGACACCTGATCGATCACGTACAGTCACTGGAGGCGCAGCTTGGCACGGTCACTACTGTGCGAGACGACGCGCTGGCGGAGGCGGAAACTTGGCGTGGCCGATTTGGTACGTTTTTTCAAATGACGGCTCGTCTCGGCGCGGGTGGCAATGGTGGTGGAGGAAGGTCTTTTTCAAAATCCCACCTTAAACAGCATCAGCCTCCATTGTTTACCGGGGACCTCAAGTTGGAGACTGTCAATCTGTTCCTTCGCAAGGTGGAGCACTGGGTACGCGAAGGCGGAGTGGCCATGGGTACCATGCAGTCGGACAAGCGCATCGATTCGGCCTGGCGATTCATGGACCCTGAGGCGTACAATTGGTTCCCACACTGGATTCGTCAGCAAGCTGTCACGGTCACTCCTCCTGCAGACGGCTCTTATGCACCGGTGACATGGCCGCTTTTCGAGTCCGCCTTTCGCCATCGTTTCGTCCCAGAAGTCGCTATTACCACTGTTCGAAAAGAGATCCGCGCGCTACGGTATTCCCGAGGGGTTGGAGAAGTTGCGCATTTTAACAAGCGTTTCTCCGAGCTTATCCGCATGCTGCAAAAAGAGACCACTATTACGCGCGAGGATCCCCTGTACGACGAGTACTGTTCGAAGCTGCCCACGGGAATTGCAGATCAGATCATCGCCTCAGCCCGCATGCAAAAGAAGCTGCAGCCAGCTACCCCTTTCACGTTGGCCGACGCCATGGAGATGGTCGGAGAGTTCTCTGAACGTACAACTTCACATCCGGCTATCACGGCTACGCCAGTGAACCACGGCGCCAACTTGGTCCCGCCTCACGCAGCCACTGTTCCAACCCCTGTTGGTCCGGAGCCGATGGATTTTACTGTAGCTAACGCCAATACCAGGTGCTACCGCTGTAACGGTTTTGGACATGAGGCGCGCGATTGTGCGACTCCGGACACTCGGGGGCGCGGCCAAGCTTTCCGTGCAAGAACGGGTGGAAACCGCAGCAGACGGGACGGTGGTTGTGATCGCACTGATACTCGTCGTGGAGGCCCAGGAACTTCAGCCAGGTCGGCGGCCGGGGGCACCAACAACGTCCAGGCGGCCGTGGTGGAGGACGCAAGTGTGAACAATGAGGCAGAGGATTCGGCAGTGGAGCAGGAGGTTGGGGATGAGGAGGACGGCCAGGGAAATGGCAATTGGGAGTAGTGGTGGAACGTCCTACTACCCAGAATATTATTCGAAAAGCGAAAACGGTGCAGCGTAAGCAATTGGGAGAAGGCAACGCACGCGTACGGCATGCGAAATTGTACTTGAGCAGCCTGACAGATAATGAGACTTCTGCTCCTCCTAGTTCGCCAAATTCTGACTTGCTGCGTTTTAACGCTTCCGTTTCAACCTCCAATAATAAAATTCATTCAGTGTATTCCATGTTTGATTGCGGCGCCTCCCATCGTTACTTGGACACTGCCTACGCCAATTCTTTGGGCTTGAAAAGTCGACTTTGCGGGCGCATGAGAGTCTCTATCGCAGGAGAAGAGAAGGCGGAGGAGGATAGATGGCAGGTTTGGCTGAAGGCGTCGGTAAGAGGTGTCACTGGCAATCGCGTCGACATCTCCGGGTGGTACACCATTTTCGACTTGGGAGGCATCTATGACCTAATTGTGGGGAAAGATTGGATGGCAGCCAATCTGCATATCATCGATCATAAAAGTAATACTCTACATATGCTGGAGCCCGATTGGTCTGATTTGCAGCAAGGCTCCCGCCTTCCGTCAACAATCGTCACGACATCACTTGTAGGCCTGCGACCTCACCAAGGATGATTGAGGGAAGTGCGGGCTCATTGCAAGACAGTGGCCCGTAGATCAGCGATCAATTTGGTCTCTGTGTCCTTTGTCGCCAAGTGCAAGTCTTCAGAAATCTTTATTGACAATATTCGGGAACGTATCGACAAGATAATGGAGGAGGAGGAGGAGGCCACTCCACACAAGCCGGCAGACCTCGAAACATGGCGGCTACGTGTCAGGAAGGCATTTGCAGATCTCTTCTAACCGCCAACGGGAGTCCCTCCAGCTTCGAAACACGACTTTCGCATCGACACCAATTCCCCACCAAAGCCGCCTCATCGCCAGCTGTATCGGATGTCGGATTCGGAGCGCCTAGAGTTCAAAACCCAGATTGCCAAGTTACTGGCCAATGGCTGGGTTACTGACAGCCACTCCCGATTCGCGGCACCAGTGATCTTTGTTAAAAAACGGGATGGCTCTGGACTGCGGATGTGCGTCGATTACAGAGGCCTAAACGCAATCACCACCAGAGACCGGTATCCACTCCTGTACATAGAGGATCTCATTGATCGGCTACACGGGTCCAGGGTGTTTACCAAGCTCGACCTAGCCAGCGGTTATCATCAGTTACGCATACACCTGGATGACAGGCACAAGACGGCGTTTGTCGCTCCGGATGGCTTTTATGAGTGGACAGTAATTCCGTTTGGTCTGGCTAACGCACCGTCAGCGTTTATGCGCGCCATGCATCGCATTTTGGGCCCGTACAAGAAGTTTGCAATTGTATACCTGGATGACGTGCTAATTTTCTCTCGCAGTTTGGCCGAACATAAGATGCATGTCGACACTATCCTGCTGGCAATTAGGGCGGCTCATCTCCGATTGAATGAGCGAAAATGCGTATTTGGAGCCACTGAGACGTCGTTCGTTGGTTTCAAGGTCAATTCGGGTGGAATTCACACTGAGGACAGGAAGATAGCAGCCATAAATGACTGGGCGGTACCGGCGAGTACAGCCCAGCTTCGGTCGTTCCTGGGGTTGGCAGGCTACTATAGGAATTTTGTGCATAAGTTCACGCACCGGACCACACAGCTATACGCATTGACAGCCGATAAAAGCGCCTTTCGATGGCTTCGGAAGCATCAGGCAGAGTTTGACGATATTCGGAAGGCTCTGGCGTCTGCTCCGGTGCTGGCACTACGCGATCCTGAGTGCGATTACATCCTGCGCACCGATGCTTCAGACGTGGCGATTGGAGGCGTTCTGGCTCAAAAGCAACCCTGGCGACCAGAGGGCCGGCTGGTGGAACCTCCACTGGGCTTCTTTTCTCGATAATTACATGACGTCGAAACACGCTACGCTGCGTACGACCGAGAATTGTTGGCGATCCACGACAATTTGATGCACTGGGAGCCATACCTTAGCAATCGACATACGTCAGTGTATACGGACCACGCGTCGCTGCAGCATATTCTGAGCCAGCAGAAGCTTTCTAGCCGCCAATGGCGACACCTGGATAAACTACAGCAGATCGACTGTTCAATCAAGTACTTCCCAGGGGCGGCCAATCTGGTAGCGGATGCGTTGAGTAGAATTCACCATCCGGTATCAACTACCCCAGCAGCCACCATCAGCATAAATACCATGGAACTCCAAATCATAGGCGCAGAGGAGTGGAAGCAGGAGTTGCGTGAGTTACTGGTGGAAGACGCATATTTCGGCCCAATTGTCAACGTCCTTCGCAAGGAAGCCGAGGTATCCGAGGTGGTGTCTCAGCGTTTGAAAGAAAAGCACCATCGGAAAAACATGGTGCGAGCAAGACTGTTCCGACTGGATCGCGGCCTTGTTTTTCGCAGGGATCCTGGGGCACTCTGCATTCTGACGGACATGCGGAGCGACGTTATCTCGGAAGCTCATGACTCTCCGCTTGGTGGTGGCCACCAAGGAGCTGAAAAAACGGCGGCTGCCATTGCATCACGATTTTATTGAACCCATGTAACTCAGACCGTATGGGCGTGGGTTCGAGGTTGCGATGTCTGCCACCGTGTCAAACATTCCAACCAACTCCCGTATGGCTTGCTGCAACCGCTGCCAATTCCGGAGACACGGGCTTCAAGGGTTAATATCGATTTTATTACTAAATTACCAGCTACCGGCAGAGACGGCTACGACTGTATAATTACGATTGTCGATCCACTAACGAAGAGAGTGCGGTGGAAAGCAGCCAGGGAAAAGGATCTAACTGCAGAGGTGTTCGCCAGAGAGTTTATTGACATGTGGGTTCGAAATAGGGGAATTCCGGATGATATTATCTCTGATAGGGATACGCGCTTTATGTCAGATTTCTGGGGATCCCTGACGGCCCAGTTGGGAATCAAACGCCATCACAGCACCGCCTATCATCCGCAAACAGACGGCCAAGCGGAGAATCTGAATGCAGTCGTTGAACACTATTTGAAGGCATATGTGGCTCAGCGCCCAAAAGAGTGGGACCGTCTGCTACCGTTGGCTGAGTTCACCTACAATGCAGCATACCATAAGTCCCTGAAGACTTCTCCGTTTCGGGCCGACGTGGGATTCGTGCCGAGGATGCCGATTGATCTGCTGGTACCAGTCCCGAGTGTCAACCGGATGCCGGAAGTCAGCCTCAAAGCAGACGAGTTTGCCGAACAGATGATGTTAGATCTCCGTATGTTGAGAGAGCGGCTGGAGGAAGCGCAAACAAGGATGATTTTGGAAGCTAATAAGTCTCGCCGCCCACACGATTTCAAGGTGGGAGATTCAGTTTTTCTCAACACCAGGCTCCTCCCGATTGGCTATGCAAATGTTACTAAATCGGAGTCGGCAAGTCTTAATTCCAGAAAGTTTCAGCAGCCTTTTTGCGGGCCGTTTCGCATCACCGAAGCCATTGGTGCCAACGGTTTCAGGTTGAACACCCCAGCTGACTGGAAAATGCCCAATGTTTTTAACGTCTCCCGTCTGAAACGAGATCGTGTGGATCACGGCCGAGATCATCCTCCACCACCACCGTTGCGCACGATGACCGACAAGGATCCGGAGTATGAGGTTGAAGCCATTCTTGAGCATCAGGGCACTTCAGCCAAAACCCTACAGTACAAGGTAAAGTGGCTCGGATATCCTGAACCGGATTGGCAACCGTTGACCAATTTGAAAGGCGGCTGCAGAGATTTGCTTCGAGATTACCATCGGAAAATGGGTCTCTTGGTCTATAGATGGATGTTGGAAGGCTGATCAACGGGATTTTGGTGCTTCATAGAGCTGTTGACACATACAAGGCGGGATTGTCGGGGTTTTAGCTGTATTTTCTTTTTGTGTGCTTCGTGTTGGGGGCTGGCGCTGGTTTTCTTGGAGCGGAGGTAGTTGTGGGAGGTTTGGACGTGTACATAACGTGCGGCTCTGTGCGGCTCTGCTGCAGCGCACTGACCGGGTTACCCGGGGCTGGCATGATCGACCTCCGCGCCGCTAGCTAGCGAACAGACTGAACCTTCTCGCGACCCCTCACCCTGAGACAATGATATCCACTTTTGGCGGCCTGGGTCGGGGATTATTCAGAACAAGTCATGATTACTCCAGTCTCATATGGTGCATGCCCGATGTGTGAAATTCCTAAAGGTGTGCCGATGGGGCATTGAACTTGTCGAGCACTCGATAACTCAAGAGATCAGCACATTTACTCAGAGCTTCTGGACGAAGCTAATATTGATGTTCTGCACACTCTTCATGTTCATCCAATCCGCAACCAGTTCTGGCAATTCCCTCTCTGCAATGTCTATCAGCTTTGGCAGCCTGATGAATTGCATCAGCTGCTCCTGGGTTTAGTTAAAGACTTATTGCACTGGCTGCTCAAATACCTGAAAGCTAGAAATGACAAGGATCAATTTGACAATCGATTCACATCGGTACCACGATATCTGGGCCTCCAGCGCTTCTCTAAACCATTCGATTCGATGAAAATCGGCTACTGGCAGGGCAAAGAGATCCGGGGCATGATCAGAACACTGGCAGTGAATTGCGCTCCCATTCTTCACTGCTCCAAGGATGATGGGAACACTCCAGCGGAAACAGCCTCCGATGAAATGGTAATGGGAGTAGTGCGGGCATTATGTGAATTCGCTCTACTTGTCAGCCAACAAAATCACTCTGACCTATCCCTCACAGCACTAGAGGATGCACTGAAGCGATTTTACAAGATGAAGGGTGCCTTTCGAGAACAGAAAATGTCAAAGTCTGCGAAGGCCAAAGTGGATGAGTAGTTAGCTACGGAATCCCATCAGTTACGAGAACAAAAAATTCATAAAATCCGTGCTGCAATGGAAGTTCTGGTGTATGGGGCTGAATAGGGTACTACATCAAAACGAAGGCAATTTCAGGTGCGCCTGAAAATGGCCCGACAAGCGGCAACCAAATGGTCAGAGGCTGATCGCGACAGGGTAATTAAGCGATTGGAGCGCGAAATCCATCAGATGACACCTGTCAAACGCAAGCTTTTCGATAAATTATTCCAACATCATGAGAGACAACTATTTCAAGAAGTCGGGACTAAGGCAACCGGTCCCAGAAGCACATTCGCCAAAAAACTTGCTCAAATGAAGACTGCTGCTGAAGAAGGGGTTTATAAGCCGGTAAACATGACTGCCGACAAGTGTGTGGAATTTCAGGTCCGTCTATCCGATGTTGAGACTGAAGCCACCACCTGGAGTATGGCTGATACGGACCGCATTGTGAGTCAGCTAGAGAGAGAGATTTATGGTATCACATCGAATGAGCAGATGCGGTTCAAGAAGGAATTCTCAATCCACTTAATTGAATTTGAAGCTTGGTGGCAGCCAATCGGCGTTCAAGAGCTCTTGAAAACCATTGAACAGCGTGTAATCCATTTCGGATATCCAAAGATGTATCTTGTGAGCCAAATATCAGGGTCAATTCGGTGAATGGGTTCTGCCGACAATTTCACCACCGATATTTCCGAACCGCAACATATTGGCAATGTGAAAGAGGCATATCGATCTACCAACAAAGTCAATTACATTCGACAAATGCTCAAGCACAATGACCTGTTTACCGGTCTTGACTATATGGAGGAGACGCTCTCATATCTTGCCCTGCAATGCTGGTACGGTATTGACTCAGCAAAAGATTTCAACCTACTCTCTGCTGCCGATAAATGGCGAAATACTCGCAGAGCCCATCTTTTATGCCTCCAGCTTTGTCAGGACGAGCCATTTTTCCGCCCCGTGTCACCACAGGTACATCATTTGAGAGAAACCCATGTCCGCGGCGTGTGCAGAAGTATCAAATTAACCTCACTCAGAGATGCATCAGATGATTTCGGAATTCCCAACTTTGGTCAGCTATTCCGTGCACAAATTGACGATGACTGGGGACACAAAGTTAGTGGACTCATGCTCGGATACGATCACAATGCACTCCTTGACAGTATATGTAGTAAACTTCAGAATGGGCTGTCATACTACCGTCAACCATTTCACTGCCCTACATCTGTTGAGCGTCTGGGACTTGATTCCAAGGTAGAATATACCGATGCCAACCAAGGGATCATACCTGAATCTCATAACATCTGGGTCCAATATACGGAAAGTGACCTCGATAACACCTTCCAAAGCCGAGTTCATTCTTTTCCAGTATTATACTTTAGCTGAACTCCACCGAATCAGATCCTCCAATTTCAGGAGCGCCTGTCCGCCGGAAAAGTAACATGTACCTTTTCTACACGGTGAAAGAAGACTCAGCAATGGATATTACGTCCTCAAGTTGAAGAATATTCAGTGGTGATTCCAACAAAGTACAAAGATCCGCATGGTTGGGCTGATTGTGTTGACGGGATCATCCGGGTTGTCAAACCGTTTGATATGATGCATATTGTTCCTGTCTGAGTAATTGTTGGACCGGCACATCTGGTGTGAGAGAATGCTGCATCAGATAGAATCGATAGCGTATGGCTTGTAAATAATCAGGTGGATTTAGATACCTACTGGACTGTATATTAAGTTACAATGCCTCAATCAAGGTGTGCAGGAGGAAGATAGTTAGTTAATTGAAGTGTGCTATTTGATATAAACATTAGAATAATCACTCCCGGATAGTATGGCTCCAGGTTCGAGATGCACTGGAATAGTCGTCGAGATGCGGCCACTACTCCCAATAGCTCCGAACATTGCACATTCTAATAGTTTGATTTTGTAACATTTCGAAGACAACCATACATTCTTCAGGATACTCTTGTATTCTGTTCCACAACTTCCAGAATATTGAGGAGCACCGGTGAAGTAGTCTCGGAGCACCTGAGAGCTCATCGCTGTGCACTCAGCCTATCTGGGAGCATCTGGGAGCATCTGGAAGGATCAGTGTGGCTGTTCAGAGTTGCTGAGTTGTTCAGTTGTGACTTCCAAACCATTTTACATTTCGCTGATATATCTGCACCCGGTCTGAATGCGGAGTGATGTAGTTGGTTGTATGGATGAATGCAACATGATGGTGGTCATTCATACAGATTCGCGTTGCGCATTGACCGTTCCTTCTATAAGTCGTATGCCATTACTAAGTGAAACATTGTTAGTCAATTTTATCTCGAGTTTAGATTGCGCGTTCTCACTTATCTGTAAGAGGCAGTGTTAGGGGTTCTCCCTTAACAGCGATTATGGTACTTACGATAGTTATATGAATACATGTCGCGGAGTTACTCCAGGTCTAGTCACGTGACATGCATAACGCCTATTCATGACATCGTCAAGTGAGCCAGTCATATGTCCTTTAGCGGGGATACATATGAGTCGCGTCTTGATCGGATGAGCTACTGCTTAGCGGAGTCACTTAAGACGATGCAGTTATGTTGCCTCAGCGGGGATATTCTGTATCAGCCGTGCGCACAGTTTTTGACCAGATTCATTATCTCTGAAACTAGCGGGACTTGTCAGAAAAGACACAGCAGTTGTTAGTCAATATGCGAGTACGTGGGATCTCCTACTTATTGCCACAGGTGATAAGAGACATCGGGGCACTCCCCGGCCAAAGAGAATAGTCTCGGCCTAAGCATGATGTGACTGAGAGATTTATGACGTCGGCTGAAGATATGAGGCCAGAAGCAACACTGCACATTGGTTTGAGTTAGTATGCATTGCAACGTGAGACTCGTATTGTATACGAGCTGACGCGTCAAGATCAACATTGGCATAGTATCGGTTGGTCGCCGATGGAATCTATGACGCAAGCCTAATAGCCTTTAGAGTGAGGAATTAATTTGCGATAAGCACTGATGACCAAGATTGGCAGATGTTCCAACTACTGGCTTATGGATTGCGAGATGTCTAAGTTCAAGTTTCATCTGACACATTGTCTGACATGATACCATGCACTGGATGGCCTTATTCTTATCAGGAGCGTAACAGTTTAATACCTCAGCTGCATGAGCACGATAACCTACTGGGAGGCATGGCGTGATATCCCCGGGCGCATGGTGTGACCGCGATAATGCTATCATGAGCATTGTAGCCATAGCCTCGAAGTATGGGCGTACAAACCCTCGAAGACGACTATAAATAGATGCCATCTTTCCGGAGATGAGAAGAGAAGTATCAGCAGCAATCCACAGTCAACAATCTGAACACCGAAGACAATCTTAAAATATTATTAAGAATTCGATCTATATTCTGTCCAAAAATTACTTCCCTAATAAATACTCGTGATTGGGCTTTATATGCCTGGACATCATTACACACCTGCCGAGTACGCACTGCAACAGAAAGTCGAGTCTTCGGCAATCTTCTTTTTCTGTTGGAAGAGGCCCGTTTAACCCACATCTACCGGGTGGTTTATCTTTTCTGCGAACAAGAGAATATCGGGTACCTGGTGCTCAGATACTTGAACATGGGCGGGTTACCATTCAAGGAATTTTCTGAGGATTGGTTATTCGAAGGAGAAGCTTGATCTAATTTTACGTAGGTGACGGCTGTTGGAGAAGATACGATTTGGAAGCTCTTGCAAGGATTGGGTAAGAGGTTCAGTTTCAGAAAGAAACGAGGAGAGAAAGAGAAAATAGATAGGCAGTTGTACTTAGTTCAATAAATGTTGTATTGATTATTGGGATTAAGCACCCCCGTAACAGGCAGAACGATATCTCCTTGATCAATTGCCAATCAACTCGGTTTGGAGTCTAGAACGTTTGTATGGCCCATATGACCCATGCACATGCGCAGACGAACTATCATGTCTCACAATGTTGTCACTGAAATCAAAAAAATTCTGCCACGTATCAAAATAGATACAGCAATTACATTTTGCGGAGATATGTCATCAATAATCACATATTGTGCACATAGTGTAAGGGTGACCTATGTGCAAATACAATATGTTCATCTGAATCCATATCCTGTATGGTAAGTAGAAATGCAGGGGTAAAAGCTAACAGGTTTAACAGGCTTCGATTTCTGAATCGGTGATGAATTGGGTATCGCGTCGATTGTGAGAGCCGATATGCCTAAGTGAGATGGTGGTTTCCCATATGCTAATCTCATATGGCTACTTTATGCTTGTGATGTTTCTTGCGGCATTGCGATTTTCCACTGACACTATCATTCATCTCCATCAGCTCTCCAAATGTTGGTGGCACAGTCGCAGGTGGAAACTAATCCATTTCCGGCTTAATGACTGCCTGAACTATCAGTATGGCTATTCTGGACCTCAAATCTTACTAATGATGCAATACGAAAAATTGTTCACACTCAACTTTAGGATGTAGCAGGGAGCATGTCTCTCCTTGTTTCGATTATAAAGGCAGCCAATGAAACAAATAGAGAGAATGATGTACCGAAGTTAATATTTTGCACATAACAGTTTGTTACGGGGGTAACAACACCTCTTGACAATATACTTAGTGACCTGTATATGTACTTAGATGCGTACGGCCGTAGATCCTATTCCTTATTCTAAATCGTCAGACGATTCCTCCAAACTGCTTGTCTCGCTGGTTTCTTCTTCGTCCGGATTTTGCTGAGGAGTTTCCGTTGCCTTTACGTATCC
>Ga0307514_10004008_pt1 | contig 13727 bp, 18 predicted proteins | sample 16_EM_MG_FD_203088 | JGI IMG/M metagenome (GOLD analysis project Ga0307514, IMG submission 203088) | Populus trichocarpa ectomycorrhiza microbial communities from riparian zone in the Pacific Northwest, United States - 16_EM | ecosystem: Host-associated > Plants > Roots > Unclassified | place... | reverse complement strand
GGCACTGCCACTGCCAGCACGGATCCACCCACCGATAGCCATAATGCCCAGACTCCAGATGTCAACTTTGGGACCGTATTCTTTCCGTGTGACGACCTCCGGGGCCATCCAGTAGGGTGTACCAACCATTGTCGTTCTCTTTGCACCTTCCGAGATCTGAGCACAGAACCCAAAATCCGCTACCAACTGAATCAGTAATCAAGGTCGTCATTCTTCCGAATAGCAAAACTCACTAAGCTTGATATCACCGTGCAAGCTCAGCAACACGTTATCGCTCTTGATGTCACGATGGATCACCCCATGCCGATGCAGATGTTCCAGACCTTGGCAAGTTTCTTTCGAAACGGCAGCGATCTGTCCCTCACTCATCAAGTTCGCGGTGACCACATCTGTCAAACTTCCGCCCTCCATGTACTCCATGACAACCCACAGCTCGTTTTTGTGCAAGAAAGAGTCGATGTAGTTGACGATATTCGGGTGCCTTGATGCCTTCATTACGAGGATCTCGTTGATGATGAGATCCTTCTTTGGCTGTTTGTTAAGGTCCATCTGCTTGATGGCAACCGAGTTGTTGGTACCAACTTGGTACGCAGTGAAGACACCCCCAGATGCGCTGTTCAAGAGATGGTTGATTGGTGTGGATGGTCTGGCTGAATGCATGAGAGACGCTCACCCAGCTCCAATCTTGACGAGGTTACGATACAAACGGGTGGGATCCGCATCGGTACAAATCTGTTGAAGCCTTCTAATAATATCCGAATCCTCTTCTTTATCTTTCTTCTCTCGCCTCCTTGGGGCAGCCCCAGGCGGGTTCAAACCTGTTCCGGGTTTGTGGTGTGCTTGATGGGCAGGTTGCTGCGGTTTATGATGCGTCTTGAGATCCGTGGAAGAATTATTAGGAGAGGGTTTGGCGTTGGCGATGACCTTTGATTTCGCCGGGGTTGGCAATGTCTGGGACTGAGACTGATTGACAGACTGGTGTATTTGTGATTGTCGGTTGTGGCGGTCTGTCGTGTTCCGGGCCTCCTTCGTAGTGTTCGATCGAGACATGGCGGCATTGGTGGTCTTGGTTTGTGTGCGCACAGACACAGAGCGATCGAGACCCGGTTTATTGGCAGGAGCATTGCGGGAAGATGAGGGTGTGACGGATGGGCTTGTTGTTGAGTTTGTTCGTGTCACCGGCGTCGGTGGCTGGGCCCGCTTTGGTGGACCCGGTGCTGGCCTCTGTTGGACGTCAGGATTAAACGTAGGAATGATTAGGTCAAAGGAAAACGAACAGGAGTGTAGAAACTCTCATCCATGAGCGGTTTACTTGGTGGGGGAGCAGGGAGGATGGGCGGACCGGTCTTGAGAGCGCCGCCCATCTTATCCCAGACATCCCCTCCCCCTCCACCTTCTTGGTAGAATTTGACAATCTCCATGACGGCTTCTGGATTTCTCTCCTGCTCGGTACGTGAGATCCCACTTTCCTGGAGTAGCTGCTGCCACTCCTTAGGAAGGCCGGTGAATTCACCAGTGGATGTATTGAATCCAACATGTGTGAGGTGGACCGGGTCATAGGGTGTACTGATTTCCACTCGTTTGTTCGACCCCAGTAGGTCAGACACGAACCCAAGCATGCCTTTCTTCCCCTTGGTTACCGTTGCACTTCGGGCACGAGTGGTGCCGGTTCCATTGGTAGTGAAGGAAGAAGGAAGCTGCGGAGTGGATGGAGAGTTTACGATAGGATTCAGGATGGGGTGGGAGGAATGAGGGACTTCCTCCTCCTCTTGTACGGTTTGAGTAGGATCCCCAGGTAAGCGTCCTGAAAGAAAGTCATGTGTGGATCCGATCACTGGGGTGGATATCCTACGCTGGGAGGTGTTCGACTGGGTTAGAAAGATATCGTTCAGATTCGTGGTGTTTGCACGAGAGGGCCGAGGTGGAGAGACGATGTTGGGAGAGGAACCATCACCATGCGAAAAAGAGTACTTGATTGGACTGAGATCAGTGTTGTTCGGAATAGACGAATCCGTGGTATGATTGACTCTAATAGTATTGGTCTGGACACTCGGTTTCCTGTTCCTCGGTGGTGGTTTCTGAAGCGAGTTGCGTGTTTTGTGAACCGGTGGTGTCGTGGTGGGTGATAAGGGATCCTTCGGCTTGAATGACGAGGGCCCGGAGGGCGGCGGGGGTGGGGCCTGCCTGGAGGGAGTAAAAGACGGCATATCTTTGGGTGATGTATGGAGATTGGCCTGGTCGAGGAGAGCGCCATACTCCTGGATGGATTCTCTCGATGGCCGGTGGTACTCGACGGTTATCCTCGAGTGGCGAGTCGAAGATGGCCGTTGCTTGACTGCGCTGGGTGTCGACATCGTCTGGAGCGACGTAGGAAGAAAAGAACAAGGATGACGGGTGGTGGGCAACGGCAAGTGACCACAAGTGTACGATCAGCCTGATCCTCCGTCCGAATTTTCTCCCTTCCCGGAGAATGTCTTTTGCACTCCGTTCGCTCACAGAGTCCGGTCAGTTACCAAGCCTACACCTATAGATTCCATCCCCGCCTTAAAACGCCCGAATCAGTCTGGATTTTCTTCAATTTTCTGATCCCGAAAATCTGCGGATGACCATCACGTGCATTCTCGCAGCCAATTACTCCCCTACCACTTTCGTTCGTCCTTGGACAGCCGAAGAGATCAAGCATGTTGCGAACTAGGGCTATTTTCCGTGCTCAGTCACTTACAAGAGCGTATGCTACTACAACATCACCGCATGCGTTGGTGTTTCTCGAACACGACAAGGGCGTCATCGACTCTGGCTCACTCTCGGCCTTGACGGCGGCAACCCAGCTAGGCGGAAAGGTCACTGGTCTCATCGTTGGAGATTCGGAACAAGTCAACTCTGTTCTCGGGAAAGCAAAAAAGCATGTGAGGCTGTTTTGATGTCTCCGACAAGCTCACCCAACCTTGCACTCTCTAGAATCGAGGGTCTCAGCTCTCTCATACACTCTACTTCGCCCCAGTACAAACACCCGATTCCAGAGATAGTCTCTCCTCTCCTTGAGAATCTCTTGAGGGACTCGCCCTTCACTCACGTTGTCTCTGCGCATTCCGCATTTGCCAAGTCCCTCCTACCTCGCGTTGCTGCAAGAGTTGACTCCCCACCCGTTTCTGACGTCACCTCGCTCGAACACGACACTTCGTCGAATTCAACTACCTTTACCCGTCCAATTTACGCCGGAAATGCCATCGCTACTGTCAAGGCTCCATCCTCAGTCGATGTCAAGTTCTTCACCGTTCGGACTACAGCCTTCAAGGCCGCTGGGGAAGGAAGCTCTGAAGCCGAAGTGACGGAGGTTGACGCGATCGAAGCTGATTCCCCCACAGAACACGTCAAGACCGACCTCGCCAAGTCTGATAGACCTGATCTCGGGTCTGCTCCCAGGGTTGTGTCTGGCGGGCGCGCATTGAAGAACGCAGAGACCTTCCAGAAGACCTTGGATCCGTTGGCAGACCTTCTTGGCGCTGCTGTAGGTGCATCCAGGGCCGCCGTCGATGCTGGATATGCGGACAACTCCCTGCAGGTCGGTCAGACTGGTAAAGTTGTCGCACCAGAGTTGTATATGGCTCTGGGTATTTCCGGGGCTATCCAACACTTGGCTGGGATGAAGGACTCCAAGCTCATCGTCGCCGTTAACAAGGTCGGTGTATATGCGCGTCGTACAGCTCATCTCCAACTGAAATTCCTTCGGTCAGGACCCTGAGGCTCCAATATTCCAGGTGGCAGACGTTGGTTTAGTTGCAGACTTATTTGAAGCTGTGCCGGAGATCATCGAGAAGATGAAGAAGCAGTAGAAATGTTTGTTGTCATCCGTACAAGACTGCCTGTACACCCCACGATGCTAGAGTTGAGGCTACCCACTTAATGTGTGATGATCTCTTTGTAAATTCTTCGGCCGAAAGTGGTGAGCGGAGGGCGTCATGCACCGTGCATTAGTAATTTTTATTTCCGCTGCCTTTTTTTCCCTTGGAGCTCCGGTTCCAATTCGCTTTGAGGTGTTTGCGTGAAAAGTTACTCACTCCACTGCTGTATCCTGTCCTGTCATCCTGAATGATCCGTCGACGCCGTTTTCACGAGCTTTGGCTCCGATCTCGGTTCCGGAAGTCACCAGAGCCCCGTGAGATCAATTCGATGGCTGCTTGATCATACCACCTCCACCCGACCACCGACCCCACTCTCCTCACTGAAACCTACAGGGCACCCTACGATGTCGCTTCAAAGCTTGATGTCTGGTGCAGACTGCGCTGTGCAGGCGAACCCTCTGGCCCAGGTCATGAAGCACACAGAGGGAGACAGAAGTTTACAACAGGACAGAATATCAGGCCCCTCCTCGTCACGGGTGTGTGGCAGCTGTTTTTTTGTTTTTGTTTTACTGGCTGGCTCACCTCCGACATTAGCTTCACTATCTCCCAAGCACCACCGCAGGTCAGATGAGTGAACGAGACACCCAGCTTGTTCGCCAGTTCTTCGACGGAGCTCCTGCGACCCAGAGTCCTGCATTTGGAGCCGCGAGACTCATGTCTCCACCCCCCGCACTGCAGATGACGAACTCCGGTCCCGCTAGTCAACTCCTCGAGAATAGCTGGGCAGATTCCTCGTCGACCGCCGGTTTCCGACCTCTTCAGCACGTCCCGTCACAGGGTAATAACAATTGGGCCATGGAATTCACCAAGTCGGGACAATTAATCTCGGGAACAGCCATATCACACAACCAAAACCTCACGCCGCAGCAGGATTGTATGCGTTTGTCATCATACCCATCGATTGTCCCTAACGACCAATCGTTTGTTTCTATAGTAAACCGGAATGCATTTTCATCACAAGGACTGTATGGCACGAACGGAGGAATGTACCGACCGTACGGGGGCATGAACATGATCGGCGGTCAACCGCAGATGATGGATAAAGGGAAGGGAAAGATACGAGCAGAAGATTTCGACGCTGCGTTTGCCCAGGCTACCGCATTATACCAAACGGAGTCTGCAAAGGTAGAAGAGGTCAATGACGTCACGGAAACTCTTGCAAAAGACAGTGGGGCAACTAAACAGACTACTCCCGCTTCAGAAGATTTCAAAACGTGGGTCTAGCTCTGTCTCGGCGTTCTGTTCATTTTACAGACCGCTCTTAGCGTGTGGGATCAACTTCAGAAATCGGACTTACCTCCACCGGAAGAAGACATGGTCAAGTGGGAAGCAGAGTTCAACCAGATGATGAATGGTCAACGTAGCATGGACTTCGACTACGACACTCTGGGCATGGGACAATGGGAAGACCCTGGTTCCTCGTTTCAACCGGTCGCATTTGATCACGACGGTATCCCACTACTTGGAGACTACGAGTTTGGTTTGTCTCTTCCCGTCTATCCGTTCGGTACCGCATGGGCTGAAATGCGAAAACAGAGAAAAACAACCAATTCTTGACCGAAGTGTCTGGAAGGACACTCCTTGAACGAGCCAAGATTCTCCTGAACGAGAACGGCTCCCTGTCGGAAGCTGCTCTCATGCTAGAAGCTGCGATCCAGAAAGGAGAGCTAGGTGAGGGAGGGTACGAAGCGTGGATTCTCCTGGGCGAGGCTCGTAACATGGATGAACGTGAAGATATGGGCATAAAAGCTCTCACCGAGGGTGTCCGCCGCGCGAAAGAGACTGGGGCGACCAGTGTTGGCATGTTGGTGGGTTGAATTCTCCCAAACTTGCGGCCCCGCGTTAACGAACGGATCGCAGCCTCTCGCCATCTCATACACCAACGAAGCATACGAGCGTGCTTCACACACGATGCTCCTTCGCTGGTTACAGGCCGCGCATCCGGACGCGGAAATCCCTCAAACTGCGTGGTCATCCCTGCAAGAGTCTTCCTGGTATTCTCATCAGCAGGTCACCCAAGCCTTCCTCGACTACGCGAGGATACAGCATTCCAAGGGAATTGTGGACGCCGATCTCCAAGCCGGGCTCGGCGTACTCTTCTACACTTCGAATCAATTCGACCGGGCGAAAGACTGTTTCGAAGCAGCGCTATCCGTCCGCCCGACGGACTATCAGTTATGGAACAGATTGGGGTCCTCACTTTCGAACGGAAACAATCACGAAGAGTCTCTTGGTGCCTACCAAGAAGCATTGAACTTACGCCCCAGTTATGTTCGTGCAATATCGAATGTTGCTGTCGCCTGTTCGTTTATCCTTCTGCTAATTTCTACCGCGGCTTACTTCCGTGATTTAGGCTTGAACATTGGCGCACACAAAGAATCGGCAGAGCACCTTCTGGGCGCTCTATCGCTACAGAGTGCTTCCGGTGACGGCAGCGAGTACCTGTGGTCGACATTGCGACGGGTGATGTTGGAGATGGTGGGTACTTGTTTTGACCGCACGGTATGAGCCTTCGGCTGACCCTGCCCCGTAGAACCGACCAGATCTCGCAGAAATGACGTATTCCGGTGGGAAGAGGGACTTGGAGAAGTTCAAAGGCAGCGGATTTGACTTCTGAGAGCCACTTCTTAGTCGCGTTAGTAGAAGTAGAAGAGTACTGCATTTTGCATTTGCGCGCGCTCGGGCTTGGAATCCGAGCATCTTGATTGGTTATTCCTCCCAGGAGTCCAATCCCGGACCGCAACCGTCCGAAAAATGGCCGATGAAGGGTCTCGTGGATGACTTGGATAGACCAACGTTTCGCTGAGCTTTCTTTTCCTCGAACCCCCTTGTCAATCGACCATGACGGACGTAGATATGTAAGTCGCTGCTGCTCAGCGTTCATGCATGTTTCGTCTGGCGATCAGGCGGTGTGCTGACATCGTTTGAAATGCCAAAAGCCACAAAATTTCCAGGCCAGGTTATCCCGGAAGCAAACCAAAGCTCAACAAGTACTCTGGAGAACTTACTCAAAACAAGGTGAGGATCACGCTCGGTCCTTGATCTTATCGCGGTCACTGATCTCTTGAGTGTTTCACCCCTTGCCGCGCCAATCTCAGCGCCATGGAGGTGCACAGGCGATGTGTGAGTCTACCTCAGTGGGGTGTCTTGCCTAATCTACTGACAATTGCCGCCGTGTAGTACACGGTGCAGGTCTCACTCCAGAGGACCTCGACAAGCCACAGGTATTCTGAAACCTCTATCACTGTCATTTAGCAAGCGATTGACTTTTTGAGATAGATTGGGATCGCCCCTGTTTGGTGGGAGGGTAACCCTTGCAACAACCACCTGGTGAGTAATAGCGATGACTAGTCTGGATCACTACGTGGCTTATGTGGGCCTCGATAGCTCGACCTAGCCAAGAAAGTAAAAGAGGGATGCCAGCGGGAAGATCTCATTGGATTCATGTACAGCACGGTCGGTGTGAGGTGTGTAAGGTATTTTCCTACCTGTGAGCGCAGCTCTCTGAGCAACGGTTGAACGGCAGTGACGGTATTACCATGGCGTCAAACGGTGTGTCCTAACCTGTCGTTGTCCTCGGACAGGCTTCCGTACTCACAGGTGAACATTTCAGGAATGGTGTTCTCGTATGTAGGAACTGTTCCTTGGTTTACTATCGGAACTCACTGTCGTTTTCTAGTTTGCCGAGTCGTGATCTCATCGCCGACTCCGTTGAGCTAGTACGATTCTTCTTGTAGAAGCTATCCACGTTTACTTACATCCACTCTCAGCTATCCACAGTACGGCGTACTGTATCTCTTCGATAATCTCATTCATAACACTGCTACAGGCACAATACCACGATGGTTTGATCACCATCCCCGGTATGCAACTCATTCCGCCATAGTACGCTGTGGGTTCTGATCCGCGACGGATTAGGTTGCGACAAGAACATGCCCGGATGTGCTATCGCCGCCTTCAGGATGAACAAACCAACCGTTATCATCTATGGTGGGACTATCCAGCCAGGTTTCAGGCACGTTGACTGCCCAGCCCTTGGTTTCAAGAAGGGTGACCCCGTAAACATCGGGGAGGCTTTCGAATCGTATGGTGTGTCGATGACAAATCTTCGCGCTTTCGAACAGGATGCTAAACTCACCGAGCGTAGGTGCGTATGCGACCGGGAAGATTTCTGATGAGGAACGTTTGGATGTTATTCGTCACGCTTGCCCGGGGTCCGGTGCTTGTGGTGGTATGTTTACGTGCGTAGACTTGCGTGCCACCGTTATCGATGCGTTTCTAACGGCCACTCCACAGGGCCAACACGATGGGAACTGCTCTCGAAGTTTTGGGTTTGGCCCTCCCATATTCTTCTGGAATCCCCGCCGCCTATCCAGGTCTGTCTTTTGCACTCCATGGAAGAATTTACCCTTACGTCTCCCCAGAGAAAGCTCAAGAGTGTTTAAAAGCTGCCAAATTTTTGAAAAATTTGATGGAGCTTGACCTCAAGCCGAAGTGCGTTTGATTAGTGGTGATTCACGACACATCTCAAACGACAGCAATGCTCTTAGAGACATCGTTACCCGCCAGTCGTTCCTCAATGCTATTGCCGTCATTAACGTTATTGGAGGTTCCACCAACGCTGTGCGTCCCACCGTTCCTCTCGCCTGTGCGATGGGTAATGATGGGTATATAGGTTCTGCACCTTCTTGCGATGGCCAGGGCCGCCGAAGTCGAGCTCACGATCGACGATTTCCAGACCGTCGCTGACAAAGCACCCTTCCTGGCAAACCTAAAGTACGTCGCAGTCCGCGATCGACAAGGACTGCACTGAAAACTCGCAATCCAGACCTTCCGGGAAGTATGTGATGGAGGACCTGCACAAAGTTGGAGGCATCCCAGCTCTGATGAAGTACCTCCTCAACCACACCGACCTCATCGATGGATCTCAGTTGACAGTCACCGGAAAGACCATCGCCGAGAACCTTGCCGCTATCCCCGAGCTCGACTTCGCCACGCAGGACGTCGTCCAGCCCCTATCAAACCCAATCAAAGCCACTGGCCACATCACCATCCTCAAGGGCAACTTGGCCCCTGGAACCGCCGTCGCCAAGATCACCGGTAAGGAGGGTTTGAAGTTCGATGGTGTCGCGAAATGCTTCGACAGGTGAGTGAAGTTTTCTGTGATATATTGCAGTTGATGACCTTGATACAGTTTGGACGATTTCTACGCTGCCCTTGACCGAGGAGAGATCCAAGCGGGTCAGGCCATCATTTTCAGGTATCTTGGGCCAAAGGGCGGTCCTGGAATGCCGGAGGTACGTTAATCACTAAGATGACCATCGCAGTATTTGAAATCTCCACGGTTAAACAGATGCTAGGACCGACGGGTGCTTTGATGGGAGCTGGTCTCGGTGGAAAGACGGCGTTGATTACGGACGGTCGGTTTTCTGGAGCTTCTCGAGGGTTCATTATCGGACACGTCGTCCCTGAGGCACTCCTTGGAGGACCAATCGCATTAGTCCAGGACGGCGATAGAATCGTTATCGACGCTGAGGAAAAGACCATGGACTGGATTGTAACTCCTGAGGAGGAAGCCAGGCGTCGAAAAGAATGGGAGGCTACCGGAAGGAACCAGATCAGGGTCACAAGGGGTGTCCTCAAGCGTTACGCTCGAGATGTCCAGGTGCGTCAGCGGTTGATTTCTAAGAAGAGGGCTAATGATTCTCTCAGCCCGCCAACGTTGGTGCTTACTGCGATTGAGAGGAAACAAATATAAAGGTGCTATGTACATATGTAACACTCGATCTACCCGAGATAGGATTAACATGGTATATATATGTATGTATATTACAACCATCCAAAGCAGCGTCACAGCTACCACATAACAGCATCTGACCTAGAGAGGGCGATCGTGCCTGATGTAGTTTGTCGGAATGGGGCGTTTCCCGAGGTCACCAAGAAAGGACATTCTAAGCGAATGCACCCTAAAGGCACCGGAATCTAGCAGTAGTCAGTTCAGTGAGACTAGGTGGCGTAGCAGCTAGCACTTTCACCCACCATAACACTACTTCTCCCGATCGGCCGGTGTTTTCCGAGTGAGGGGAGTGAGTGGGAGGCGTGACGATGAACCTAACATGGGGTAACTGGATTCAACAGTGCTGACATCCACAGTGCTCGGGCTTATGGTTGTGATCATCGGTGTTGAGCCCGTGGTGGAATTGGTTGGTGAGGGTTCCTCTGGAGAGCGCCCCGTCTCCCCCTCCGGTTGATGTGGAGCCCGCAATTGCGTCTCGGACGCGGGTGATCCATCCGATTGTACTTGCTGTTCCAAATCACGTATGTGTTTCTCGTACGATTTTCTGGGTCCAACCAAGGCGGGGTCAGGCGGAATGATGAACGTCGTAGCGTTGGGAATGGGTACGAAGTCGATGATGTCTCTGTGACTCTTGAATCCCGCTGCCTTGGCACGTAGTCTCTGTCTTCTCCGCCTCACAAAAAAGACGATGAACCCGATCGTCCAGGCGAGTAGGACGCAAGCTCCAGAGACGGACCCAGCGATGATTGGAGTTTTGGCCTTCTCCCTATATCGCAACGCACCGGTGTGTCAGCATGCTCGAACGCTGATGCCAAGGGAGGTAAACGAGGAAGCGGGGGTGAGTCGAACACACGTACCCATGAAGGGCGGCGACCTCCGAGGGGTTTTCGGAACGGGCTGCATGTTGGATTGACGGTGTGTCCATGATAACTGGAGTGGTTAAGGATGTCGAAAGGAAATCGACATTACGTAAGTAATGGGTCACAACGATCCCTCCCGTTGGCGACAAAACTGCTAGGGTGGACCGTGTACCCAACTCAGTACACGGATTCCCTGCGACCTTCTGGACGAGCGGCCTAAGTGACCACTGACATTGTAGGCGCATTTTCGAATGTCAAGAACCCGCACCCCTTCAACGAGGATAGAAATACCAATAGGCCGAGCGCAGTCACTTTCCTGATGAGTGCGATGGTTCAGATGATGTACCTGGGCCTGACACCCTCAAAAGTTTACATCCGATGTCTTTGGTCTTAAACAATGTATACGTGCCATGGTTGCGACTATTGTTCCGAGCGGGTTGTAGTATTCAAGCTCATTCGAGACGTGACGCGTGATATGTTGTTTCTTCATTCTCGAAGCCGTCGGAGGGCTGCCCGCCCCCGGTACAATTTTACAAGACAGTTACAAGGCAAAACCTGCAAAAACTCGGAACGGCCGATCGCCCGTGATCACCACAGAACGAGGACCTTGATCTCAATCATGTCCCCGTTTAAATTTATGCTGGGATGGTCCATGTGTACCCAACCAGCATTGCGACCCTCGGGACGAGTGGTCTGCGTGGCTCCTGGCGTCCAGAGGCGCACCCTTCAGCCCGAAGGGGAGTCCCTACATCTTCAACGAGGATAGAAACGTCAATAAGTAGTATTGGCTCGACACGAGAAAATTCGCATGCAGGATCACGCCTGTCAGGACTGAGCGCTCGACACTGATAGGATACCTGTGCGTTTCTTGCCCTTCCCCATCGCCAGTCATCCTTATTCCATCTTTCCTACGTCGCTCCAGACGATGTCGACACCCAACGCAGTTAAGCAGCGGCCATATCGGACCCGGGATGACTCGAAGATAACCGTCGAGTATCACCGGCCATCGAGAGAATTTCTCCAGGAGTATTATGCCTCCCTCAACAGACCTTTTGTACCCCCCATGCAGGCCCCACCCCCACTTCCGTCTAAACTCGAGGCATTAAAGTCGGCAAAGGGCCCCTCGTCGCCCCCGGTCCACGAAACACGCAACTCGGTTCCGAAAGCGTCAAGGAAAAGGAAACCAAGCACTCAGACCAACACCCCATACACTCCACAACTTCCTTCTTCCTTCACAACGAATGGAACTGGCACCACTCGCGTCCTGGCAACCAAGAGGAAGAAAGGGATAACGAGGAAGAAGAAAGGGATCCTTGGATTCCTGCTTGACCTACTGGGGCTGAACAAGCGGGTGGAAATAAGTTCAGTCTACGATCCGGTCCACCTCACACACGTTGGATTCAATGCGCCCACTGGTGAATTCACCGGCCTTCCTAAGGAGTGGCAGCAGCAGCTACTCCAGGAAAGTGTGATCTCACGTACGGAGCAGGAGAGAGATCCAGAAGCTGTCACGGAGCCTGCCAACAGTGGTATGTCTGCTTTCCCGATCTTGCGTGGAATACTGATCATCACTCTTCCTCAACTTTTACGCACAAGGGCCAGCTCATGTACGTTTGATCCGACGCTCGTTCGCGCCGCATGAACTCCCCTCCCTGATGGAGACCATCGCCTCAAGTAAGGATGAGCGCGACACGATCCATTCCCTCCTTCCGCACGACGCCCAGACCTTTATCGACGTGATAGACGAGGCACGTTTTTGCATCTGCTCACGCTGATTGAAATTGACGTCGATGTGCTTTGCCAACTAGGCACTGGATCTGCCAGATGTCCCGGCATGGGTGCGAAAGAAATGTATCCAATTGTTGTATAGGATGTGTGGTAACCATGCACTCCTTCCAAGAGCCTTGAAGATTCCTCCCTGTTATGATCGCACCCGTGACGCATTGTACAGGGGTGGGTTTGCGGACGTGTGGAAGGGGGAACACGGTGGTCAGGAGGTCGCAGTAAAGGTTTTGAGGACATACTCAAATAGTAACTTTGAAAAGATAGTCGGCGTGGGTTGCCAGTTGTACTCTCTTCCCGCATGCAAGCCCACTGACAGAGTGCTGTGTAGAGGTTCTGTAAGGAGGTTGTGATGTGGAAATTCCTTCGACATCCGAATGTCCTGCCATTGATCGGAGTGACAATGTCCGAGAGTCGTTTTGCGATGATATCGGACTGGATGGTGAATGGGAACATCAACGAGTTTGTGAAGGCAAATCCGTACGCAGCCCGACACAAGCTTGTATGTTTTTTTTTCCAAAGTCTTGCCGCCCCCGCTTCGTTGACGATCGAAAAACCCTCCAGCTGGTAGGTGTCGCTGATGGGCTGATTTACATTCACAGCGAGGGAATGATCCATGGGGATCTCAAGGGTGTACGTATTGGACACTCAAAATCGTGCTTCCGTCTGGCTGACTCGAATATCTGTCAAGGCGAACATACTGATCGACCATGCTGGCAACCCTCGGCTGGCCGACTTCGGCCTGCTAACGATTGTCTCTGATCCTGCGAACGTCTTTTCCTCGACCTCATACGCTCAGGGTGGCACAGCCCGATGGATGGCACCGGAGCTCATTGACCCAAAGAAGTTTGGTATGAAGGACAGCCGTCCGACGAAATCTTCAGACTGCTATGCTCTTGGTATGGTGATATACGAAACTGTTGGTGGGAGGGTGCCATTCCACAAAGACGGGGACTTGACCGTTTTCACGAGGGTCTTGGCGGGTAAACGTCCCACTCGAGAACCAGAGTTCGCCGAGAGTCTCTGGAAGATGATGAAGATGTGTTGGGTGCCCAAGCCAAGCAGCCGTCCGAGGATTGAAGAGGTGCTTCGGTGCTTGAAGGAGGTTTCGAACTTGTAAGGTAGTTGAACTACCACACGGACATAGTTTACACGTTTGCATTTCGATAGTTTGTATGATATGCTTGAACCTGATACCCCTCGAAAACCGATACCCAATGGAAGGCCGCTCTCGCGGCCAACACTCAGAGCGGCGACGGAAGGGACAACGGTATGTCGTGGTTGCGGATAAAGAAAGATCTCTACAGGATCGCTATCTAGAATGAAATATATACTACAAAAGTCAACATACGTCGTAATCATGATTACCATGATTACACCCAATAT
>Ga0307514_10004007_pt1 | contig 13728 bp, 16 predicted proteins | sample 16_EM_MG_FD_203088 | JGI IMG/M metagenome (GOLD analysis project Ga0307514, IMG submission 203088) | Populus trichocarpa ectomycorrhiza microbial communities from riparian zone in the Pacific Northwest, United States - 16_EM | ecosystem: Host-associated > Plants > Roots > Unclassified | place... | reverse complement strand
GTATTGTGTAGCAACGCGTTCGCCAAATAGTGCCAGGAGAGGACCTATATCAATTCCAGAGTTATAGCATTGATCAGAAACGGCATTATTCATGAACCCTTATCCGATAGTTACACCACTTTACTGTCCAGAGTGCTCATGGCTGCCCAGGCTATACCCCTCCCTTATTAAACTCGCACTGGAAGAAAAAGCTTACCTACGTCACTCAATAGATTACTATTGCCTTGGGATGTTGAGGTATCGTTTGACATGGAGACATTCGCTGGTTCGCTAGTGCAATGTGAATTGTTGTGTGATCCGGGTGTGAATACTCTTAATATTTCGCGAGACCGAAATACCTATATGTAATGAGTTGGACTCTGGGGGGGAAGATACCAATGCATCACCACCATCATACTCTCATGCAAGGTTGACAACTAGATATAGAGTAGGTACTGCTTCGTCAGTTTTTGAGACAAATGTAGTCACCATACATTACCCGCGACTGATAGACTACATGACAAGTTAGCAACGAAAGAGGAAAAGGCTTTTTCTAGAGCACGTATAGCTACTCGAGTATAGGCTCAGTACCACCAAATCATATAACTTTGAAGTGGGAATGAATATAAAAAGTATGGTCGCGATGTCCACCATGTACTATATTGCACTCCGGTACTACAATGCAAGGCAACAACATTGAGTGCCCCCCCTCCGAAAACAGCGCCGCCTCATTGCTCGTATCTATGCAGTCTGAATTGGAATTGAGCCCCAAAATATTCGGGCATTTCCTGTGCGGGCACTGTTTTTGATCAATGGAGGTAGTGTACCAACATGCTTGCGATTCGACCGTTACCTACTCGATACGAGACCTACTTACGAGTAGATTAAGATTAAGTGTTGCACTGCATGCAGCTTGCAGTCAGCCAATTGCCAACAGGCAGGCCAGTATTGGTCGTAGGGGCTACGGGGGGTCGTGCAACCAGACTAGTATTGGTAGCTTACTAGGTACAGTACCCTGTTGTCAGAAGGTGTGTTAGAAGTGAACTACGTATAAAAAGTCAAGTAGCTACGGGATTTGTGGAACAGTACTCTAAATGCGTATGACGTCTTCAATGGGCAGTTTGAGATGATATCCACCTTTCCGCTGTCATGGTCACAATAAACCCGGCAAATTTGTATGGGACGGGGATAGGAAGAGTGGTGAGGTGGAATAAGAAGGTAGCGGTCAGCTACATCCAGTGCAGTACCGGCAAAGGCAATCTACAAGCCTAGCTGAATAAACTGGACGATACGGTAGGTAGGCCCGGAATACCGGAAGTGCGAGAGGTAAGCAGAGACAGGCAGGCACGTAGCCCTGGTCCGCACGCATGGGGGGGGCGGTTGGTAGTGTAGGAAATACGGTACCCTCGCCTCCACATAAGGTTGCATACCACGTGAGATGATCTTGGCAAAGAACCGAATTCGGGCATACATCGGTAAAAGCGTAGGTAACCTAATCAGGGCATATAGCAGTAGCGGATGAAGGATATAAGCGTGGGATTTGCGTCTGTATTTAGAGTTCTGTTTTTCGTTAATCTTCTGGTTCCGAGAGCATTCAGCTAGTATTCAAGTCCTTCGAGTATTTTACTACAATAAAGCTCTCGCATCTATCAAGTCTTTCTCTCCGCTTCATAAGCCCTCCGCTACAATTTCGCACCTACTCATAGCTTGTATTCTCACAGGTTATGAGCCCGGCGCTCAATCAAGCTTCGCTAGACAATAACTAGGACGAGACATCCGTGGCATAGACCTGGTAAAGCCTAGCCAGTCTTACAAGCTAGAGAAAGCTAAGGGACGAAGACACAAATGGGCTGGCCAACTGAACGACCAAATAGGAACTTCATCTGCCACTGTAAACTCCTGGATTTAAACCCTGTACCGAGCACATCGGAAAATCCTACCTACGAAAGTACATGTTACGAACCCTACCCCTAGCGCTCGCCCCTACCTCCAATCTCCAGCATCCATAGATTTGCCATGACCTAGACCACGCACTCTACCGGGATGAAAGAGTGAAATCACCATCGCGACCCCGTCATCCTTCCCGATGGTGAACCTCGACCTTCGACCTTGCCTGGCAACATCATCCCCGCCTGGCAACATGAATCCCGCCTGGCAGCTTAACCTCCACTGGCGATATGACCTAAACATCAGCGCTGAAACGTATCCCTAGGCTGATGAACTCTCACCTCCAGCTCTAGCTTCCAGCCCCGATAGCTCCGCATGTCCAACCACCCTCCCAGCCCTCCCAGCTCTGCCAGCTCCGCCAACCCCACCAGCCCTGCCAGCCCCGATAATCCCACAAGCCGATAACCCGATATCCCTGTGCCCCGATGTGGCTAAGATCATGACTCTCTGCCATCGTGTGGCTGACCGCCTTCTTTCTGTCCACTGTGGATTATATTCCACCCTGGCAGATTTGACCTCCGGACAATTCGCATGGCTGCCGACCGCATCCCGGTAGCCTCGATTTAATAGGAGTTCCCGCAGCCTTATCCTGGGTATTCTGTGGCAGATGCGTTCCGCCCTATAGCCCCCAGCCTCACACCTTGACCTCCGAACCAATTCGCCTGGTAGCCGACAATGTCCTGGTACCCGAATTCCTAGGAAATCTCGAACCCTCGTCCTGGGCTACTCTGCACTGATGTGTAATCCCACCCGATAGCCCAACCCTGTGGCATGACCTCCGAATGACCCTGTATGGCTGTCGACCGCATCCCGGTTGCCACGGTCTATTAGGAGCCCTTGAACCCTCGACTTTGGCTATTGTGCGGTGGCTGATATTCCACCCCTAGCCCTATGTCACACCTCGATCTCCAACTAGGTTGCATGACTATCGACAACGACCCGGTACCTCGACCGATAGAAGTACATGAATCCTCGTCCCTGGCTATTCTGTGGTGCCCCATAGTCCAACTTATAGCCTAGCCCTGCGACATGACCTCCGAATGAACCTGCATGGCTGTCGACCGCATCCTGACAGGCCACGGTCTAATAGGAGCCCTTGAATCCTCGTCCCTGGCTACTCTGTGGTGAGCCATATCCCACCCCATAGCCCAGCCCCGTAACCCGACCTCCGACTCCTCCGCCTGGTTACCGACAGTATCCCGGTACCACCATTTGTTAGGAGCTCTGAAATCCTCGTTCCCGGCTATTCTGTGGTGAACCATATCCCACCCCATAGTCTAACCCCGTAACCCGATCTCCGACTCCTCCGCCTGGTTACCGACAGCATCCCGGTACTACAATTTGTTAGGAGCTCCGGAATTCCCGTCCCCGGCTATTCTGTGGTGGCTGAAGGCCCACCTTATAGCATACCTCTGGAGTGCCAGCGATGGCGGCTCCCAAGACCCCGTACCAGTTCATATGGCGACCGATAATATATCGGGAGCTAGAATTGGCATTTGCCTAGTTCCTGCATCAGGGCAGGATCAAGAACCTCGACATCCCGAAACCCCTGACCTGCAATTCCTATGCTATGCACCCTGGCAAAATGGAATTGGAGATATGTTCTTGGGTCTTTTGCTTGGCACTATGGTTGAGCCATATGCGTATTTCTTGTTTCCCCATATTCCCTGTCGTCCCATAGAGTGGTTTCCTATCCTTGGATCTTGTTTGGCAGTTATTAGTATATAATGCACGCTGTTGGGATGGAATTTTCTAGTAACCCGGAAATATGTGTTAGCGTGGATTTGTCTTGTTGGGGTTTTGATATTTGGGACTGTTGGAAGTACAGGTTTAGAGTCGGTACAGACGTGTCCAGTAAAGGAACACTTCACCTAGATCGTATGTCGGAATATAGGTAAATGTATGAATATACGTGAACATATATGAGTGTGTGTGTAGAGGCAAGTCGTTCTGTTTCAGAAGCTATGAAAGCTGTGATGAGCTCGGAATTTGAGTGGAGATATTATGCATACTTCATCATGTTCTATCATTACAAGGTTTTCCTCTATCCGTCCCATATTATGAGGCTCTAGCCTAGTCTTAGTCATTCCACCAGTCTAGCCCACTTTCATCCACTTTCACTTCCCCCTGCTCAAGGGGATGTCCATCCCCACTGAGCACCTTCATCAACAAAACATGGTCCCACGCTGCCATCCTTCTCAAAACCAATAGCATATCCACACTCCTATGCTGCCTCAAACTTTTCTTCCCTCACAGCCTTATCCCCGGTCTCTCAAAACATTTCCCTCCTAAAATGCTATGCTAGCTCTTCTTCCCCCACAGCCTTATTCCCGCTCTCTCAAATCATCGCATGCTAACTCTTCTTCCCCCACAGGCTTATATCTGGTCTCTCAAATCTGATCGCTCGTCATAAGCAACAACAAAAAATACGGACTTCATAAACCGCAGACCTGTGCTGCTATTTTTTCTCAACACCTGTACACTCCTCGGTACTCATAGCAAACAAAACAAACAACAAGAAGGAAGAAAAAAAAAAAAAAAAACAGGAAAAGACTGAAGAAGAAAACAACAAAGGAAATTTTCTCTGCAGACCCACGCTGCCATTCTTTTTTGCAGACCCACGCTGCCATTCTTTTTGCAGACCCACGCTGCCATTTTTCATATCCTCTCCTTGTCATTCCACGTCTTCTTCTTTTGCAGACCCACGCTGCCATTTTTCATATCCTCTGCTTGTCATTCCACGTCTTCACAGCTCATGTCCCTTTTCCTTTAGGTGTCTGTGCAGCTTGTTTCTAGATTTATGCTCCTGTCCGCATGCCCAACACCTATGATCCTCTTTCATCAACGTTATTTGTTCCTTTTGCTTTGTCCTTAGGCCAAGCATTCTCATAAATCTCCAGTATGATTCCTTTGGAAGAGCCTTCGTTAACATGTCGGCTACCATGTTTCTTGTGGGAATATATGTCACTTCAATGACTTTTTGTTCGACCATTTCTGTGATAAACCTCTGTCTGCCATGTATGTGCTTGGTACGGCTATGGTATTCTGGATTATGGGCTAAAGCGTTTGCGCTTTGGTTGTCCCCATACATTTTCGCAGGGTATAGTAGGTCTTTGTTGATATGCAATGCCTTCATAAATTCTTGCATCCAGATCGCCTCCTTCGTGGCTTCGGTTCCAGCCAAATATTCCGCCTCTGTAGTGCTCAAAGCTACAGTTTGTTGTTTCTTAGAGCACCACGAAACTAGCGATCCAGCACAGAAAAAGGCATATGCCATTGTAGAATGACGGTCTGTCTTATCGTCCATATATGCGGAGTCGAAGTATCCCACAATAGTTCCAGGCGCAATCTCTTCACCTAAGTTATGGCTTCTTCTTCCCAGTACTAGCTGTGTATCGGTGGTACCCCTTATAAACCTGAGTATTCGCTTTATGCCTCTCCAATGCCTTTCTGTTGGTGTACTGCAGTATTGTGCAAGCTTGTTGATGGAGTAGGCTAGGTCAGGGCGCGTTCCAAGCATCAAGTAGATTAGGCTTCCAATAGCCGCCTGATATTGTCTTTTTCCTTTTTCATCCAACTGTATATCATCCTTCTGTATCGTCCAGTCCTCCTTTTGCTCCATAGGAGTTTGTACTTCTGCACAAGCTTCCATCCCGAATCTCTTCAGTATCTGCTCAGCATAGTGAGCCTGCGACAGCATAATCAACCTGTTCACCCTATCTCTTTCCAATCTCAGACCTAGAAATAGCTCTTCTCCCGTAGCTCCCAGTCTCTTTAATATAAACACTAATTCCAGAACTGCTATCAGGGTATTTATTCCTTCTCTTGTCCCGAACATTTGCATATCATCAACATGTACTATCAATACCACTTGTCCCTCCAAGATCCATACTCCATAATCAGCAGGAATCCTGCTGTACCCCTTTGCCGCTAGTACACTATCCAGCTTTTTATAAAAACACCGTGGGGACTGTTTCAAACCATACAAGCTTTGACATAATATCCATACAAGCTTCAACTTTCCTGACATGCCATTCTTAATATCTTCTTCTGTAAATTCCTTCACTGTCCCATCTTCCAGATATTCTTCTCCTACTTTTGGAGATATCCCATCAGGCACCTTCATGTACACTATCTCTTCTAGATCGCCGTACAAGAATGCAGTCACTATATCAGCTTGTTCACCTTCTAAATCCTCCATTGCTACCATTGTTAGTAAGATCCTTAAGGATACAAACTTAGCCACTGGTGCAAATGTCTCTTTAAAATCAATGCCATCACGCTGTCTATGACCTCCAGCCACTATTGTCGCCTTATATCTATCAACCGTACCATCTAGCTTTCTCTTCAATGTGAACAGCCACTTTGATGGTAGTTCCTTTTTCCCTTTTGGTAGCACTACCCACTTATATACCTTATTTCTTTTGAGGGACTCGTGCTCGGAGTTAACTGCCTCCAGCCATTTTTCTGCCTGTTTTTGTTCCATAGCTTGCTGAAAAGTTTTTGGTACTGAACTGCCAACGAGTTCCTCCTGCATAGGCAAGTGAGCTTCCGGCACATCCTCCCACTGTTTTCCTTTGAGGCTCTCTATTACTGGGTATAAGTCCTCCAATTCATCTTCGACCTCTGGTTCTTCCTGTACCACTAGCTGACCTAAGATGTTTATTTTTTCTCCATTTGTAGTTTCTCCACCCTGAGTATCCATTCCGAGTCTCACTCTTGCGATTGAGGGGTGGCCCATGACATGTTCATGAAATATTACATCCCGTCTCTTAATCGGTTCTTTTGCCTCTATATCCCACAGTTGGTACAGATTTTCCGTATCGTAGAATCCCACCAATATACATTCTTTTGTTTTTGAGTCAAACTTTTTTCTCCTCTCCTTTGGTACCGCTGCCCATGCTCTACATCCCCAAACTCTAATATGACCCAAATGTGGTTTCTCCTTATACCACATTTCATGCGGGGTAGTATCTTCCAGTCCTCCATGCGGTGATCGATTTAGTAGATATGTTGAGGCTTTTGCTGCCAAAGCCCAGAATTCTTCCTTTATGCCTGCCGTCCATAGCATGGATGATGCATGGTTTATAATAGTTTTTATCATTCGTTCGGCATATGAGTTCATACTGGGACCGTACAGCGCTGTTGTATAGTGCATGACCCCTTCATCCTGGCACATCTTCGTCCATTTCTTTCCCATAAATTCTCCCGCATTATCTGTCTGTAATACCAACAACTTTGAACCACATCCATTTTCCGCACTAGCCTTCCACACCTACATCGCTCTCAAAGCCATATCCCTAGAAATCAGTGGGAATACCCAACTATATCTTGTATAGTGGTCAACAATTACTAGCAGGTATTTGTATTTCCAGGTGATATCTGGGCATTTTATAGGCCCCGCTATATCAGCACTGACTCTTTCTAGTGATCTTGTTGTTTTTGTGAAAGGATATCTCGAGATTGTCTGATACTGAGTTCCCTTTAGGCAGTCAACACAGTCTATATTTCTTTCTCCAATTCTGGTGTATGGATCTCCAATCTTGATCCCTGTCACTTTTGGAACTAGATTCCTAATCGCTCGACTATTTAGATGTCCTAGTCTTCTGTGCCAGGTATTGATTGTTTGTGTATCCACACACTGAGCCGCCAATGCATATTGTTCCACCTTTTCATACTCCTCTAAATAACACAGGCCTCCGTCATTCTTTGTTGGTGACGCTGTTCCCCAGATTCTTTTGTCTTTATGTATATCTGCCTTCCCCCCTTCAAAGTTTATACCGAAACCAGCTCTTATCAATGCTGTTACTGACAGTAGGTCCGATTCCACATCCAGATCTGGGACTAATAGGACTCCTCCAAAGACTACCTTGCCTATATGCATTACCACTTCTACTTTATCTCTCGCTATTCCCCATACCAGTCCTTTTCCTGTATTGATTTTCACTGGTTTCTGCAGCCATTTGAAGGCCTGGAACTTTGCTGCATCCTTGATATAGTGTGAGCTAGCCCCACTATCAATCAACCATTTCCTTCCGTCACTTTCTTTTCTTATTTTTTCCCCTACTTCTAGTTCGCTCTCACATATTACTCCTACGATAAGACTCGGAGATCTTTCATCTTCCATTTCTCCTGGATATGGGAATGGGCATTGATCTTTAGAACTCTCTCTTTCTTCTGTAGGAAAACAGTGTAGCTTTCCAGGTATTGTCGCATACTCCTCTTCCTCCATCACCATATTCAACTCAAACGGATGGTCTTCTACCATGTATTCCTCCATCATCACATTCGCTTGTGAGCTGTAATCCAACGCCTTCTGCTTTGGTTTTTGTTCTGCTTAGTAGTCTTGCTCTGCCGTATCTACTTTGTTTGCCGGGTGTTCTAGCAGAGCCAATTGTTGATTTACCCACTACTTGTTTGCTGGATGTAGCTCTGGGTGTTTTTGCCAACAGTTCTTTCTTGTATGTCCCCACAGGCCACAAGTATAACACTGTCTTTCCTCTCGATGTTGGAAATCTTCTATGGTAGGAGTATGACCCTGCGTACTCATCATAAAGCTTCTCGGTTGCCAGGGTGCTGACCCCCATGGTAGGTTTCTGAAAACATTTCCTTGCGAGCTCCATATACGTTGTTGTTGAGTCCATGTATGCGTAGTGTCTGGATCCGCAAGGTCTTTTGGCTTTTGAGTTTGTTGTACTGTAGCTGATGTAGCCTGTGATGATCCAAATCTTGTATGACCCCCCCCATATGGATATCCTTCTCTTCCTTTGTATGTGCTTCTCAAGTTGTAAGGTGTTTGCCTATAGCTTACTGGACTTGTTCTTGCCACCAACGCTGACTGTTCTTCTTTGTACGCTGTATCTGCCTTGTATGCCAATAGATTATTGACATTAGGATCTTGTTTCTGTTGTACTCCAAACTGATTCAACCTTAACTCTTCTGTCAATATCTGCTCACTTACACGAGCAATTGATAGGGGATTCTCTAGTGTTGCCATGTTTGTTAATGTCACCACTAACAGGCTATACTTCTCTCCAAATCCCAGCAGGATAGTGTATGCAACATCCTCATCTTTTATCTTTTCACCACACTCCTTCAATTCAGAGACGATTTTTCTAACTCTCTTCATATATTCTCCACAACTGCTCTCTGTCATAGATACCGAGGAGAACTCCTTTTTTAATCTCCTCACCTTCAGTTCACCCTTCTTGCAATATTCGTTCTGTAGTAGCGTCCATGATTCATGGGCATGCTCGGAATCGATGATAATGTCCTGCACGTCAGCTTCACAACACAGGTGTATCTCACCTCTGGCCCAGTTATCTTTAGTTTTCCATTCTTCAGTTCGGGCTTGTTCAGCAGGTAGTACAGAAGTAACCACATCCCAACATTTATCACGGAGCAGACACATCTCCATGTCCTTAGCCCATGTACGATAGTTTGAGCCCCCTTTGAGCTTTGTAATTTTTCCAACGAGGGATGTAAAATTCTTGTCAGCCATGGCTTGTGTAATAGGTGTAGTTACCTCTTCCTCGTCTTCTTCAATGTCTTTAGAGTCCACTAGTCTACGACGATTTCTGAGACGGTACGATCCTCTCGACTCTCCCCTACGGATGGGACCTCTTGACCTACCCAGTTTGCCTGTGAGTCAGTTTTTTCCAGACGTTAGTGCAGTATGTTTTTCAAGAAGTATAGAGTTGACGAGAGAGATATAGGATTGACGAAGGATCTATGGTTGACAAGAGATGTAGGCACAGCGAAGGCACAAAGGGCTCATGACCTTTGAGTGAAGATATTATGCATACTTCATCATGTTCTATCATTACAAGGTTTTCCTCTATCCGTCCCATATTATGAGGCTCTAGCCTAGTCTTAGTCATTCCACCAGTCTAGCCCACTTTCATCCACTTTCACGGAAGACCTATCTATATACATGATTTGAGTGCTATGTTACGTCATGCTGGTATCATCATGTAATGATGATCTCTCACATGCTGTGAGGTAAGTATATGTGGGAGTTGCGTAAGGTACATTCCAACACCCCTCCCCAACATATACTGGTCAGCCTCGTTAAAAACCTTAAAACCTTAATACGACAAAAATAGGTAAAAAGAGTACCGAGTAACTGCCTTGTTTTCAACACCCCTCCTCCCAGCGCAATCGCGATTTTAGTCCTTACTTCCTAACACATCATCCTGTGGGGTGCGGAATCTTGGCCACGGTAACGAATTCGTGCATATATCTGCTAAATTATCTTCACTTGGTACGTGAAGTAGATTGATAATGCCATTCTCAACCAAGTCTCTGACATAGTGATAAGCGATATCAATATGCTTGCTTTTATCACTGATACGTGGGTTATTGGTAAGCTTAATAGCTCCAATATTATCAATGTTAAGTGCAGCTGGTATGTCGGAATCAAGACGGAGTTCAGCCAGAGCATTCTGTAACCATACATATCTGCTGTTTTGCGGTAGTTGAAAGAGCAATGTACTCAGCCTCCACCGTCGAGGTTGAAACACATTGTTGTTTTACTGACCGCCAGCCGATTGTATTGCTAGCTAGGTATTTGGAATATGTTTCCCGACGTTGATTTCCGGTCGTTTCTATCTCCTTCATAATCAGAGTCAGAAAAGCCTGATAGTGACATTACGTAGTTTTCTGTATGTGAGTGTCAGGTTTCTTGTACCTTTTAGATATCGTAGAACCTCTTTGAGTATACGCATATGCTGAGTAGTAGGCTCTGAGGAGAATTGTGATAGCGCAGAAACTGTGTACACAAGATCAGGTCGGGTACCAATCACAAGATACACTAAAGAACCAATGATCTGTTGATATCGGGAAACATCAGCAAGGCCATCACCATCCTGAGCCTTAAACATTTAATATTCGGATTCAGTGGTAAATGTATCGGATTGCATGAGTCCATCCCGAATCTAACGAACAGTTAGTCAATATATGCTTGTTCTGAGAGGGTGACCGAGCTGTTATAATCTTGCCATTAAACCTGGATGCCTAATAGCCAGTTGAGAGACCCAAGATCACTGAGTTTGAACTCACCCTTTAGGGATTTCTTCTTTGAGTGGTATTAGGCCCGGCAATAGTAATGTCATCCACATATATGGCAACAATCACTTTGTGTTCCATGTGAATTAATACACATGGATCCAAGTAGGCAGCCACGTATCCTAATGGTATCAGAAATCCGGTCAATCTCCGATACCATTGTCTCGGTGACCGTTTGAGTCCATATATGGACCTGTTCAGGTGTGCGCATTGGCCTTCTTCATCATACCCTGGTGGTAATTGTAAGAATTACAGGCTATAAGTACTTAGGCTGAGGTTGCACTTAGAGACGAGAGGATCGTGGTTGAGAGGACAATGTTCGCTATGGCTAAGAATTCACTTTAAAGACTTGACTTGCTATGGAATAAAAGCTCTAATGAAATAAAATAGAAACGAGTGCGAAAACCTATCGCCTATATAGTACTTCTAGTACAAGATATTGTCCTACCTAATTAGGACGTTACAAGCTTCTGCCCTATAGTGGTCTAGCTCATATTCCTATCTTGGCTTCACGTGATTTGAGGCGCTGCAGGTAATTCCCACACCCTCCCATACACGAGTGCCTCTATATCTAGGTCACGGATCCATTGGAGCCAATCCATCTCTTCTTCCAAATCTCGATCGCTGGGCTCGGCAATAGCTTGGTGAGTATACCCGAGTGGTTGCCCTTCCCCTGGATATAGTGTATACTCATCAGTCCCCGTTGCACCTGTTGTCCCAGATAGTGAAAACGATGTTCTAGTATATGGCGACTCCTTTGTAGGAATCTGTTCGTTTGTGACAGATTTCGCGCGCCCTCTGAATCCGTCCACAATCGGGGTGTTTGGGTATCCAAGCACCGGAGTTCTTGCAAGAATTGCATTCCCTGGGCTAGGCCCTTTGCTCCCTCGCAGCAGGCTATGTACTCCGCTTTTGTGATACTGAGGCTGACTATATCTTGCCTTCGGGAGTACATCCGATGGGCTGTCCCCCTAGTATTATCAGGACTCCAGTCTGGGATCTCGATTCTAGTCCCTCGTACGACGCATCCGCATATGCCTCTAGCGCTAGATTCGAAGGTTTTTTTAAATTAACCTCTTCTTGTCTGCGGGAGTATAAGTACTCCAAAACCTTCCTTGCTGCTAGTAGGTTCGCTGTTGACGGATTTTCGGTGGTTCGGCCGAGCGGGTTTGACATGGATGGCGATTTTTGGGCGAGTCATTCTTGTTATGAATAGCAGACTCCCCACTAGTGCCTGGTACATTGTCTTTGGGCATTCGTCGTCGTTAGGTACTTTGGTATACTCGAACAGCTCTGAGTTTGAGGGAAGCGATGTTTTTCCTAGCCTCGAGCGAATAGTTGAATACTGGCGGTATGTTGTTTCTATGAGACGAGTTTGTGTTAGTACCACAAAATCCTTTCCCCATTTTATTTCCATTCCCAACATCTGTGCAGGCTGCCCTTTTTTGTCCAGTTCCACATGGTCTTCTATGGCTCGTTCCACTTTGTCCAGAGCCTCCTCGCTTGGTCCTAGATCATCAACATGCGTGCCGATGATCGTTTCAGGTCCCACGTAGGTCCCTTCATTCCCTATGCATTGGTTTAATCCTGCTTTTCTCAGGATTTCTTGCAAGGTTTTGAACCACTCATGGCCAGCTGGAGCGGCAAACTATCCCTACATGCAATCCGGTGGGCCTGGAAGACTGGGGGTAAACCATCTACACTTGAGAACTGTTTTGAAGCGAGTCAAGTTAAGATCCATCCATAGACTGTTCCCGCTTCCGATGGATGTTGATAATATTCAGGAAGTTGAGGATGATATTCTGGACTGCATTCGAGTTGCACATCCAACTCTCCAGCAATCACAGTCTGAATTGCGAACTCAATTCATTTATCCAGCTACTGAAACAGTTGAAGAAGATCCAGTCAGCGAGATCGAGGACGGAATCCTGGCAACCTATCTCCCCAATGAAGCCGATGAGCCAGAAGCAGATATTCCGCTGACAATACCACCTCCAGTAACACTGCATGAAGCTCTCGCATATATGGAAGGATTACTTCTCTTCTCACTTCAAGCCGAACCTACAGCCAATATCAATGAGCTACAAGAGTTCCTGAAGCGTGAGCAAAAGCGCATTGAGACTCTGGAAATTCGACGCCGCAGCAGCACATCCAGCGCAGGATTACTGACTTTCTGATGCCTCCCAGAACCACTGCCACCTCCCCCCCTTCTCCCCTTGAGATTCTAGTACCCCCATCTACTCTCATTCGTCTATTTATACTCCTATTGTATGCATCTACTTACCCCGCAACCTTTTCTACTGTTGATGAGCTTGATTCCATATTTCCCTATTTTCTCTGTATATAAGAATATATGTTATAAGCATACCTCACCCCATCCCAACGATATGCTTGTATCGAGAATACTCTGTACGGACATCCAGATACTCCGGAAGCTAGACAAACCACACTTAGATCAGCCAGCGCTGCTCACCAGGCATCTACCACCAGTCGGGTCTCTGTCTCATGTAGCTGCAAAAAGTCCTGCTCAAATCGCTGCTGCCAATGATTTAAAAATTATTCAAATGCTCTATGTATTGCCACACGAAAGTGTCAACTGGTCATGACTGTGGTAACCTCTCATTTTTGGCTGAACGGAGACTACGAGTACGCTTTATTCAGTACGAGTACGCTTTTATTCAGTACGAGCTCGCTTCACCGCAACCATACTAGAGACGTATTCGTCTCGCGCTTTAT
>Ga0307514_10004006_pt1 | contig 13730 bp, 14 predicted proteins | sample 16_EM_MG_FD_203088 | JGI IMG/M metagenome (GOLD analysis project Ga0307514, IMG submission 203088) | Populus trichocarpa ectomycorrhiza microbial communities from riparian zone in the Pacific Northwest, United States - 16_EM | ecosystem: Host-associated > Plants > Roots > Unclassified | place... | reverse complement strand
TACCGGGAAGGAGAAGATTGTTTCATTGCTGCTGGATCGAGGAGCAGATATCAACGCTGTTGGCAAGTACGGGACTGCATTAGGTGTGGCTGCATACCAAGGGCATGAGAGTATTGTATCGCTGCTGCTGGATAGGGGGGCAGGTGCCACCTTTGTAGGTGGCTGCTATGAAACCGTGGATGGTGAGTATCCAACTGCCTTGCACGCAGCTCAGTCTGGGCGTGTTACGCCAGATCTGATTGCCCTTGTGGAGGGTGCCTTGATAAACGAGTTCAAGGCCATGGGGGAAGCTGCAGATGTGACACATCGACCTCCATTTCCAATGCCACACACCGTAACTCGTGTGGAGTCTGCTGCATATAAGTATCAGCGCCAGTTACAAGCTAGTGCCGGCTCCTCACCACGCACACCCACTGACCCTCATCGACTGGCCCTCCGCGTGCACACGGGGGACAGCATTACTTCAGAGTACGCTGACATTCTATGTACGGAGCTCAATACGGAAATACTCACTCACTCCCTGCTTACCCTGGTTGGCATCCACACTGAGGTAGCTGAACGCCTCCAAGGGTGGATCCAAAACGATATTCGATACTTTGTGTCGCAGGGTTTTGATTTTGGTATGGCATATGCAGCAGCTCGTATTGGATGGAAACATTTCAATCAACTGGCACCAGCCGTTGCCGAAAGTGAGATCTCAAGGCAAAGGGCACGGTGGCTGACCCGTGCAAAGGAGCTTGATGAAGCACGTAGTCGGGCGATATACACAGATGACAAGAAACAGGAACTCATCGAGTCACCATATTCAGTCATGCCACGGCGCATCTGGGATCTCAGGAGTAATCGCGTGGTTGCGTACCAGATGTTGCATGCAGTAGCCCCCTCACATCAACACCCTACCTTCTGGGCCGTGACGCATAGTTGGACAGCTTGTATGGAGGCAGTCGGTACATCCATTAATCAGTACCAGTGGCCCGTACCGCTTCCCAGTGTAGCCGAGCTGAAGCCACTTACCAGCGGAGCCGAGCTGAAGCCACTCCCTAACGGAGCCGACTTGCAGAGTGTGCGCGCAGAAATGCTCAGCTTTGGGGCAGAGTATGTATGGATCGATGTGCTCTGTCTCCGACAGCAATCCAGCAATCCCATCCTCGAAAAGGCTCGGCAAGAGGAATGGAAGATTGATGTTCCTACAATTGGTAATATATACAGGGCTGCAGAGAGGCTCGTGCGTTATTTTAATGGGCTTGGAAGACCTTTCAGTAATCAGAACTGGGACGATCCTCGCCACTGGCTACAGCGGGCCTGGACACTTCAGGAGATACATGCAGAGAATATGACATTTAATGGAGGAGTGTCACAAAATGCACAGGGTGTCCTCCTAAACACCAGAAGTAAGGTCGGAGGGAAAATAACTACACTAAGGCGTGCCCTGCTCCCGGTTCTGAAGCTCACCGCCGAGCTACACAGCCCTAGTGGCTGCAGTATGTATCAACTCGCAAGGGAAATGGCACGGCGTCATGCAACACAACCTACAGACAAAGTTGCCGGACTACTCTACCTCCTGCACCTGGCTATATTACCAGCCTACAATGCAGAAACAAGCGCTGAAATTGCCTGGCAACAATGTTTTCAGATTCTTCCATTAAAGCAACAGATTGAGATCCTCTTTGACTTTCCACACCCGGGGACAGGGCAATTAGTCCCAGCCTGGGAACAAATTATGGGGTGGCTGGAACGTGATCCCGATTACGAGCACTCCGTGGCACCGTGGACTTCGCGGCCGCAAAACTCCGCAAGCCTGCAGCCGATTCCACTAGGAATCCAAGAGAAAGGGGGGTTTTATATTTCCCCCGTGTTGGCACTATCCCATGTTCTCATTGATGCATTAAACGACCCAGGCGAATATAATGTCCAGAGTGGGAACAAATCGTTCCCCTTCTATTGCCCCTACCTGTCCCAGCAGCAGATTGAAACGGCAAGTGAGCAATATACTCTCATCACACTAAGGTTGGAGCAATCCGTCAACTGGGTAGTATGCAAAGAGCTTCAAGAGCGTGAGGTACATCAGCGGGATGAGGGTGGAGGGGATTATATCATTCAAGTCAAGGTTCTTAAGAAGCTTGGGGTCCTCCGAACGGATTCCTCCAGCGAGATATTGGTTTGGGGGATAGATCAATGTGGCTCTCTACTGACCACGATCAATTGCTTGTTTGTGTGAGAGCTATACTCCAGTTATTTTTTGTGTGTCAGTTCTGCTTTCTCTGAATCTTCCCCTTGGCTGGGGTATCATATTGTTACGAATCTCCTTTTGTCAAATCCTACATAGCGTAGGGAATTTGAATCATTGTGTTGCCTCTATTGCTTTCTGCCGTTTAGCCTGTTTCTGCGTGTTATTCTTTTTCCCCTATGTGAGCCTGCAAGTTAATGCACATGCTCTTGTTTTTATCCACCAGGAATTCCAGGTGGCTTGTTATATTTTTATAAAAATGAAAATTTGTTAGGTACATGTACAGTCCACTGTGGGACAGGCTGTAGATGAAGTAAATCTCTTGCCCTTCGCTCTCCCCTCTTCCCCTTCTTTTTTTAAAGGAGGCATTCTAGAATCGTGGGTTTGGGAATAGGGTGCAGAAGCTGCATGGCGTAGTGGTTGATGATCTGGACTATAGCGGCAGGTAAGCAGTTCAGGTAGTATTCCTTCCTTCCTTCCTCCCTTCCTCCCTCCCTTACATATTCAAGTATTTTCACAACCAAGCTACAGTATACCCACCCACCCAACCCCCAAATATGCCAAAGTGAAGCCTCGTTCCTCTCTATATACATACAGGCAAGACAAGACCTATGTACATGTACATGTACATGGTTATTTATTATTATTTCCTGCCACATTGATTATCCAGATATTTTTCATATACCCAGTTAGTTTTAGACCAAGAAAGTAAACTACAACAACAGATATTTATCTAATCCCTCGCTCGTCATATTCCCTATGGTTACCATGGACGTCATTGCATTGATAGCGTTTTACCCTGAAGAAGCCGTATAGACTAAAAAAAAAATATCCCCCACCCCAGCCCCCGTCCATCCCATCCCATTACAGCCACAGCCCCCCCCCTCTAATCATAAACCTCATCACAAACTTTTAATGATCAGCTAGGCCAGGTACTTCTTATCTACCTATCTATCTACATATCTATCTACATATCTATCCCACCATATCTCTTACCTACCTACCTAACTACATCTAACCTCGAGGTGTATGGTTATGGTGTGTGAATGAATGCGACTTGATTGATTGAATCCCATGAATGAATACTCCATACTGTACTACCTGCATACTGTACATAGATTTTAAAAAAAAATCGTATGCTCGGATAAACAAACTTATTTATTAATACAAGATAAAACAAAACACTACTTACTCCAAATATTTGCTGTATATAGTTAGTTTAGTTTAGTTTAGTTTAGTTTAGTTTCCTATACAAAATAGAATATACTTTTTTTTTCTTCTCTTTTTTTTTTTGTTAGGAGATTTATTACTTTCTGTCGTGATAGTGTGTGACGTGTGACGTGTGGCCCGACCCAATAACTAATAATGAGATACATACGAAAAACTAAACAATCCTTCACTCGACATAAGCAGGATTAACTTAACCTACGCACAAATCTACATAACAATTCTCCATTACCTACCACTAATTTCTCAAAAATTACCTAGATATATTGTACAAGTATAAATAATACGTTCATGCGCTGTCACAGATCTACCCTCCTTCCCCCTTCCCCCCCAAATTATCCTCCTTATACAATATCTCCAAGATAATATCTCAGGACGGGAACAACAGACACACAACTTAAGTTCAGGGTAACAATTATCCGTGTCATACGCCCACCAATGAGGGCGTCTTTTTATCCATGGAGGGGGGGAAAGAAGCAATACTCCCTACTCCCTCATATCCATCCATCGATTCATTCATTCACTCCGAGAATCGTAATCTTCAATTTCTTCAATCCAGTCAATCGATCCATATACACACTGCTAAAGTACATATATACATGCATACATACATACAGCCCTATCTATTCTCGATGCCAATTCTGCAATCCCAGCTCCAAACTCCCAAATTACCCTGCAATCCCGAATCCCAAACCACCACTGTGCCATAACCCTCATGAACCCCGAAGCAAAAATAAAAAACAATGCCTGCCTTATCGACATAAACCAGCAAGAGCAAAAACAAGAAAAAGATATCCACATTATAGTGCAACTCACAGCACCCACTCCCCACCCATATCCATATCCCCATCCATCATCATCACTACATCCTTGCCGTCACCCGCTCACTCATCCGCAACATCTCCCTCCCCACATCCATCTTGTCCTTCTGCTCCACCCCCTCCACCCCCTCCACCCCAGGTACACTAATCTTGACTTCCGGTGACGGTACCCGTCTCCCGACCCTCTTCACTCCCATCACCACTACTCCCATCCCCACATGTAATGTTACCTCCCCAGCGCTCTGACCCAGTAAAGACAGCGTACCTTGATAGGTTCAAACTCGATGCCCCTGCGGAGCCTCCCGAGGCGGCGCGGCGCTTCCCGATTCTGCCCGTGTGGACTTTTGAGCTCGATGGGAAGGGTGAATTGCTGGAATATAGTGCTGGTGATGATGGTGAATATAGTGTCGAATGTGAATACGCCGAGGTGGAATACGAGAGCGATGATGAAGGTGACAGAGAGGAGGAGGGTGAAGAGGGTGCATGGTCATAACTTCCGTCACTCGAGTACCCACTCCAGGTGTACTGACCGTCGGATATATATATTATTGAACAACTGGTTACAGGAGGGTGTACAACTTGTTACGTAAATAGGAAAGAACGAGGACAGGAGGACAAATGGACTTCTTTTATATGCCCCCAACGCTACATGAAACCATGAGTCAAGTACAAGATCAGCAATACCTAGCTGCTGAGCAGTTTTCGCTGGGTAAGGAATCTGACAACGTTGCATGACGCTAAGCCGCAACAAGCGTCTGTGGCGAGACTGGCTGCTGAGCAATACCATTGCACAAAAGAATAGATGGGATGGAAATTAGAACTAGACAATAGCTTCATGATTGAGAACTTCCTAGATCGAGTACCAAATTGGGCTTCATACTGGGGGGCACGAGACTAGTCAGGGTTCGGGTTCGAGTTACTGGAAGTGGAATACAATCCACAAACAGAATAGCAGCACTGCAAAGCCGTGCTGAGTCATAATCAGATGGGGTTGGTGTTACGGGGTGGTATGATAGTGTTGGATGCTAGTAATCATGCGACAGGGGTCACGGACATTGCAAGGGTGACGGAGCAACATGGGATACGGAGTGACATGGGATACGGAGCTACATGGGATACGGAGCTACATGGGATACGGAGCTACATGGGATACGGAGCTACATGGGATACAGATACGGAGGATGTTTTGCCTAGGAGGATATTTGTATAAAGACCTGAAGGTTTCCCGTAGTTATGTGTTATCATCATCATCGAATATCATCTTCATTCCTGTCTTTACTATTCACACAAGAGCAAGTGACCAAACAGATGTCTATTTCTACTTGGTAGCAATACCTCGTTGATCAAAATCAATAGGTCCTCCTGAATTTAATTACTACACCATCGCCTGTTTTCCCTGACAATAAACCAACATGACGGACACATCGGTAGCAATATCGGAAATTGCTATACTTCTATCCACCAGGCTGCCGATATCACAAAGGGTCATCTTCAGGAACACTTATAAAGGACAAACCCGGATATACCTCAATATCATTGCCAATATCACATCCAAAGATGACAAGCCCAGCTATTCGGGGATAGTCATGAGACTGTGGGAGATTAATCCCCGCTCGATAAAAAAGGAGAAAAGGATCGAACCTCCAGCAGCTTTTTATACTAATAGTCAAACACGATGTTTTTGTGCATATTGCAAGCCCAAGGGATGGCCTGGGACATCGTACAACAAGATAGACTGCCGAATAAAGAAACAAGACCAAAGCCGACAGCAAGCTTATACTGTTGAGCAACCACTACAGCCAGCACCAGCTGCATAAAATCGTGAATGGGCGCATCTCGCATTCATGATGACACAGGGACCGAACAGCCCTAGTCAAGAATGCTTGCACCCCTCCGTCTATCTAATGCCAGCAAGCTGTCTATATATATAGCAACATGCAAATGCTTGGCACTAGGCATACCTCTCTCCTAACAGCTGGAGTTTCGATTGCAGAAAATCAGCTGACCCAGTAATATGGATTGCGCACCATGCGCATGGGTTGTTGGAAGGAGCCTGGTATCGGAACTAGGCTTTTGATGCGAAAGAGTTCGGATATTACGTTAGAAATTAGATGGGTCTATAGAATTGGGTTTTAAGTCGATATATATCGACAGGTTTGATAATTTCATATTATGTTTGATTAATTCCTACTAATATGCTGTTGGGTCTCATGCCATTTGAGCATGGCAAGATCGTACTAATCATTAATGCAAAGTGAAAGATATTCTCATTACGCACCATGAGCTCTCTGATAGAATGTGAGCTCCGTAAGCACTCCAACAGAATCTGAGCTCCGTGAGCTCTCCGATAGAATATGAGCTCCGAGAGCTCCGAGATTATATGAGCTCCGCCAGCTCTGATAGACCTGATATACCCGATAGACCCGATAGTCCATGAGCTCCAAGAGCTCCAACCGATATGAGTCTCCGAAAGCTCAACGATAGATCCAAGCTCCCAAGCTCAGCAATAGATTTGAGCTTTGAAAGCTCCAACAGATACAAGCTCCCGAGAGCTCTACTGATAGACATGAGCTTCGAAAGCTCACCGACAGATATGAGCTCTGAGAGCTCTGCCATCACCGATAGACCCAATACGACACGAGCTCCGAGAGCTCCAGTATGATATGAGCTCCACAAGCTCTGAAACAACATAAGCTCCATGAGCTCCGAGATGACATGAGCTCCGAGAGCTCCGATATGACATGAGCTTCAAAAGTTCCGATAGAATATGAGCTCCAAGAGCTCCGAAACAGCATGAGTTCCAAGAGCTCCGAAATGACATGAGCTCTGAGAGCTCCGATAGGATATAAGCTTCGAAAGCTCTGATATGACATGAGCTCTGAAGAGCTCCGATACGATATGAGCTCCGAGAGCTCCAAGATGACCTGAGCTCTGAGAGCTCCAACAGGATATGAGCTTCGAAAGCTCTAATATGATATGAGCTCCGAGAGCTCCGATAGGATATGAGCTTCGAAAGCTCCGATACGACATGAGCTCTGAGAGCTCCGGTACGATATAAGCTCCGAGAGCTCTACGATGTGATGCGAGCCCTGAGAGCTCTACAATATGCTGCTAAGAGCTTTGATATGATATGAGCTTTGCAAGCTCCGACAGCTCCGACGAATATGAGCTCCGATAGAAGCTCACCGACAGATACGAGCTCCGAGAGCTCCGATATGCAACAAGCTCCGTGAGCTCTGATATGACACGAGCTCTGTAAGCTCCGATTTGACATGAGCTCCCAGAGCTCTGATATGATACGAGCTTTGAAAGCTCAATATACTCCCTCTAGCGGATGAGCTCCAAGAGCTCTAATATGATACGAGCTTTGAAAGCTCAATATACTCCCTCTAGTGGAAATGGCTAGTTGGATGGTACCAGAATGGCAAATTGCAAGATAGGGCACAAGCAGCTAGGATCGTAGCAGTTACAACTACCTATGGAATATACAAGGTCATTTTGCCTAACCAACGATTCAAAAAACCCACTGCCTAGGCGCATAGAGGAACCAGCTATCATGGAGACGAATGAATGTCCAGCTACCCAAGTCCCTCTAGAAGAGCCGGCTGCACATACTCCGATAACACTACCTGCACACACCCCAGTACCACCACCACCATGAACACCTGAGAGAGGAACTATTCCTGGAACATACCCCCTCACGGGACAAAAGCCAGCAATGCTCATACCAGCAATGCCGAAGCTTGCACCAGCAGCATCTACTCCACAAAAACCAAGAGGACTCACAGGAGCCTTTGGCGATAACTGGAGACAATACGGAGATACATGGCCTGAAGCACTGGCCGCTCTCGATGCAGAAAGACAACTATTTAGTGAAGCTACTAGAGACCCATTACCACCTCTGGAACATACCCAAAATCCATCACCGCCACCTTTGCGACGCACTACCCACACCACAACTGGAAAAGCTCCAGTAAAGCTAGGCTCGGAAGAGTCGCACCTTACTATCCAGCAAGCCCTTGTATCAGATGATAGGGATAAATGGCAAATAGCTGCACAGCGGGAACTAGCGATGCTGGAAAAACAAGACGTCTACGAATGGGCTGATGAGGTGCCGGTAGGAGCTAAGGTCATTAATACCAAATGGGTATTAAAAGAGAAAAGAGAAAAAGATGCCAATTTGACATTGAAGAGGCTTCTCAACAGGCTATAGAGGAAGTTTTGTATGTGAAAGATCAACATGCAACTGGCAATCGAGCCTGGCAACTGAAAAATCACTGTACGGCACAAAACAAGCAGCCAGGAACTGGAACAAATTTATCGATAACATACTCAGAGGCCTAGGATTTGCACAGTGTCCTGACGATCCAGGATTCTACTTCAGAAAAATCAACAGAACCCTAATAGTATTGCATGTAGATGACTTGCTCTGTGCATTCCCAGATACCGCGACATTGGCAGAATGGAAAGAGGCACTTGCACAACACCTCACAGTTGAAGATAAAGGTACGCCTGAAAGGTTCCTAGGTATGGACATGGTATGGGAAGAAGGACAAGTGCAAATCTCGGGAAAATCAGTGATAATCTCACTAGTGGATGACTTCATGATAAACAAACCAGCAGCCATACCCTACCTAATCATCGAAGACTCTGCAGAATTAGCAGAAGTCAAGCTATTCCAAATCCTGGTTGGTCATCTGTTATTTATCTCCAGAATGTGGCGACCCAACATCCAGTATGCAGTAAACCAGCTCTGCTCCAGGGCATCTCAACCAAGAGTATCGGACGTTAGAAAAGGATGCCGGGTGATAGCATATCTGCTTGGCACAGCGGATGAGGAAATATGCTTAAGAGGCGTGGAGAGAGAAAAAGTGGAGATCGACATCTTCACCGATGCAGGGGAAGAAAAGCTGGAGGAGAAGGCAATCACAGGCATACTAGTGCTCTTGGGTGATTCACCGATATCCTGAGCCACTCGGAAACAGGATATGACCACACTGTCATCTACCAGGGCAGAATACATCGCTCTGGGAGCAGGAGCACAGGATGGAATGTGGATGGCAAAGGTCATGGAATTCGTGAACAAACCTGTTATCCCGAGAGCCTGGACAAACAACAGAGGCGCGTCAACTCTGTCAGATAACCCGGATTTCCATCGAAGAACGAAACACATCTGGCAGAGGCATCATTTCGTTAGAGAATGCGTGGACGATGGAGATATTTCTGTGCATTGGGTACCGGGAGAAAACAATCCCGCAGATATGCTAACTAACCAGTGACAGGGAAGCGACTGGAAGAATTGAAGAAGCAAGCGGGCATGACTGCATGACGGAGTGTGAGGAAGATTTGTTGGCTTTTCTTAGCGTATGTTTTTTCTGAATAGGTATTTGGTCGCAGATTAGAGGGGCGTGTTGGATGCTAGTAATCATGCGACAGGGGTCACGGACATTGCAAGAGTGACGGAGCAACATGGGATATGGAGTGACATGGGATATGGAGTGACATGGGATACGGAGCTACATGGGATACGGAGCTACATGGGATACGGATACGGAGGATGTTTTGCCTAGGAGGATATTTGTATAAAGACCTGAAGGTTTCCCGTAGTTATGTGTTATCATCATCATCGAATATCATCTTCATTCCTGTCTTCACTATTTGCACAAGAGCAAGTGACCAGACAGACGTCTATTTCTACTGATAGAACCAGCGTAAATATATATTCGGTAAGAATAAAGCTTGTATTAGCCTCAGAACACTGTTTGAGTCCTGTCTTTCCAATGATGATACAACCCCGCCCTTTTATATCCATCCGTCCAGCTATCCCACCGGCGATGATACTATATACATTGTTCCTCTAGACATATTTGTTGTTCCTCTGGACATATCCATTGTCCTTCTACTGTAGACATATCCATTGTCCCTCTAGACATACCCATTGTCCCTCTAGATATCCAATCCCATACCAGTAGTTACATATGAAAGATACATCAACATGCATGCAGCCAGTCTCGAGGACACACACTTCCCCATGCCTATTCCCATTAACGCCAGTTATGACGCCCCATCCGCATATGCCTAGTGGGTGACCAGCCCACGTTATCAGCGTATGACTAACGACACGGTAGGGATATAGGTTGCCAACCCGTGATAGGGCGGAGGTCTCTTACCTGAGCCGTAACAGTTGGCGGGTCTCGTGATAGCTCAAGGCTGGCAAAGTCGCAGGAGTCAACTACGACGAAACCTACGCTCAAGTGATGCGCCCCGAGACTCCCAAGATCCTTCTGGTCATAGCCCCCCACCAAGGATATGCAATCCACCAATGCATCGGTGACGGAGGCACCTACCGGTATACCAACAAAGACCCAGTTTGGTCGTGGGAACCCATGTGGATGACCTCCTAGGAATAGCCCCTACAGAATCGGATTTGGACGAGCCGCAGTAAAACGCGTGGAACTAGAATCGAAAATGCTAGGAATGGATCTGAAATGGAACAAATACTCAGTAGTGCTAACAAACTGCGCTTATAGAATCAATGGCGAAACAGTTCCTAGCCGACGGAGTATCTGGGAAAATGCGCTCTCTGCCGCTCGATCCGCAATGCTATGCGAAACACAGCGAAATTATTTTGCGAAGAGCCGAAGACCTCAAACTCCGAATGTACGCGGATGCATCGTACGGCGGAGAAGGAGGACGACCCGGAGTACTCACCACGTTAGGAAGACAAGCGGTCGGTTGGTACAGCAGGCAGCAAGAAGTGGACTCATTGTCGATTTCGGAGGTCGAATACATTGCAGACTGCGAGGGAACCAAAGACGCTGCCTGGGCCCAACAATTCCTGGTGGAATTAGGAATCACGACGATCCCCAGCCTTCGGATTGAGCCAGACCTCCAACTTCGCCTGGCAGAGTCGACGCAGCGAGCATACCCGCCAGCAGAACTGATCAGGCAAGCTGAGGATCAAAGCGATCCCAAGGAAGAACAATCCTGCCGACATCCTCACCAAGCTCCTACTGATGAGTGCAGTGAATGGATAGAAAGCGTCATGGATGAGTATCTCAGAGCTTCCCTGAACTGATGGAAGGATCGCTACCCACTACCGACGTACCAATACACAGAACCGAAAGGCAACTATGGGAAGCTAAAATAGTCACGTAGGCGTTCGAGTGTTGAATAACAAACTATGAGAGTTGTGTTAGGCACAGCAGAGTAGGTGTATATGCTAAATGCAGACTTGTATGCTGGGGCACGGTAGGAGTCGAGTGCGTAGATGGTAATGTACGAACGAGACTGTATGTGAAGGCTTGCTTGTATTATTCTATCTAACAGAGGGAAATATACAGGTATATATAAGAAAATAATCGAACTACTAATTCGTGAGATAACATGATAATAGAAGTGCGTTGGAGTGTTGAAACGGTAGTGAGACAGCGATACATATACATGTAATTAAACAACGTATGGCGATGAAACAATACGAAAATAGAAACACAATAGTTACGAGGATGTGGTGGATGCCTAATGTTCCAACATTGAATACTCCCACATGCCGGATATCACAGGGGCTGCGGAAATCCATAAATGCGTAGTTGGAGTAAAAGTGGAAAGGCCGGGGTCCCTAAGATGGGCAGTTGGAATAGTTGGGGAAGGGTAAAAGAGCTGGAATTAGATATAGCACTAGATTCATAGCACAAAGGTCTATAACGAAGCTCCATTGTTGAATATATTCTGCTTTTACCTCTTCACCAAAATTCCTCCGTTCATAACCTCGTAATCTTACAGATGAGCTTGCCAGGTAACAGGAACCGTATCTAGGCATCGTCATAGTCTAGATAGGCTCAATACGATTAATGACTCCCCCCCCCCCAAAAAAAAAGGTTCAATGACAGATATCTTCAGGGTAGCACTAGCAACGCAGCGGCGTCCATGGCGTCCATGACATCCGTGACAATATGACAAAGGCGCTGTAGTAATCACTTACTTGGGTCTAACTGGGTACGAAAAACATCTAGATAATATGGCAGTAAAATAATAAAAAACTACAGAAGTACAGGAGGTGCGTATAGAGCGGAAAACGAGGTCGATCGCAGGCCACTTTTGTCTACTTGGGACTATAACTCGACATGCAAGGAAGGAAGAAATACTACCCAAGCTGCCTACATGTGTAGTAGAAATTGAAACAAGCAGGGGCAATGGGAGAAAAGTTCAGGGTAAAAAAGTTCTTGAACATGTTTTTTTCGCCGAGGTCCTTATGTATGGTATGGACACCCCCAAAAAGGTCTTATAATTTTTTTTTTCTGGAGTCGGTGGAATAATAGGATGATAGTAGCAGAGGGGTGAGCATAGCAGTGAAACGGTATAGGGGTAAAATAATGGCATCAGAGTATAATGGTGGTATAGGGTATATCCAGCTCCAGCTCCTACTCCTTCTCTAGCTCCCAGCTTCCACTCTGCTCCCCCTGCTCTCACTCTACTCCTGCTCCTGCTCCCACTCTACTCCGTAGTTCTCCACTTAATAAAGTGAGTGGATTTGGTGCCTGCGCACAGTCCATAGGTCGTTATGGTACATCGCCTAATATATATAATATACTCCATGTAACTCATAAGAATAGTTGGGATTATTATTACCAATACTTGACCTAATAAGTGCATTTGCTCTCTATCCTTGTTAGTATTAAACTTTTGGAGTCATATTTCATATGCTGATTACGGATCAAGCCCATATTTGATCTTCGGAAGTTATCATCAATCATAGCACATATAGGTCTCTAATTATGCCTCACACTAAATGGTCTATGACTATGCCCTACATTAATTGGAACTCAAAATAATTAATTATCTCAGAAAGCAACCGTGAGGAGTAGCTATAGCAACAGCGCTGGAATATAGCAGACCTGAAGTAGAACAGAGCCAGGTAGCTACCTAGCAGCTATAGAAGCTGATAATTAGAAGCTAGATGGCATTGAACATGCCTACCAAATTATAGAAATATCGAGAGGGGGAAGAGCGCCAGAGGGAGCCTATAGGAGGATGCGACCAGAGCCTATAGGAAGGGCGCGAAAGAAAAGCCAATAAGAGATCAAGCAGGGCTAATAGGAGTGCATGGAGCCCAGAGTCAATCAGACCTTGACTAGTAATTACAACCAGCGGCGTAGGAGTGTGTAAAGCCAAGTAAGAGTGTCTAAAAAGGCTGGCAGCAGTGGAACAATTGCTCGGGACATTCGAGTTAGCGATACATACATGTTCTACTAAGTGAGGTATTTCATTTGTGGTTGATACTCGCGGCTTCACTAAGTATGTACAGCTGTACCTTATGACGTGGGATTTGGGCACTTTCTGACTCGTACTTTTTTACCATTCAAGTCCTGTCTTTCTCTCATCGCCTTCTTCATCATTGCTTGAATCTACTCGTGAATTTCGTTTTACGTATACGCAAGTTGTAAAGGCGACTTTGA
>Ga0307514_10004005_pt1 | contig 13731 bp, 12 predicted proteins | sample 16_EM_MG_FD_203088 | JGI IMG/M metagenome (GOLD analysis project Ga0307514, IMG submission 203088) | Populus trichocarpa ectomycorrhiza microbial communities from riparian zone in the Pacific Northwest, United States - 16_EM | ecosystem: Host-associated > Plants > Roots > Unclassified | place... | reverse complement strand
ACACCCTTGGTGGTGGCCGCGTTGTAGCCGCTGAAGCCGTCGGTGAGCAACGTGCCCTGCCGGGCCTGTGGGGTGTCGAGCTTGAGGAACTCGCGCACGCTCTCGCCGCTGCGGCCTTCGCTGAACTCGAACACCACCGCCTTGGTCGGGTTCGCGCTCGTCGTGCAGTACGACCAGATGTAGGCCTTGTGCGTCTTGCCGTCGCGCAGGTCTTTGGGCTTGAGCATGGCCACTGGCGTCTCGTCGGCGTGCAGCACCGCATGGCACCGCAGTTCCTCAGCCAGCGCCTGCACCAGCGGCTGCAGTTGCGCGCCGCATTCGCCCACCCACTGCGCCAGGGTCGAGCGGGCAATCAGATGACCGGCGCGCTCGAAGATGCGCTCTTGCCTGTACAGCGGCAGGTGGTCCATGAACTTGGCCACCAGCAGGTGCGCCAGCAGGCCCGCCGTCGGGATGCCCTTGTCGATGACGTGTGCAGGCGCCGGCGCCTGCATGATCGTCTGGCAGCACCGGCACGCCCACTTGCCGCGCACATGGCGTTCCACAGAGAACACGCCAGGCTGGTAGTCCAGCCGCTCGGCCACGTCCTCGCCGAAGCGCTGCATCGGTTGACCGCAGCCGCAGCGGGTGTCCACCGGCTCGTGCGGAACGTCCCGCCGCGGCAGGTGCGGCGGCAGCGGGGCGCGCTTGGGCGTCTTCTTCTCAGTCTTGTCTTTGTCGCTGGCGTTGCCGTGCTCGCGCTCGATCTCCTGGACGAGCTCGGCCAGGTCGGTGTCCAACGTCTCCTCCAGCAGGCTCTTCTGCTCGGGCGCCAGGGTACTGGCGAAGCGCTCGCTGGTGGCGGCGAACTTCAGCCGTTTGAGCACCGCCATCTCGTGGGTGAGCTTGTCGATCAGCGCCTGCTTGAAGGCGGCCTCACGATCGCGCTGCGCGATCAGCGCGTCCTTGGCGTGGATCTCGGCCATCAGCGACAGCATCGCCTGCCGCGTCTGCGGGTCCAGGGCGTCCAGTTGCTGTGCGCTGATCATGGACGGCCATGTTGCCGCGCCGACGCGCCACGCGCATCGGCACATCCGGCAATTGCCGCCGGCCTGCCCGGCAGCTTCAGATCACGCGAATGATGCCGGCATCGCCCAGCCGCTGCCACGGCAGGCCCAGCACCAGGGCATCGAGTTGCGGGCGTGTCAGCTGCACCGTGCTGGCCGCCTCGGCAGGCCAGACGAACTTGCCGTCGTTGAGCCGCCGCGCGGCCAGCCACACGCCGATGCCGTCGTGCACCAACACCTTCATGCGATTGGCTCGCTTGTTCGCAAAGAGGTAGGCATGGTTGGGATGCGCGGCGCCGAAGACGCCGACCACACGGGCCAGTGCGGCTTCGGTGCCCAGGCGCATGTCCAGCGGTTGCACGGCCAGCCAGACCGCGTCGACGCGGATCAACCCAGCACCTCGCGCAACCACGCCGCACTGCGGCCGTCCATGGGCAGCCCGGCATGCACGGTGGTGCTGCCGCGGTGGATCTCCACCGTGATGTCGACGGGCTGCTGAACGACTGCAGCGGGTATCGCCGGCTGTACAGGGTGAGGCTCGGGGTCAGGCATCGGCAACTGCACGAAGCTTGCCTGGGCTGGCGCAGCGCGGGTTGCAGCGGTCTTCGATGCATCACCGCCAGCCGCCGCTTCATGAACCCAGCGCCGCAGCATGTTGGCGTTCAGGCCGTTGGCCAGTGCCACTGCAGCCACCGAGGTGCCAGGCTGGCGCGCCAGTTCGATCACCCGCGCCTTGAATTCCACGGAATGCCGCCGCCAACTGCGCCCGGCAGCAGCGGCTACGTCTTGGGGGCCGACCTCAGAAGTGTTCATGTGTCCACGCATTTGTTCGTGGACACAAGCATCCTTGTCCGGCTACGCCAATTCAATGTGACTTGGCCGGACGCTTACGCCGCGCCGGTGTCCCAGCGAACGTGCATGCGCCCGCCTAACATGTCCACGACCTGCGGCTCGGCCGGCTCCTCGCCCGCCCCTCGCCGCGCCAACAACGCCTTGCGTCTTGCTTCACCCATCGGGTGAGTGTGCCAAGACCGCCAATACCCACGCCAGTGCTGGCTTACCGGGCGATCAGGGGATGGCAACTGCCGGATTTAGGCTGAACGCAGTCGGCCCCGCTCAGTTGTTGGGCCAGACGATGGTGCGCCAGCGCTTGCCTAGGCGTGCCTCGGCGTGGTTGCAGGCCGCCTGCCCGATCGCTGCGGCCCCGCGCTCAGCCCAGCCCCCGACGTAGCGCGCAGGGTCGCACACCCACTCTTCAATCTGCGCCGGCCCGCCAGTAAGGCCGTCAAAATCGGCCTCGATGCCTTCGAAAGTCACCTCGGTGCCGAGCGGGACGATGCCATACGACATCGCCTCCAGCACCTTGGTTTTGACCCCGCCGCTCAGGAACGAGGGCGCGAGCAGCACGCTGCCCGGCAGGTATGCGTCGGCCACATCGGCGACAAAGCCGCGGAAGACAACGCCCGGTACTTCGGGGTAGATTCTGCCCTGCTTGCCGAAGATATGCAGCGGCGTCGCTGGCCGTGCGCGCGCCCAAAGCGAGACGAGGAATTCGATCGCCTGGCGATTCTGCAGAAGACTGTCACCGCCGATGAACACAAAGCGCTCCACTGCGACCAGAGGCCGGAACGGCGCGTGCGCGCCCATGTAAGGTGGCACCACGCTCACCCGCACGCCGGGACTCAGCGAGCGCAGATGGCCGGCGTCAACCGAAGAGACCAACACTGTGTCGTCGCACGCCCGTCCGATTCGGCCCTCCGCGGCTCGCAAGGCGCGATGCTCGTAGGAGAGGATGAGGCGCGCAAACAGGCCGTCCAGCACGCAGCGCTGTACCCAGGCCGGCACCATTTTGCGCAGGTAGCCCATCGAAATCGGCTGTCCAGTGCGCGCGAGCACCTCCATGCGGCGCGACATCAGGTCGTCGAAGTCACAGACAATGCGCAGCGAGGGGAAGCGCGCACGCAAGCCCAGCGCCATCTGTCCCGAACGGACGCCGTCGAAGACAACGGTCTCCGGACGCAGGTGCGCTACGAGTGCATCGAGTTCGCGCTCGCTGCCTCCAGCGTGGAACAGCAGCGCCTGCAGCGGGATGGGCCGCAGCGTGAGCACACCCCACGCTGCCGCAGCGAGCAAACGCATGATGCGTCCGGCAGAACGGCGCTCGAGCGCCGAGTGGAGCCGGAGTTGCTTGACCTCGCCGCCTGCCTCTAGGCTTTGAAGGATGAAGGCCATCGTACGTTCGCGACCACTCTCAGCCTCGCGGGGAATCTCGCGCGTGCAGACCAGCAGCACACGCTTCAGATCACCATCCGCGCTCATTCGACAGCCACCTCGGGCCGCGCGGCCAGCAAGGCTCGATAGCGCGCGACGAGTCCGTCGACGATGCCCGGCCAGCCGTAGCTCTCGCTGACCTTGCGAAAGGCCGAGGCGCGCAAACATGCACGCTCGTCGCTTGACTGCGCCAGGTTGAGAATCGCGCCCGCGAACCCTGCGGGGCTCGCCGCCACACTCACCGCCGGCTCGGCGCCGTCGGCGAGACCTTCCGCACCCACCGGCGTCGCAACGACGGGGACGCCCATCGCCCAATAGTCGAGGATTTTCACGCGCATGCCGCCGCCAACCTGAAGTGGCACCAAGGCCACATGCGCGCGCGACGTGATCGGCGCGAGGTCCTGCACGAAACCGTGGACCGTCACGCGCGCCCCTGTGTACGACCTGAACTCCTCAGGCATGTTCTTGCCGACGATGTCCAGGTGGTAATTGAGGCCGGCCGCATCCAGCAAAGGCAGCACCTCTATGATCAACCAGCGCAGCCCCGCCTGGTTGGGCAGCCAGTCCATCGCTGCGACATGCAGCAGCCGAATCAGGCCGCCCTCGGCCGGTGCGGGCGGAAGCTCATCCGGCAGGTCGGCACCCGCGGGCACGACGATCATGCGGGCATCGACACGTGGGTTCATGGCGCGAAAGCGAGCCGCATCGGCCTCAGTGATCGCGAGGATCAAGTCGAACGCGTCAAGTGCCGCGGCTTCGTAGGCATGGAGCCGGCGCGCCTGCAGACCGATCAACGCCTTCTTCATCGGCTGCGTCTCCGAATCCGCCAGGCGCTGCAGGATCACGTGCTCGGCGTTGTGGCACCGCAGCACCCGCAGCGCCTGCGGCGCCTGCGCACGGACCAAAGAGGCATAGCTGGTGGTATGCAGGCTGTCGAAGTGGACCACATCGGGCCGGATACGGACCAGGGCCTCGTGCAACCTCTGCTCGAAGCTGCGGCGCTCATACTTGGCCATGTTGAACGGCTTGCGCGAGAAGACCGTATTCGCCAGAACGCGCGGGATGCTGTTGCGGGCGTCCATGAGGTCGACATGCAATTCGGTGCCCTGCGGCTTCCACTCCGCCGCCCACGTGGCTTCCTCCTGCGGGCACATGCACAGTAGCGCATGGCGCGAGACTTCAGGATGACGACGGTAGCCATCGACAAATCCAAGGGTGCCTTTCTTTCCGCCGTCGATCGGGGGCCAAGGCAGACGATGCGCCAACTGCAACAGGTTCATGGAGTGCAAGTTATGCAAGATCGATGCGGCGCGGCGCAGGTTGCACGGCCGCGGACCAAGAACCAAAGAACAACGCCAAGCGACGCGTGAAAACGAAGAACATCATCGAACTGTAGAAGGCGACCAGCAGCGTCTCAATCGACAGCCGATATCCCACTGTATGCACGACGATCAAGTAGCCAGCAAGAAAACGCGTGGAACGGCTGCCATTGCGGAAGAGCCAGATGTACCAACACATGATCATCGCGTAGAGCACGCAAGCGACGAACACGCCGAGATAACCCGCGTCTGCATAGCCAGTCGCCGGAACCGTGAATGTGAGCGTGGAGCCCTCGTGATAGAACGCGGTGTCGGCCCCGCCTGGAAAGAAGATGCGGGTGAGTTCCGCGTCTTTGTCCGCCGGGATCTTGAACGGAAACAGGCTCGAAGGGAGCAGCACGGTCGGCGTGATAGATCCAAGCAGGTAGAGGAACCAAGTCGGATCGTGCTGCCACATCTCCGAGTACATCAAGGTCGCGTTGTCCACCGGGGACAGATCTGAGGCTGCCGCAAATACCGCCCCAAAGATCGCCGTATCCAGGCTGAGATTGCCTGCATTGCCCGTGCGTACCAAGTTGCCCACATACAACAGGATCAGCATCAAGTAGCCCGCGACTCCGAGCCAGAAGATGTTGATCCGGCGCTGGCGCTCAACGCTGAAGTAACACGACATCCAGCCGACGATCACAACCAGCGCGCCGGTGCGCGATGACATCTTCGTCCAGAAGTAGGTCAACAAGATCGTGCCCAGGACAATCGCGAGCGACTTCGTCATCTTGAAGCGCCAGTAGCTGCAAGCCACGACCATCAGCAGGCCGTAAAACAGGATCTCCGCGATGTAGTTGAGATACCAGGAGCCGTTGGCCAGGTTCATCGATGCCTCAAAGGCGTCGACGAGCGAGAACATGTAGGTCGGCGAGTTGAACTTCAGCGTGCTTCCGCCGAATGACACCAGCATCAGCACCAGGAAGGCGCCGACCACACCTCGTATGCTGATGCCGTCGAAATCGTAGATGCGCATGGCCAGGGCCGGCGGGGCACGATCGCCGAAGAACCTCACTGCGACCCAGAGCACCCCCAGGAACATCAGCGAGCCAGCCAGCAACGACTCCACTGCCCCGGCATCGTTGGTCGAATAGGGGTAGTACAAGTCGTAGTAGTACAGCAGCACCGGCTTGAGAACGGTGAAGATGGTCATGTACGACAGCCAGGTCAACGCCAGGACGCGTCCGATCCTGCCACTCAGCAAGCGATAGACCGCAATCAACGCCACGACATGTGCAAAGAGCAGGCCTTCGATCATGACGTCAGCCTTCCTGGCCCCGCAATGCTTCCATGATGCCGGCCCAGGTCGGCCCTCGACGGCGCGAACTCGCAAGTTGGGAGAGTTTGGAGAGCAACGCCACCCCACCCACCAGCCAGCGCTGCGGGCGTGCGTAATGCTTGCGGATGTACAGGAACTTGTTGCGCGTGCTGATGCGCAGGAAAAACGGACTCAGCTCTCCACCGCTGGAGCCACCAACGTAGTGGCGGAACGAAACCGTCGGGTCGTAGGTCAGCGCGATGTCGGCATCCATCATGCGCTTGCAGAAGTCGGTGTCGTCGTAGTAGACGAAGTAGCGCGCGTCCATCGGGCCGACGCGATCGAACACCCGCATGTGCACATACATGAGGCAGGTAGGAGCGTACGTGATGCGCACCGGCGCGGTGATCTGCTCGCTCGTCGCCTGGTCGTCGTGGATGCCCCGCGCGAGCCACCAGCTGAGGCGGCCACCGCCGAACCATCGCTCCTGGCTGTCTCCGTGCCAGGCAAGGCAGGTCCAGGCTGGCAGGCCCTTGGCAATCGCGCTTTCGCGGATGCGGGCGATCAGGTCGTCGTCGCAGCCAATGTCGTTGTTGATCAGCACGACATGCTGCAAACCCAGTTCGCGTGCGCGCTCAATGCCCTGGTTGTTGCCGACAGCGATGCCCAGATTGCCGTCATTGGCGATGAATTCGCAAGGCACGCCATGGGTCTGCGCCAGTTCGCGTGCACGCCCAAGTGACGCGTCGTGAGAGGCGTTGTCTATGACGACCACCACGAAATCATGGTCAGTCTGGCGGCCCATGCATTCGAAGAACAGTGGCAGGTGCTTCTCGCAATTGAAAAGCACGGTAACGAGGGCAATGCGCGAGGCCTGGCTCATGACTTGAACAGACCCTTCTCTTGCATTTCGCGGATGCTACGTTCGTAGGTGTCCTCGGCAACCTCCTGCCGCATGACCCAGTCGGCGAAACGACGCAACCCGGACTGGAAATCGTAGCGCGGCTCGAAACCCAGCAGCCGGCGAGACTTGCCAAGGTCGGCGAAGTTGTGCCGGATGTCGCCAAGGCGGAACGCGCCGGTCACGGTCACATCGACCTTCGCGCCATAGCAGGCGACGAGCGAGCGCGCCACGGTCAGCACGTCCGTGGCCACGCCAGAACCGATGCCGAACACCTCCCCGGCCGCCTCCGCGCGCGTCAGCGCCAGACAGGTAGCCTCGACGACGTCATCGATGTAGACGAAGTCGCGGCTCTCCAGGCCGTCCTCGAAGACCTGGATGGCATTGCCATTCAGGATACGGGTCGAGAAGATCGACAAGATGCCGGTGTACGGGTTCTTGAGCGACTGCCCCGGCCCGTACACGTTCTGGTAGCGCATCGCGACAGGCTCGATGCCCAGCGTGGGGCAGACGGTCAGCGTCATCTGCTCCTGGTTCTGCTTGGTGATGCCATAGACGGAACTCGGATGGATCTTCGAGTCCTCGTCCGTCGCCTGCAGTCGCAGCGGCCGACCGGTGCGCAGACACAGCGGATCGAAACGGCCGACCCGCATGTCAGCCTCGCGGCGTGCGCTGGGATATACGACATTGCCGTCCTCATCGCGGTACTTGCCTTCGCCGTAGATGGCCCGCGACGACGCGACGACCATTCGCTTCACCGAGTGAGGATGGTTCGCCAGCCAGTCCAGCATGCGTGCCGTGCCACCTACATTGACCTCGGCATAGCGATGGATCTCATACATCGACTGACCGGTGCCGGTCTCCGCTGCGAGGTTGACCACCGCGTGCTGGTCCGGCAGGCACAGCGGCCACACAGCCGCATCGCACACGTCACCGCGGACAAAGCGCACGCGGCCGCGGATGCTCGCGTAGAGCGGGGACGAGCTGTCTGGATCGCTGCCGTGGATCTGCGGCGAAAGGTTGTCGAGGACCGTAACGGCGTGCCCGTCGCGCAACAGCCGCAGGGCGAGGTTGGAACCGATGAAGCCGGCGCCACCGGTGATGAGGATGTTCATGGATCAACCCGCCTTGCGAGCGACAAACAGGTCGCCACCGTAGATGCCGTTGCCCGGCTCGTCCACCACCAGGAACGCCGGGTCGAACCCCATCGCCGCGAGCTCGTCAAGGAGTTGCCGGCCGTAGATGCGGTGCGCGACGATGCCACCGTCGGAATGCGGGTCGCCATGCACATGCCGGTCCAGGAACAGGTGCGACATAGCCCCCGGCTGGCCCGTGCGCACGGTCAGCGTGCGGTTGCCCTGCATGCTCGGGTCGTACGGGATCGTGAAAACATAGGCCCCGCGCGGCGCGAGGCAGCGGAAGATCTGCCTGTGAGCGGTCGTGTCGTCGGCGACATGCTCCATCACGTCCGAACTCAGGATCACGTCGAAGGATGCGTCGGGAAACGGGATGCGCTCCAGGTCCACCACCACCGAACCGTCCGGCAGCGCACTGCCGTTGTCAAGTCCCGGCACGAATTGCGAGTGAACATAGCCGGGCAAGCCGCGCAGCACGCGGTTGATTGGGCTGAAGGAATCCGAGTCGAGGATGCGCAAGGTGCCGGCCGGTTGGCGGCGATAAGCGGCGAGGTCGGTCGCATCCTGACCGAAGCGCTCGCGAACCACCTGCAGCAGCCCGTGGGCGATCTGCCGATCCCGCATCGTCGCCGCGCACGCGCGGCAACGCAGCGTCTCGCGCAGCAGGCCGATGCCGTGCTCGCGCCGGATGTTCACGTCGGGGAAATCGTAGGACATGCGGCCTTGCGTGCCGCAAACATTGCAATGGATGCTCAACGCACCGCAGGTGCGGTCGTTGGCGAAATTGACGCCTGCCAACCGACCGACGATCGAGCTCGGCCGGTAGCGAAAGTCTCGCAGGATCGACAGCGCCAGCCGGCGCTTGGAAAAACGAGGGGCTAGAACGCTCAAAAGGCTCACCAACTCACTCCAGAAATTGTTTTGCTATCCATGGGTGCTTCGCAAATGCGCGCTCAACGCAGTGCAGCGCCGCGCGTAGACCACTCGATCCATGCCTTGCCCCACACACGGCCGAGGAACAGCGCTGCCTTGACAAACGCCAACGGCAGCACAAACACCGGATACATCACGAGGAAATAAAACGGCCCGGCCCCATAGGCTTCGACATAGTCCGCGCGAGCCTTGGCCGAGTCGAATGCGAACTTGCCGTTCCGGCCGACACGCGTCTTGTAGAACAGGTTGGGCAAATGCCGGTAGCGCATGCCATCCACGATCAACTGCAGCAGGTCCGGCCGGTCGGCAAGCTTCACCTTGCAGGCGTCGTAGAAGCGCTGGGTAAATACCTTCGCGAAATCGTAGCCACGGCTGTTTTCAGCCCGCGCGAGCATCACCGGGCGCGGAAAGTAGCCAAAGCGGCCTGCTCGCTTGAGCAGTTCGAGCTGCCACTCGAAGAAGGAAAAAAACGATCCCTTCAACGTCTTCAGATCAGGCTGGGGCACCGCGGCCAGGAAGGCCTGCCGGTCGGCGATGATGCAGGTGATGAACGTGAAGAGGCCGTTGACGCGTGCAGCGAACTGCTGGGGCCCCTCGATCTGCAAAGTCTGCAGCTCGGTCTGTTCGCGATTCCCGTCCAGATCTCCAACATGGAAACGAGTAGGCAAGTAGAGCAGTCCGCAATCAACACCCGGTCCCTGCACGGCATCCAGGATCATCGGGATTGTGCCCAACATCGGCAGGTCATCGTCACTGCAAAGCCAGAGCCACCGGCCCGTGGCAACCTCGAAACAGCGAATGAAGTTGCCGTCCATGCCGAGGTTCTCGGCATTGTGGAAGATCCTGCAGTTCAAGCGCGACTTGAGTTCTTCCAGATAGTCATGCGTTCCGTCCGTCGAGGCATTGTTGACAACGACGAGCTCCACGCGCGAAGCCCAGTTGGGAACTTGTGCAAACTCCTCGGACAGTCGGTCGATGAGCACGCGCAGGCAGTCGGCCCGGTTGTAGGTCGGAATGGCGATGGTCAGCAGCGGGCTCATGAGACTTGGGCGGGCAGAGTGGTTCGCGAGACGGCGGGCGCATACTGGCTGAAGACGTCGCGGCGACGGAGAAAGAGGATCCAGTGCGAGGTCGCGAAGTAGGACAGCGCGCCCCCGAGCATCAGTCCGTAGGCATCCAGGTAGCGCACCAGCACGAACTGCAAACCGACGGCAAGTCCGGCTTGAATGGGCAGGTAGGACGCAATGATCCGTGTGTTGCCGGTCGCGAGGTAGACCAGCGCATATGACTCCGTCCAGACCTTGTTGAGCGCCACAAGGCCGACACCCAGCAGCATTCCGAGTTCGATGTGGCTGACACCTTGCGGTAGCAACGATGAAAAGTGTTCCGCGCACAAGAGCAGGACGGGCAGTGCAACGGCCACATACCCCACCCCGATCAGGAAACTCGACCGAACGATTGCCATGACCTGGGCAGCATCCTGCTGCGCGTGCGCCACGGAAACTCGGCTCCAGTTGGCGGTGAGAAGCGCCGAATATGGAAAGTACAGGAAGCTGACCAGCTTGGTAGCGACGGTGTACTGTGCAAAGTCAGTCGGCGGCAAATAGGTAAAGGCGATGAACTGGTCGAACTGAATGACGGTGAGCGACAGCAGCAGGACAAACCAGAACTGCAGCGCATCCTTGAACAACCGCGATTCAAACCAGTCCGCGAGCCCGCCCGGGGACCAGCCCGCCTCACGCACCACCAGCAGCAGCGCAAAAAGGGGGACCAGGGTGTAAGGGACGAAGTAGCCGGCAAGCGAAGCAGCAAGCAGGCTTTCATCGCCAGAGAGTCGCAACGCCAGCCAAAGCATGGCAAGCGAGAGCAGGTTCTGGACAGCCGAAACCAATGCGGACAGGACAAGTCGATTGGTCGCCGCATACACCTTGTGCACGGTCATCGACACAGCCGTCGTCATCAGGCAGACCACGGTGAAAGCGAGCACGCCGGGACGTTGCAGCAGCCCTGAGGAACCGGAGATCCACCCGTAGGCAAGGAGTGCGAGGACCACAACGACGCCGGACACTGCAGCAAAGCCGGTCGCACCGACCAGACACGACCCAATGACCCTGGCCACCGCTCGGCCATGTGCAAGGCTTTCAGCCACGCGGTTCTGCATCACCGAGCCGAAACCGAAGTCGAGCACAGGCAGCCAAGCAATCAGCCCGACAAGCAGCGCGAACTGGGCAAAGGTCTCCAACGGCAATGCTCGTGCAGCAGCCGCCAACACGGCAATCGTCGCGACCGAGGACACCATGCGCGCAACCCATAGGAGGACGACGTCGCGCAACGGCCGGCGCCGCTCCTGGACCGGACGATTGGATGAATCGTCGTCTCGCGCGATGTCCGCAGGCATGAGGATGTTCTTGCGGTCCGCCGTCAACGCTGCACCAGCGTCTCGGCCCAGGCCAGCATGCGAGCCACACCATCGCGGGCGCTCACCTGCGGGCGCCAGCCGATTCGCTCTGAGATGCGTGCAATGTCGGCAATGAACACACGCTGGTCGCTCTCGCGCGCCGGACCATGCGTGAACCGCAGCGGCTGGCCGATGAACTCGCCGAGCAAGTCGAAAAGCTCGAGCAGCGACAGGCTGTTGTCGTAGCCGCCACCAACGTTGAACGCCTCGCCCGCGATGCGGTCGATGCCTGCCGCGACGCCAAAATACAGGCGGATCATGTCTTCGCCATGCAGCACGTCACGCACCTGCTTGCCGGTGCCTGAAATCGTGAAAGGCTCCTTGCGCAGGCCGTGCTTCGTTTCCGCTGCCATCTGGCAGAACCAGCCCACCCAGCCCTGGTCGGCCGTCGCGAACTGGCGCCCGCCGTACATCGACGAGTGGCGGAACACGACCGTCTTGAGCCCGAAGATGCGGTGGTAGTCGCGAAGGTACTGATCAGCCGACCCCTTGGAGCAGCCATAGGGGCTGTGGAAGTCGAGTTGCACGGCCTCGTCAAAGCCCTCTGGGTGCTCAACGCAGCGGAAGCGCTTGGGCAACTCCTCATAGCCGAACTGTTCAAGGTCACCGTAGACCTTGTTGGTCGACGAGTAGACGACGCCAGCCTGCGGCGCGTGCTGACGCACCGCCTCCAGCAAGTTCAGGGTGCCGAGGGCGTTGACCTCGAAGTCCATGCGCGGGTTGGCGATCGACGTCGTCATCGCAACCTGGCCGGCAAGATGGAAAACCATCGTCGGCTGGAAGTCCCGCACGAGGCGCTCGACGTCGTTGGCGTTGCGGATGTCGCCGTGCACGTAGCGGAATTCACCCTGTGAACGCAACCACGCGAGGTTTTCCTGTGCGCCGTGGCGATAGAGGCTGTCGAAGACGCAGAGCTCGATGCCCTGCGAGATCGCATGCGCGGCGAGGTTGCTGCCGAGGAAACCGCAGCCCCCGGTGATGAGTAGCTTCATGATTGGAATTCCTTGCGAAGGGTGTCTTGCAGGCCGGAAGCGAGGTCGTGCGCAGGGAGCCAGCCCAGCCCTCGAAGGCGAGTGGTATCGGCGACGCAGCGCATCGCCTCATTGGCACGGTACGGCACCGCGCCGAAGGCAAGTTGCGTCGACGAGCCCGTGAGTCGCTGCACGAGTTCAACGAACTCGCGCACACGCGGCGCTTCGCCAGAGCCGATCTCGATGATGTCGTAAGTGGGCAGCGCTGCGACGTGGGCAAGCACTGTGTCGTACGCACTCACAACATCATCGATGTGGATGAAGTCGCGTTGCTGCTCGCCCGCGGTGAGCTTCAGTTCGGGCACACCCTCATGCAGCGCGTGCAACACATGCGTTGTGAACTTGGAACGGTCGTCGCCGGGGCCGTACATGTGCTGCAGTTTCAGGTCGACGAAGCGCAGGCACTCCGGCGAGCGCGCCGCGAGTTGCACACCCCAGTCCGCAAACTGCCGCTTTGTCAGGGCGTACAAGCTCACCTCCGGCCCGAGCACACTCCCGGTGCTGAGGAAGGTCACGTGGCGCTCGCCTTCGCAAATGGCCTGCAGCAGCGAAACACCGAAACCGACATTCGCTTCCAGGATCTGCCGTGGCGTCTCGCCAGCGCGGCCATAGGCGCATGCGGTGTGGACAACCGAGTCAGGCGCAACTGCCTTCAAGGTCTCTGCTGCCTGGTCAGGCGTCGCCCCGACATGCACGGTCACGCAGTCACGCACCGAACTCACGCGCGCCAGCGATGAGCCTGGCCGCACTAGCAGATGCACATCATGCCCCCGTTGTGCCCAAGACCGCACGAGGGCACCGCCCAGGAAGCCACTTGCCCCGGTGATCAAGATTCTCGACATCACCGATGTGATCAGAAGTTGACGCCGAAGAACTCTTCGAGCTTTTCGACCACATAGTCCAGTTGCTCGCGTGAGAGTCCCGGCCACACGCCCAACCAGAAGGTCTGGTTCATCACGATGTCGGTATTGGTCAACTCTCCGCTGACACGGAAGTTGCGGCCGATCATGTAAGGCTGGCGCGTGAGGTTGCCGGCGAACAGCAGGCGCGTGGCGATCTTGTTCTCGTCGAGGAAATTGATCAGGTCGGTGCGCTTCACCCCCGCATCCTCCTTCAGCACCAACGGGAAACCGAACCACGACGGCTCGGAGTTCGGCGTGGCCTCTGGCAGGTGCAGGTATTGCTCAACCGATTGCAGGCGCCCCTTAAGGTACCTGAAGTTCGCCTTGCGAGCCTCAATGAAGTCCTCGACGCGGTCCATCTGTGCCAGGGCGCAGGCAGCCTGCATGTCGCTGATCTTCAGGTTGTAGCCCAGGTGGCTGTAGGTGTACTT
>Ga0307514_10004004_pt1 | contig 13741 bp, 9 predicted proteins | sample 16_EM_MG_FD_203088 | JGI IMG/M metagenome (GOLD analysis project Ga0307514, IMG submission 203088) | Populus trichocarpa ectomycorrhiza microbial communities from riparian zone in the Pacific Northwest, United States - 16_EM | ecosystem: Host-associated > Plants > Roots > Unclassified | place... | reverse complement strand
CTCTATTATTAAAATAAAGAATGGTTAAAAGATTTTATTAACCTTGAGATTCTAATAAAAATGAGGATTGGGGTTAAAATAATATTAAATATTTTTTTTCATTTTGTTTTAAAGTAAGTGGTATTTTTTTTAGCGGACATAGTGAGATTCGAACTCACGACTTATTCAGTAATCGTTTTCAAGACGATCGTATTAAACCAACTCTACCACACGTCCTTTTTTTAATTTATATTAATATTAATAAAAAAAAAAAATAGATGATAAATGTATCAAAGCACAAAAAACTTAAAATTAAATTTTTATCTTCTATTACTATTCAAACTCTAAAGCTGGCTCTTTTGTTTTTTATAAAAACAAACAAAAAAATAACACAAGCCAGAGGAGAGGAAGAGGAAAAGAAAGAGAAATATAAAAAAAATTGTTTTGTCCTTTATTTGAATAAAAACTATAAAAAAATATAATAATTATGAAAAATAATGAAAAATAAAATAATTATGAGAACTATAAGAATTATGTAATATTGGAATTATAAGAAAGAAAACAACATATTATTTTTTTTGTGGTTTGGCTTCTTTTATTCTTATAAAATAAAAGATTGTGTGGTAAAATAAAAGATTGTGTGGTAAATAAAAGATTGATAAAATAAAAATAAAATTATAAATTTTTTTGTTACTTTTATTATTTGTGTTTTTTTGTTTATTCATTTTTATTACAAGAATTTTAACTTTCTTTGAGATTTTTTTAATAAGTATAAATAATAATTAAGAATAATAAATAAGAATAAAAAAATAATTAACAAATAAAATATAATTAAATATTATAAAATAATAATAATAATAATTAAAATTTTGGTTAGCCTATCATAAAAAGATTGAGATGAAAGATGAGAAAATAAAAATATTTATAATTTTAAAAAAATTTTAAAATACTGTATGCTTTATTTTGTATTATTTTCTTATTATTTTCTTATTTTTTACTTATTTTTTTTTTTTACAATCTTTTTGTTAAATAAACGTTTGTATTATAAAGAGAACAATAAAAATTGTTTTTATGAGCTGTAAAGGAATCGAACCTCTCCTGATCAATATGATCAATTATTTTACAGATAATCCCTTTTACCATTCAGGCAACAGCCCTTTTTTGTTTCATCATAATAAAAAAACAAACAAAAGATTGATAAAATAAAAAAATAAAAAAATTATAATTATAAAAAATAAATCATTATTATACTACGGATTATTAATATATTAAAATATAATAAGAACCTAATATTAAAAAAGATTGTAAAATTTAAAATATATTCTTTATTTATTTATTATTGTAATTATATTTAAAATAAAAAATCCTTATAATAAATTTTAAGATTTGAAACATCTTTTATTAAAGTTTTATTAATCTTTTTTTAATAAAATATATTTATTTTAAAGTATACTTAATTAATATTTTTTTAAATATTTTCAAAGAATTGTATTTATATTTTCAAATAACTTAGAGTTAAATGGAATAAAATTAAATTAATATTTATTTTATTTTAGTGATAATATAATTAAAAATTGTATCCAATCAGACGAGATTTAAAAAAGATATTTTATGATACTATAAAATAATTGTAAAAATTTGTTAATTATCAAAATTATTAGAATTAATTTAGTTTTATCAATCTTTTTTTTTTTGATAGTGATCAATTAAAATAAATAATATTCAGCATTTAAAGTATATTATTTTAAAAACAATTGACAAAAAAAATTCAATCAATCTTTGTTTAAATTATAGATCCAGGATAAACAAATGTTACATTAAATAATACTTTATATTATAATAGAAAATATGTAAATAATTGTGATTATTTAAAAATTATTGGTAAAGATCATTTAATTTTTTTTTTTTCTACATACAGGAATAGAATTAGATTTAAATATATTTAATAATCTATTAATAGATTTAAGTAGTCAAACTATTCCAGATTAATTATTTTATGAATATCCTTTAGCATTTTTATTTAATTTTTATTATACATAAAATAGATTACTAATTCCTTTAAAATTTGAACAGTTAGATTTAGATTATGATGAAAGTAAAAAAATTAGAAGATTTTTTTTTTAGAAGAGAAGTAATAAAAAGTAAATATAATAATTATTGTGTAAATTTTAATTTATTATGCCTTTAAAGACTTATTAAAATTATATTTACATAATTATACATTATATTTTTTGAATGCAAAAGATAATGTTCATTCACCTTCATAATTATAAGATATTTAAGATTTAAATTCCGATTTATACATTCAATTTGAAGGTTAAATGACTGCTGGAATTTAATTTAAAAACATGATAAAGATTTAATATTTTTTAAATATTATTGTATAAATATTTTAGATTAATATTTTAATCGAAAGGAAAGTTTATCTTCATTAAAAAAATTGAGATGAAAGATTGTGTTTAACATTAGACATTAGAACAGAAAATTCCTAATAAAGAAATTATAGAAAATGGTCTATATGATAAATATCAATTAGATCTGTATTCAATAACTCTTAAAAACTTAAATAAAATATATAAAATATAAAATATAAAATATAAAAATAAATAAAAATTAAATCCTTTTTTTAAAAAAAAATGTAAAAAACATAAAATGAAAGATACAATCTTTTTTAATTTAATATTAAATCTAATAAATAATATAAAAATAATATAGTTAAAATAATAAAAACAATTGTTTTTATCAAAGTTATTAATAATAGAATAATAATTATCTAGAAATAAGGATTGTTTAGGAAAAATTTTATTTAAAAATTTTAAAAGTATAATAATAAAATTAGTTAAATAAGACATAATCCCAATAATAACACTTATTATTTAATTTTTTTTATTTTTATTCATATTTTATTTATTTTTTTGGATTCAATTTTTTTTATTTTTGACCTTATCAATATAAGTAATTAATAAAAATAATTGTTTTTAAAATTAATAAATACAAAAAGATTGTAAAATTTTTACTCATAAACCAATAAAGGATCTTACTTTAAAATATCACCTTTTTTTTATAAATAAAAAAGATTGTTAAAATTAGGTAAAAACTGTTATTTATTTGTTAAAATTTAAATTATAAAAAAACACAAAACACAAAATATAATGTTAAACTTTAAAAATGATTTAAAATAAAAATAATTTAAATTACAATATAATAAACTATTATAAAGCCCATTTTTAACTCTTTAAAATTTAAAAGATTTTGAGAATCAAAATTATAACCTTTAAAAATTAGATATCTTTATAAAAAAAAATATATTACAATATTACAATATTACAATATTACAATATTAGAACATTTAGGTTATAATAAAGAATATAAAATATCTTTTATTTTTAGTTTTTAATCCATATTTTTTTTTTTATAGAAGAAAATTATAAAATTATTATTTTTAATTTTTATAAAGTCTAGTTAAAGATAAAACTGAAATAACTTTATTTTAATAAGAGTTAAAAGAATTAAAAAAATAATCGAATATGGTTTTTTATTAAATAAAAGGTATTTATTTTATATTTTATTTTTATTTAATAATTCCTTTATCTCCAGTGTACTCCTTATCTATAAATTTATAACAATATTTATAAATTATATTAAATTATATATTACATTATGTATAAACTAAAATATAAGTAATCATCTCATCTTCTATCTTCTATCTTCTATCTTCTATCTTCTATCTTCTATCTTCTATCTTCTATCTTTTTTTTTATTAAGATATAAAGTATAAACTAATATATTTTTTTTATTTTATTCTTATTTTTATTTTATTTATTTATTTTATTTTAATTTCCAGTATATTCAGTGTATATAATCTTTCTATTAATTTTATATTAATATTTAATTTATTCATCTTTTTTATTTATAATTATATTTATTCCCAGTATAATCATTGTATTCATTAATTAATTCTTTAATTCTTTAATATTTAATAATTTTTAATTTTAAACTTAAAAATACATAATGTAATATAATACTAATTGAAAATAATTTTTTTATTTTTTATTAATATATTTAGTTTTATTTATTTATTTATTCCAGACAAATTTGTCTTTTATTTTATTTTATTTTATTTATTTATTAATTATCAGGTATAAAGTAATATTTTATTTTATTTTTATTTATTTTATTTTAATATTATTTATTTTATTACCAATATATACCTTGTATAATATTAATAATAATAATATATATTTATTTATTTAATTATTTTTTTAATTTTTATAAATTATATTCATTGTATTGATAATTCTATCCTTTTTATTTGTAATAGTAGTTATTCTATAATTCCTAGTTTAATTTTTATTTTTTTTTTTCGTTATCGTAATCAATATTTTTTTTTTTCACAATCTTTTTGTTTAAAAATAAATAATATTGTAATATAGTTTATTTATTGGTAATATAATTTTAAACTATTTAAAATATTTATTTAAATATTTATTTTAATTATTATTAAATTTATTGATTATTGATTTATTATATTTTTATTTATTATATTTTTATTTTATAAATTATTTTTAAATTATTGATTATTTTGTATAAATTATATTTATTATATTATATTATATTATATTATATTAATTTATATTTATTTTTTTTTTATTTTTATTTTATAAATTATTTTTAAAATATTGATTATTGATTAATTATATTTTTATTTATTATATTTTTATTTATTATATTTTTAATAAATAATTAATTATATTTTTTATACTATTTTTATTTTATAAAAATTATTTTTTTTTTATGTTTATTATAAATTTTTTTTTTATATTTACAATCTTTTTTTATTTTTTATATTTTATCAATCTTTTTGTTTAAAAATAAATTATATTTTTTTTTAATATATAATTTTTTTTTAATATAAAGAATATTATTAATTAAAATATCTTTAGTTATAATTTTGTTAAAGTTATTTGTTAAAGTTATTTTTTTTAAAGAATTATTTTAATAATTTTGTTAATTTTTTTTATAAAAAACAAAATGAATAAATTTTTAAGTAAATTTTTTATTAATTTTTTTTTATTAATTTTTATTAAATAAATTATTTTATATTTTTTTTAAATATTTTTAAAATTATGAGAGTTTTATTTTATAATTATTTTTTTTAAATTTTTATTAATATTTTTTTTTTATAAATTTATTAATATTTTTTATAAATATTTTTTTTAATATTTTATATATTTTTTTTATTTTTTATATTTATCAATCTTTTTTAACTTTATAAATTTTTTTAATTTTATATTTTTTAATAATATTTTATTGATTTATTATAGTATTTTTTTAATTTTTATAATTTTTTTAATTTTATAATTTTTTTTAATTTTATAATTTTTTTTAATTTTATAATTTTTGAAGATATCATTTTTTTTAAATATTTTTTAAGATTATGAATGATTTTTAAATTTATAATAATCATTATTAAATAATTTATAATTTTTATTTATTCATTATTTATTTATTAAAATTATTAATTAATAACTCTTCTTTTAGTAAATATAATAAATTAAAATTATTATAAATTACAATATAAAATTATTTAATATTAAAGAATTTAATCTACTTTTAGTAAATAAAATAAAAATAAAATAAAATATATTAATTATTATTATTTATATTAATAAAATAAAACTAATCTACTTTTATAATATTCATAAATTATAAATTTAAACTAATATACCCGATTTTAATATTTAATAATAATTAGTATTTAATTTAATTTTATAAGTGTTTATATTTATTATAAATTAATTTTATTAATATAGATTTTAATTAATTATTTTTATATTTATTTCCAAGTAATACATTATAGTTAAATTTGTATTTAATGCACCTATAATTAAATAATTCCCATTAGTCTCCAGCGTGTGTTATGTTCCCATTTCTATTTATCATTTTTTTTATCATTATAGAAATCAGTTAAAATAATTTAATTAATTTAAATATATACCAGATGTATAATAGTAATTTTTTAATATTTATTTTATTTTTATTATATTAATAAATAAATAAAACAATAAATAAATCATTAATAAAAAGTTAATAGGAGAGGCATACTAATAATAGCAATTAGTTAAAAGAATTAAAATATTTCCTGTAATAATAGTGTAAAATTTTATATAGTTTTATAATTTAAATAATTATAAATTTATATCTTTACCTAATATAAAAGTGTATTTATTTTATATTATTTATTTAATAGAAGTACTTAATATAATATATTTCTTGGTAATATAATTTAAATATTTATTTATTTATTTATTAAATTATTTATTTATTTATTTATAAACCTCTAATTGAAACTATATAGTTAAATGATTCTGTTGATTCAGATAATTGTGATTGAATGTTTTTTGACTCTGTATTTATTATTACTTTACTTTCTTTAAGATTAAATTTATATGGATATTCACCTTTTATTATACTTAAATTTCCTCACTCATTTAAATCTGTTGTAACAGGTAAATTTTTTTCATTTAATTTTAAGACGCTCATTTTTTATTTACCATTTCTTTTTTGCTTGTTTGACTTTCATTTATTAGATTATTAACTTCATCACTAATTTTGATATTTTTTAATATACTGTCATCATAACAAATATTAAAAGTTAATATTACATTTGTTATAAAAAAAGATGAATAATGATTTTCTAACAACTCTAATGAATATTTGAAATAGGTTAATGCTTCATCAAAATTTTTATTTGTATAAACTTTAACTGATCCTATGGATCGAATTTGCTCTACTTTACTAATATTTTGATCGTCTTTTGAATTTTCAGTTGTAAATATTAAACTTAATTTTAACTGTAATTTAAATACTGTATCTGAATTTAAATTATTTGCTATATCTCTCCAAAATATTAATAATGATGTATTTAATTTTGATGAATATAGTTCTTGAATTGTAAATGGATTTATTTTTGTTATATTGTTTTCAGTATATTTTTCTCTCTCCTGCTGATAAAATAAAATCTGTTCATTTACCTCGATCTAAATAGTATTTCGATTGAAAATTAGTTATGGTATTGTCTAACATTCTTCTATATTTTATGTCTGAATTTAATATGTTACTTTTTATTTCATTTTTAATTCTTATTTTATTTAAAATGTTTTCTAATATTGTTGAATAATTACTTTTAATAATTTTGGAAATAATAATTGATTTTATATCATTTACTGATTTCATTTTATCTTGTTTTATTGTTAATTTTTAAATTTAAGAAGGTTTGTTTTAAAATATCAGCTTACCTTATATTTTTGCTAATAAGTTTTATTTATTAGAAATTATTTTCTTGCATAAATATTCTATTCTGTGATTCTGAGTCATAATCATAAAATAATCTTAATTGTTTCAGTCCTTCTACTATTGAATCGTAAGTTGAAATTAAATTTCCTTTTATGTTTTATTTGTATCTATTAATTTTATTCCCAACCTTGATAATGGACTACAGTTTACTTCTTTTGGATCTATTACTTTAATACATTGATATTGTACTTTTTCCACTCCTCGATCTATTTTCCATTCTGAAAATGATTTAATTGATTGAAGGTCTGAATTACCTAATATATACCATTGATATTTTTCTAATAATTCTTTATAAGTTAAAATTTGATTATCTATGTGAAATAAGTAAACTTCTGTTAAATATAATTTTAATATTTGTTTGAATATATAATAAGTATAAGAATTTCCTGCATAGTCTTTATATTGTGATTTATAGTCTTGATGATCTCAATATCATTGACTATAAGTATCGCTTTCATCTCAGGACTCTATGTCAAGTTCTGAGTTTAAATAAGGTGAATCTTGTTTATAATTTTTTATATCTTTTTGTGTTAAATCTAGAATTTCACTATATTTTGATTGTTTAATACTAAATACTACTGATATGGGATAATAAGACATTATGTCTCTGGGTATATTAATGAAAAATAAATCTATTAAAATATTATTATATTTATTTTTATCCATAGTTATACCTTCCGTAAATGTGTATTTACTGAACTTTAATGAGTCTATCGCATGATCTAATACTGTTATATATTTATATCTTTCAAAATCATTTAAATTATATTTTTTATCATATAAGTCTAATGTTTGAGTACTTGTTAAGTTGTTTGATATTAATCTGTCGTTATTTGTTTCCAATATGTTTAAATATTTTAAGTAATGTGTTGATAACGGTGAGTTATTTAAAAATTTTAATTGCATTTTATTGTGTTTTTTTTTTTTTGTTTTATATATTTTTTAAAATTAAAATGGTTTACTATTCTTTTTATTTTATTTTACCATATCCTATAAAAAACTATGTTAATTAACTTAAAAAAATCTAAGTTAATAATGATTTTAATAAAATTAATAACTTAGAAAAGAATAGTGTTAGAGAAATTATAATCTAATACAAGTTTTATTTTGATGTAAATTGAGATTTTCTCTCTCTATCGAACTAATAGGGTGTGTCCTATTAGAGAGAGTTTTATTTTTAAAAAATATAACAGATTATAAAAATTAACCAATATCTAAATTACTTAAGGCTTTCTACCTTAAGGATAAAACAACAGATTAAATAAATATACAATTCTCTTAGTCTAATAGGTAAAGCAGTAGAACTTCGAATCTAAAGTTTTTGGTTCAAATCCAAAAGAGAAAATAACACTTAATAAAGGTCTTTTAGTATAAAGGTAGTACATAAACTTTTCAAGTTTAAAAATATTGGTTCAAATCCAATAAAGATCAAGGTCAGATAATATATTAAAAAAAAAAAAATGAATTATAAATTATGAAACAAATAGTAAAAGATACTCTTAAATTTAAAAACAAAAAATAAAAATAATAAAATGTTTTTACAAGAAATATCAATTTTATTTATAGTTAAAAAGATATTAATATACATTATCACATTATTAATAATATATAATATAATTATAAAGCTTTATTATAAAAATAATTCATGTAGATTATCTTATATTTGAGATAAATTTCAATATAAAAATATAATAAAAGGAATAAAAACAATAAAACAAAAAATAAAATAAATATAGAAACTTAAAGATTCTCTTAAATTTAAAATTTTAAAACATATAAAAATAAAAAATTGATTATACAAACGATAAACAGAATATTAAGGAATAGAGTACGATTAGTATCTTTTCCTAAGTTACAAAATAAAAAATTTAATAGATTATGAGATTTAACAATAATAAAATTTGTAAGTTTACCTTTTATATAACTTATACCAATAATAAGAGCTTTAATTTTAAAATTTGGTCCAGGTTCTTTATTAGCAATACCTATAATTTTTAATTTAATTAAAGCATCAGGAATCTTAGAAGAAAAGGATAGCAAAGACCACTTAAAAATGTTTAAAGCCTTAGATGTAGATAATAGTAATTTAGATTATTTTTTTAATATTACTATAATATTTAGTTTAACTATAAAAATAATAAAAAATATAATTTGACTATTATGATTACCTTTAAAAATAGTTATAATATTTTATATATTAGATTATTTAAATTATGATATTAGCTTTATCTATAGTAAAATAAATAATTTATCTTTAGGAACATTAGATTGATACTATAGAACACTTATAGAATTATTAGAATCTCTTAGATTTAAGTATGAAATATATACAATAAACCATGCAAATAATAAATAAATTTATAAACCCCATAAACTGACTTATAGGTTTAGTTTTAAGACTAATAATTAAAAAATATTTTTTTAAGAACGTAGATAAAAAAGATTTAAATAGATTAATAAATTATTCCTTAGATTTGTTTTCAAATGAAACATTATCTAATATTTTTAAAATATTATTAGAATTAACTTATAAAAAACCATCAGAACTATTTCAAATTAAAACAATAAATGAAATATTAGTACAAACATTACCGTTAGGTAATAGGAATGAAATAATTCAAGAAGAAAAAAAAAGTATAAAATATTTATTTTATTATTTAATATTAAACAATATATTTAAAAAATTATTAATTATATTTAAAAAAGATTGTATAATATTATTACCCTTTAAATTAGGAGTGTATAGTTTTATAGCCTTTTTATTTGGAATAAGAGTTGATTACCTTTTATCATTATTTGATTACTTTGTTTTAAGTATACCAAGTTGAACTTATAATAAACTTTTAGAATTACATTTTAGTTGATTAAGCTGATTAAAAAATACTTTACAGATAAATTCTATTACAACTGATTTTAATAATAATTCCCATTTACCTAAAATTAATTATTCTCCTACAATTATAAATCATGAACCTGAAATTGAAGATAAACCTAAACCTGAAACTTATTTATATTTAACAAAAACTCAATGATTATATTTAGGGATTTCAATTATAGCAATATTAGGTGCATATTTTGGATACACAGGAGGAATACCTTTTACTAAATCTTTTGAGTTTAATTCAGACAATAATCCTGGCAATGAACCAAATAATGAAACAAGAAACAAAAATGAAGAAAATAATGAAAAGGATGAAAACAGAGGATCAGATAATATTAAAGGAAAAAGATCAGTGTCAATGTATAAATGAAATAAAGAAACTAATAAATTTGAACCAAAGTCTTATGAATATGATTCAGATGAAGATTTAAATAATAATGAAAAAGATAATGAAGGTGAAGATATAATCAATCAACCTAAAACATGGAAAAATATTATTATAGATAAAATAAAAAATCCGTTTAGTTGATTCAAAGGTACAGAAGCTACACACCCAGATGAGTTAGGATTTTGGAAAAAAAGACAAGAAGAAGCAGAAAGATTATGAAGAGAGAGATTGGCATATTGAGAAAGTAAGGATGTTGATAGTGAAGTTAAGATAGGTCAACTAGAAAAGAAAGGATCACTTGGAGAGTTAGATAGAAATGATGTTAGAAAAGAATATATAGAAAATAAAAATTCTAGTCCAACACATCCCGATCCAGAATTAGAACAAGAAAGAAATAAATTATTTCCAAAATCAACTTTAAGTTCTTCACAGTTAGAAAAAGCAAAAGAAATAGGAAGACAAAAAGCTGAATCTTTTTATGAGAGCTTAAAAAATAATAATGAAGATAATTTAAATTCAAGAGATTCCTTAGAAACTGTAAGACCAGGTCCTTCAGGATTAAATAATACACCAGAAATTAGAAAAGAAATAGAACAAGATATAGAAGAAAGACACACATATCCTCCAAGACCTTTATCAAATAAATTAAGAAGAGGAGTAACTCAACTAAGAACAAGATTTTCAAGTCTATCAAATACTCCATTTGCTAGAGGGTTTAATGAAAATTTAGATCCAAATAATCCAATACCAACACCAATTTCTTCGCCAGTAGAACCAAAAAGAGAATCTTCTACTTCAGAACCAACTATAGAAATAGAAAAAGGATCATTAATGTTAGGTGCAAACTTTTTAGACAACTTTGATAAAGGTGGATGAAGAGATTAACTAATAAATAAAATAATAATAATTAAAAAAGATGAAAAATATCATAGTAATACTTTTAATCAAGAATAACCCTTTACTTAAAATAAAAATTAAATAAATATTAAAAATAAAAATAAAAATATTACTTTCTCTAGGTATGTTTTGTAATATTAATAAAAAAAGAAGAAAAAAAAAATAAACACCTTTTAAATTTAAAATTAAAAAAGATAAAATAAAATGAGAAAATTAATATGAGATAGTAAATACTTGATCCCTAACTTTATAAAAAATTTAATTCCTGAAAATTTATATAAAATAAAATTATTAAAAGAATTTATAATTGTAGCCATGTTACGTAACTATGAAACAAATTTAGGGAATAAATCAATAATAATAAATAAATATTTAATAACAAAACCTATAGAGACAAAAGATTTAGAAATAACCTTCACTCATAATCATGAAGTAGGAAGTTACATAGAACAATATGAGTGTAACATATTTAAAATAATAGTACATATAAATAATCCATTTAATCCCACAGAAATAAATTTATTTGGTAATGAAAATAAATTTCATCTATATCAGTTAGCTGGTGATAGTTCATTACATATTAATTTAAGTATATTAACTTTCTTTAAAATATTATCTAGTGATTCAGAATTAATTAAATTAAGAAAAAAAAGTAAAAAAGATGATTATTTTTTAAGTAACTCAAATTTATCCTTTTTTATTACAGAATTAATTAAATCACAAGAAATTACCTCATATAAAAAAGATAATTTAGGTAATATAGTTTCAGATTTTGAGTATAAATTAAGTGACTTTGAAAATTATGATCCTTTAAAATTTAATTACAGTAAAGAAATGAAAAGTTACTGACGTTTCGACTTAAGAGATATTTTAATATTTTATCATAATATTTGATGGGAAATAATTTCTAGAATGTTTTATTTGTATAAAATAAATGTTTGATCAGGAGCAATTGTAAATAATACAAATAAAAATAGATTAAGGTCAGCAGTATTACAATTATTAGGAGGATTTTCAAAATTAAATTTACTAGAAAAAATAGAACAATCACAAAAAGAACATTATGCCTTATCAGATAATAGTTTCATGGAATTAAAAAAATATGAAAAAAAGTTAGTTAAATTATCTTTAATTGAAAAGTTAGATGAAAATTTAATACATACAATTATTGAAAACTTAAGCAATAATTTTAAGAATCAGATTGAATTAACAGAAACAATAATTTCAAAACTAGAATCAATAGTAAATTTTGAAAATCTAACTTATGATCTTTTTGATGAAAGAGATGATATAGAGTTTAATAATTATCCTGCAAGTTCAACTAAAAATCCAAAAGTTATATCTTATACACAATTAGATAAAGTAAATTTAATAAATTAAAAAGAATTGTTTACAAATAACTATAAATTTAATCTTATTCTAAATTATTTATTAACTTTAGAAGTGCTAATAATGATATTATTAGATATTTTAAATAAAAAAATAAAATTATTTTCTTCTAATGAAAAATTTAAAAATATTTTAGCCTCATTAATTATAGGTTATGTTCTGACTATTAAATCATACAATGAAAATAGTAATAAAACTTTAAATATTGAAACACCTTCTAATTTTCCATATCCTTTCACTTCAAAAAATAATAATGAAAATACTTGTTTATGTAATCATATAAATAAAACAACTAATCCTTTAACTTTATTAATCTCGGGTTTAGAAATAAAAAATAATTTTTATTCTTCTGAATTAAATAATTTCTGTAAAACTACTTGTTTAAACTCAAACTCTACCTTATCATTTGAAAGAAAAATTAATGATAGTGTTGATATAAAAAATAAAAAATCTGAAAATGTTAATATTCAAAAAAGAGGGTTTTCAACTTTATCTCGAAGTAATATATTAAAAAGAAAATTAAGCACTTTAGCTCGAAGTTCTAACAGTAATGAACAGTTAAATAAAAGTTTCATTAAAAATAAAAATATAAATTATAATAAATCTATCTTTTCTATATTAGAAAAAATTAAGGAGTTAACAGAAAATAAAAAATATAATCCAAATGAAGTACAATTAAAAATAGAAAACTTTTGAAACGATATCTTAAAAGATAAATATAGTTAAAATATTTATAATTCAATTAAAGATATTCAACCTAAAATATATGAAATATTTATTATAAAAGATCCTAATTCATTGAAATATATGTTTCCTAACTTATATTTATTTTTAGACGATATAAAAATATA
>Ga0307514_10004002_pt1 | contig 13746 bp, 8 predicted proteins | sample 16_EM_MG_FD_203088 | JGI IMG/M metagenome (GOLD analysis project Ga0307514, IMG submission 203088) | Populus trichocarpa ectomycorrhiza microbial communities from riparian zone in the Pacific Northwest, United States - 16_EM | ecosystem: Host-associated > Plants > Roots > Unclassified | place... | reverse complement strand
TATGCTGGCTTCTTCAGAGGCATTTTGACCCCCTCACTTCACAGTACCCGGGCCCATATATGCCCATGATCAACCTTAACACAGAGTTCAACTTAACATTCAGCCTAGCTGCTCTAAATCCCTAAATCTCCAACCCAGGGTTGAAAACAGCATCGAATAGAGCATCAAAGATGACATAGTGTCCAGCATCCAGCATAGAATACAATATAGCACCTAAGCTAGTATCTAGCCTAGCATCCAACTCTGTAGCTCTCCTAGCACCCTGTACCAGCGCCCATGCTATCACATGGATCTCGGAAAGTGTTAGCATACTGCTGCGACCAATGCAACCTATGCCGCCTGAAATAGACGGGTATTGGGGCTCTTAGGGCTATTGGAGACCTCTTAGTGGTAGTTGATGACGCTCTGGAGAGCGCTGGTACAAGGAATTGACGTGGGAAGGTCAGGGCAGCATAATAAAAAAGATTTGGTTCATTTAATGCAAACTCTCGAAATTCCTAATTTTGCACATATTAGTGCCTCTCGTTGAGACCCTCCCGTTTTGCACTCTTGCAGACCCCTGCTCCAGTATTGATGTGGCGTGGATATACATGGTAGGTAAAGGCCTGCTAGCAGCCATAGGCTCACCCGCCAGCCATTCGACCTATACGGGGGGTTAGAAGAGGGAGGGGGTGGTCTTCAGGTAGGTCATATTGCCAGGGGGGATATTGGGTATCAGGTTGATTTAGGTGGGGCGTGAGGGTAACCATGTTGTAGAGCGTAGTTATTTCCATAGATCTCAACTTAGCTGGAATGGGCTCTCACCACTGTGCTTGCATGATAATACGGGATTGCCAAAAGCAGCTAGTATATTCTTGGCGATCGAATGACCATGCCCGATCGAATCTAGGGTCCCGATGGTACAGATATGCAAATCAGGACGAGGCTCTGGTAGTGCCACTCCCACCTGACAAGACGAAGGCAGGCTGCACCACGCCCAGCAGCAAAAGCGAAACCAGCCGGGGGGGGGGTTCCCAACCGGCCAAAACACCCCGAGAGGCACCTCACCCGACGATGGAGAATTCACGTACTTTAGCTCTGCGATGTAAGTACGTCTCCTACTAGTATGAAACAAGTGGATTACTTGATCATCAAAAGAAACTAGTTACATGCGCAGCTTCCAGGTATATATCTCATTCATCGCGATCGGCATAACAATCCCATTGCACTTCTCATCACCCCCACCCGCTCGGTCTAACCTATTTATCCTTTATGCTCGTCGGCTATTTGTTCCTCTACCCTCCTATCAACTATGCTTCGATCCTCCTACTATATATATACACCAACACTAATATGGGTACATGGAAATAGGTAGACTCACACTTCGCAGCCCCGCAGTGGGAGCAAATATATGCCACCCTCGCAAATGAAATAGTAGCAGTGGTGCTCATGTCTGCGGTAGGCGATGTGAGGGCAAGGACAAATGGGTGTGGGATCTGGGCTTCATCCGCCTCAAGTATATGGCACATGTTTGTACCGTTGATTATGTATGATGTATCAGTGTATGTGTTGTGAATAACTCTCGCCAAGTAGAAGGTCACGGGAATAAGCAACTCAGCGATCCGGAATGGAAAATTGGGAAAATGCGGTAAAGGATAAAAGAGCCAGGAAAAGTACGCAGCAATGTCTCGTAGAGCTTTTATTCCATAGCAAGTCACGCCTTTAAAGAGAATTCTTAGCCATAGCAAACATTGTCCTCTCAACCACGATCCTGTCGTCTCTAAGTGCAACCGCCACAATTCAGCCTACTTATAGCCCCTAATCTTACAGTATGTCAGCCTAATAAACACGTGAGGGTGGTTGCTGACGGACTCCATGGACGGGTATTGAAAGCGTCTGGCATAATCCCAAGTGCAAGTGCCATACCCACGCACCTACCAATTATTCACATAGAACCACCACCCCACATACTGTACAACAACCACTCCACATACAACAACCACCCCTCGAGGCCTCTTGAAGTCACTTTTTTGGGGGGTATCTGGTCTTGCACGCAGAAACGGGCGGGAATGGCCCCGTGGTTGGATAATCCCGCCGAGTCTCCACTCGGGGATTCGGTCCCTCGTGATAGACTAGATAGCTTGAATAGAGTATTCCGACGACTGTACATAACTGTATATATCCCTCGCGGCGCTCGGCCCAGAAGGGTCTTGGCATGAGACTAGTACAGCCAGTGGACGTAAGTCTTGGTAAAATGCGAAATCACACCAAAAGTGACCATCATGCAAAAAATGTTAAAAACCGAGTTTGTAAGGTAATCACATGAAAGAAGTTGTAGATTTAAGAGGAAACCAGATTATCCCTTCTCTGATTTTTGTAGCTAGGTGAAATACAGTGGAGAGGCATAGTTGTCAGTAGAATTGAGGCCATTTCCAAAATCGCAGAAAAAGCACAGAACTGTATGGGGAATAGCGCCTTTTTTGAAGGTTTCGGTTTTCGAGGACTTCCAAAATTTACGCATACCAGAGCAGTTGGAGGTGTTGGAGCCCGGCTTGTATGCTAGAGCTAGTTGGGCATGTACACTAGAGCTAGATAGGCAGGCTTGCTAGAGCTAGTTGGGCATGTACACTAGAGCTAGATAGGCAGGCTTGCTAGAGCTAGTTGGGCATGTACACTAGAGCTAGATAGGCAGGCTTGGGCTTGGGCAACGGGATATAGCTCTCGTCAGTCACTAGAGACGAGAGCAAGAACAATCAATCACACATCTGCACGCTACTGAGCTCCATTGGGAGGGATGCTACAGACCTCTAAGCCAGGAATTAGAGACTCTGTATCAAGCTCAAACTATATTCAAAAGTCGACCGTGAATTCATAAGATGAGTGCCATTATGCAGGGGTCCGTACCGTACTCCGTAACCGTAAAGATAATGCTATTGTTTGCTCATTCCCAGTTACCCCGCATCTCTCGATCCGCGCAACATGAACCAGGGACACAACCGTACCGTAAGTACTTCTCTAAAGTACACTTTCTATACTCCGTAGCATAGAGCGTTTTGACTCCTGAGAAAAAGTGAAAAGAATCATTTTGATGAATAGAACTACGATGGACTTCAGAGCACGCGAAAACTATAGCTCGATTCTGTAACAACTTTATGTATACCATTAGTTAGTCTCTCTGAGTACAGGGTTATGTGTGCGCGCATGTACGGTAACAATAGGAAAGGACAATCAAAATCTATTGGTCGAACCCCAAGCTGAACTGTACAGCGAGACAACTTTCTCCCCAAGTTGTTAGCAACGCCAACTAAACTACATATTCTGCGATACAAGTTCAATACGCACACAGAAGGTATGCCATTCTATTTCATATGTACACAGGTATAATTATTGATCTAACATTGAATACCTTTAGAATTCCATATAATACGCATTATGGAGCCAGCTGGCCTCACAATCGGGGTTGTCGGCCTCTCCATACAGTTAACGAAGGCTGCCACGGACTGCTACAAAATTTTTGATAATATGGGCGAAGTTGGCTCCACCTACGATGCAACTCTGCATGGGCTACGTACGCAGGGACTTCGTCTCAGCAGATGGGAGCAAGCTTGGGGATTCGGAGGTGACGACAATCAGGAGCGGCGGCTTCAGCCTGAAGACTACAGGTACAGATATGCAACTGCGAGCCTGGCAAGAATAGTTGCAGTATTTTCCAGTGCTGAGAAGCTGAAAACGAGATATGGGATTGTGGGGAGGGAAGAATCAGTTTCCGTGAAAACTGGGGGGGATGAACGGAAGCCACGATTTCTGGATCGATTGCGAGTACCAATTCGAGGGAGGTCCCGGTCGACATCCCCGCGTCCACCAACCCCCGGTCCGACCAGCGATGACCTGCATGTTTTAGAGAATCCTCGAGTACTGGAAGACAGACGCATTCTCCCTGGGCTTGATGACGAGATCAAGTCCATGACCCAGGCAACAAACCGAGTACAGCAATCCTTATCTGTCTATCTCAAACTCCGCTGGGTTATTTCAGACAATGCAAAGCTAGGGGAGCTATTGAGAAACTTGACCAGCCTCAACGATGGGCTTTTTCAAGTGCTTCCGGCACCAGAAAGCCCCCTAGCACATCCAGCTAATGCCCACCGATGTCAAGATTCAAAACTAAAACTCTCATTTGATATTCCGTTTTTCCTCAACGTTCGAGAAGATTCTGACTTCGTCGGAAGAGAGTATCTCCTCGAGAACTTGCAGCAGGAGATAGAAAAAGGCAAAGATAGGCAGAATATTATTGTACTCTACGGCACCGGAGGTATGGGTAAAACGCAACTTGCACTAAAGTATGTCTATCAGCAATCTGGGAGCTACTCCTCAGTATTTTTTATCAACACCGCCAGTGTTCAGACCACCATATTCGGATTCATTCAGATAATGCAACGGCTTGTCCAGCACCATGGACAGATCTCAGACGACTATGCACATATCGGCCAGTTGTTAGGCATGGCGGGAAGACTGGACGCAGCGGGATGCTTTACAGTCACATCAGAGTCCGAGGAGCAGCATGTTGTGGGCTCAGTTAAGCAGTGGTTTTCAGCGCCCGGAAATACGAACTGGCTACTTGTATTTGATAACCTCGATGACCCTGACCTAGTTGACATCGAGGAGTATATACCCTCGTGCAGTCACGGTACGGTGATAATTACAAGCAGGCGGCGTGAGTGTATACAGCAAGGCCGAAGAGGGTTGGAAGTGCAGGAAATGCACCACATGGAGTCAATACAGTTGCTCATTCGTGCATGTTCAATTCCTAAGTTCGAGGATCTAGTACCACTGGGTAGGTGCAATCTATCACTACTTATCCCTACTATATCTCATAATAAGTGCCTGAGCTGACTATATATACCTAGAACAAACTGCTGCCGGTACTATCGCACAAGAGTTGGGATATCTCCCACTTGCACTGAGTCAGGCTGGGGCATATATTCATATATCTCGGTATTCGTTGAGCCGATACCTAGAAGAATACCGAACCGAGGCAGCTTATCTGCTGAGCCAAAGATGGACAGCAAGACAATATGACAGATCAGTGTTTGCTACATGGGAGATGTCATTCAAGGCAATCCACGAAAAAAGGCCAAAGGCAGCAGAGCTATTATTAGTCTGTGGGTTTCTTGACCATGAAGACATCCAGGAAGAACTTCTAAGACGTGGCCTAAACTTAGAAAAGCATGGTATGAACATAGTAGAATACTTTTGAAGACCTTGCTAATAATGTTTGAATAGATCAAGCCTTTAAAGAATCAATTAGGATATTGTTTTCATACTCCCTGCTGAAGCGAGGTAGCAGCGATGACAGCTTCAGTATCCATCCATTAGTCCACTCTTGGGCTAGGCTTCGACTAAAGTCTGAACCGCAAAAGGAAACCGAAAAAGCAGTGGAAGCCTTTGAAATAGTTACATCAGTGTTGAATGGGTTGCGCAAACAGAGTACCGCGGACTGGGTGTTTGAGCGGCAATTTATGCCACATATCAATGCAGTGACAAAACATATCCCGTCACAATACCTTGCCCTAAGTATCACTAAGACTTTGGATAAAGCTTGTACGTTTGGCGATGTGTTCACTAGGCATGGGCAATACAAGCAGGCAATGGAGCTGTATGAGCAAGCATTGGGTGGGCGTGAGAAGGCATTGGGGGTGGATCACCCAGCTACTCTCAGTACAGTTGATAATATGGCATCCGTACTCAGCAAGCAAGGACAGTATGAGAAAGCTCTGGAGTGGTATGAGCGGGCATTGGCTGGGTATCAGAAGACATTGGGGGTGGACAACCCAGCTACTCTCACTACAGTCAATAATATGGCAGCAGTATTCCAAGAGCAAGGACAGTTTGAGAAAGCGCTGGAGTTCCATGAGCGAGCATTGGCTGGGTATGAGAAGGCATTGGGAGTGGATCACCCAGCTACTCTCACTACAGTCAATAATATGGCAGTAGTATTCCACAACCAAGGACAGTATGAGAAGGCGCTGGAGTTCTATGAGCGAGCATTGGCTGGGCGGGAGAAGGCATTGGGGTTAGACCACCCCGACACACAAAAGACACTGAGTTGTCTCGTCAATCTCCACAAACGCGCCGGGCGAACCGAACAGCCTCACAGCCTCCAAGCACGCTTGCATACGCCGAAGAGCCCCTGAAACTGAACCAATAGGGTGTCTCCTTTGGGGAGCAATGACATCAAAGGTAATTCCTGTGACTGCGAGAGAACAGAGTTCAGTTGGATAACCTATCTATTCCAGGATCCGTTTACAGGAATGTTTTCGTTTTTTTGGGAGCTCACGAATTTCCTCTATACTGTACATAGTCTGTTATCCCCTCTGCATATATTTTTCCCTAGGGATGTATACGAGTAATGTGGTTTTTTTTACAAAAAATAGCTTGTTATCCCTGTGTCACGGCGCAACAGTGCACGGAACAGGACTGCTCGATGGATTGAACCATGAGAGAAAGGTTCTTAAGGGGACGTTGTCTATAAAAGGCCCGCCTACGCTAATTAAAAAAAAAAAAAGGTCCTGTGTATACTCTCAATACAAACGTCCGCTCTCATAGCCATCGACAAGGCACTCTCTGGAGCTACCCCACCAGTGCACGTCATAGTCCCGTTCGTTCCACTCCGCCTGGATTTCATTTGAATTATTCATACCTGTCACGGGACTCACCGTCATATCCCACATCGACCTCAATATGCCCTCCCAATGTAGGTGTGACTGAGGAACGAGTATATCTCTTTTAGAAAAATGGACATGCTATAATGAGTGTCCCAAGCAGTAACCCTCTCTCATGGGTGAGCCTCCTTCGAACTTCATAACCAGCCTACGCCACCAGTACGATATCTGATATTAGAACCCGAGCCACCCGCGCCCATACCTCCAGAATATTTCCATTTTGGCAATTCATTACCTCCCAAATTCTTCGATGGCAAAAATCCCGAATTTCCAACGTGAAGGCCAGCCTCCACCCCCCCCCCATACACGAGCCCATTACACTTCTACCCCTACCCCTACCTGCAAGGACAAGATGTAAATTTTCGTGATGCTAGCTATAGCTGGGTTCGAGGTTTTGGCTCAGCGGGAACAAATTTGCCTGTTAGTGGACCTTCCCATCGATCAGGAGCTTCTTAATTGAGCCGATACAGGGAATCAGTCATAGTTTTTTTAATTTTTTAATTTTTTAGGAAAACGCTATCTAAGTAGCCTATGACGACATCCTTATTTCTCAAACACTTTAATACGTAATATGTCATATGCCAGCGGGTAATGTGGTGCTACTTATAGATTCCCCATTGTTGTTTACCTCCGCTGCCAAGGTTGTCATTGTGCGGAGATATAATATGTCGTCTCCATCTGACGAGCTGGAAGTGTGGGCAGTGCCTCAAATCACGTGAAGCCAAGATACGAATATGAGCTAGGACAAAAGCTTGTAACGTCCTAATTAGGACAACATCTTGTATCAAAAGTACTATATAGGCGATAGGTTTCGCACTCGTTTTTATTTCCTTTCAGGAGAGCAATCCGCTCGTATTCAAGTCCCTCGAGTATTTTACTACAATGAAGCTCTCGCATTCATCAAAAGTCTTCTCTCCGCTTCATCTACCCTCCGCTACAATTCCGCACTTACTCATAGCTTGTATTCTTACAGGAAGAGGGTCCGTGAGGTACCAGACCAGCTATGACTCGGATACAAAAGCATACTCGATGGAACACCACTCTACACGGGAGCGCATAGTGTGCGCGTCGAGCTAATCACACATGGCTGATTCAACATGATTTTATACAGAGCTTTTCATGTTCGCCCCGACAGACCCACAAGAGCCTCTTGTGGGTGAAAATTCGAAGAATCAACTCCTGAGAGAACAGTAGTGGTGCTCTTTTTTCCGCCTTGTATGTATCTGGTAATCTCATTGCACCCGCCTTCGAAGCTGTTGGAATGCTTGCGGAATATTTAATAGCTTGTGGAAAATTGCTGCGGAATGACCACCAGGGCGGTATTTGTACAATCATCTGGTCCTCTGGAATAATACCAATTCCACACGGTGGGGTATTTCCGTTACAAGTTATCGCAGAAGCACATATTTGGTGCAATAGCAGAGCCGAGCCTCAGTGCGCTCTTTGATGACCCCGACTAACCGGGATTCTACTGGCCTGCCAATCGAGAATTGGGTATCAAGAAAGATTCCACTCAATACTTTCCGGCTATCTCGAGTTGATTATGAAGTAATTCCATACATATGTAGGTATCGGGGTGTCTGTGAGTATATCCAAAGCAAATAGGATTGACAAATGAAAGGTCACACTCACGTTGGACGGAATTTGCAATTATCGACTGGGCTTGACGGAAGCCAAGTTTAGGGGCAGTCGCAGGGAATTAAGCGTCAAGTGGGATTCGCAAATACATGCGCGATACCTCAGACACCGCCCGCTCGGCTGCCTCCTTCTTCAAAGGGCTTCCCCCGGCGGCGCCGCAATAGTATGAGGCAGAATGCAGTTCATCGAGAGGATTCCCCCGGCAACAGGCGGTGCGGGGTGTTTGTGGGGAGTTGGTGCACTCAACCAACGGATTTAGAGGCTTTGCCGACATGCACTTGGGCTGCAGTCACCTCCAGACTGCTGTCGAACACCGAGAGCAAAATCCTCGTATGGACTCTTCCCCGCCGTTGGGGGCGAGTTTGGCAATAGAGCATGGAAGCCTCGATTTATGGTATGTGCATGGTAGGAGGTAATTGAGGTTCGGTTGAGCTTCATTCTGCTCATTCTCGTCACTGGTGCCCCCTCAATAATTTCCCCACCCACTCCCCCTTGGAGCCTGTTTGTAATGGCCGGATATTGCCCCCTCTACAAGGCGCAACTCGATTTTCAATATATTTCATCCTCCCCACAACCCCTCCAACTTGTTCTTGTTTCCCACCCCCTCCACCTCGCTCGAGAGACTTGTTTGCACCCCTTCGTCATGTTGTCAAGAGCGATGGCTCGAGAGCGGCGGGTACATTCCGCGGGTGGCTAAACTCGCTTCGGTCCCCTAGCTGACGATGTACCTGTAAGTACCATAATACCTAGGCGGATCAGCACGACAGGACACTGGCGCCGAGGTTACAAATATCACGAGTCTTACCTATATGCAAGGCGAGGATTGCACTGTATATCATCAGCTGGAACAACGTGGTACCTAGTATAGGTTGCAGTGCGGGAGTTGACGGAGTGAGTGGGTCTGAAGAACAGGTGGATACTGGGAGTGTCAGTGGATAGGGCGGGCACCAGGATTGTGTAGTTGGGTGGTAGTTTGGTAATGGTGGTGTGACAGATCTCGGCGACGTATCTTATATTTTGCCCTTTTGGTTAGGCTGTTGCTATTGTAAGCGTAGGGTATGCAGGTTATGCGGATTAGGCAGCGTATCAGCTGAAAGGAGCGCTTCAACGTAGCGGGGATTGCGAGTGGGGAATTTAGGATGCTCACAGTAGGAGATGTGAATACGAGTGAGATTGGTTGCTTGCTTGAACTGTGCTCCAGAGCAGTACTTATACATGAATCTGTAAAGACAGTAGACATAATGAAATTACCAAATGATAGGTAGCTTCCGGATTTTACCCCGGGTGAAAGCTGCTTCATGTAATGTCATGGGAAAGCAAAGTTAGAGTTGTAACTAGGTAGAAACAATGAAACGGATTAGGCTTAAGGGTGCTTGGTGTGATATTTTCAATAGTTGGACTATGCTGTTGTGAGTGGAGGTCCCAGGTGGTGGAAATAGTACCAGGCTCACTAAGCGGGAATCACGTGGACCTGCTCCCACAGCATACCATGTCCTCGCCTGACCCGAATCTCCCATGCCACTAGCAGCGCAGAGTCCATTCTAGCGGGTAAATAAGAGTGTGAATATTCCAATACCTAGCAGTCTCCCCTCTGGAGTCATTACATCAACCATTGTTATACCTACGTACATACCACCCCAAATGCATTGCCATTCTCTCCCAAAATGTCTGCCTAGGCTCCTGCAGTCGATCTCGAATCCCCTCCCACTTCCTCAAACAACGAGGTAACCGCAGCTGGAACTACCTCTCCTTATGCAGGGCAGTGCCATCCCCACACTAGTTGATTAATTAACTAAGAAATCTTAATGCGCAAAGATACCCTGCACTAGAAAAGTTGGAAATACCAATCTTTTATTTTGACTAGCGCTGGATATGGATGTGCTTGCTCTCCTTGATCATGGGCGGACTGCCGATGTAATGGCCGAGCTTCGCAACTGCACTTGCTCATAGCTGTGGAAAATAGTTGTATCTATTCCGTATTTCGATCCCTTAATTTGAAGTACCCCAAAGCTACTAGCTTAGTCCTGCGCAGTTACCTGTTAGATGTTAGCATAGTGCCGTGACTACCAAGATGGGACTAGCGCGTTTTGAAAAGGTAGTTTTTTTTGGACAGACATTGTGATGGCGCCGGATATTGTCCAAAGAAACGAAACCACGTACCGGTAAAAACTATAAAAGACCCAAGCGCTGTATGAGAACCGAGCGGTGATCAAAGCATGATAGAAGCCAACATCAGCTATTCGGAAGTCACCTATACCCTCATTCCTCCTAATCCTTCCTTGTGTCGAAACCACAGGTTTCGCAGTGACCTTTCATCTGGCTCCCTTTTTTTCTCCTCCTCTCTCTCTCCTCCTCCTCAGCCTTTTCATCGCCTCTGTCTGTACACTAGCAGAAGTAGAAGTCTAGCTACACACTAACCAGGACCAGTCCACTGGGTTAACAGCAGTGAGGAGGATAAACAGGGAGAGGAGAGGGGTAGAGGTGTCGAACAATACACACCTCCGCTCGAGCTTACGGGCGGGGGAAACTCGGATCGCGGAATTGGAGAAGGAGCTTGCTGACACTAATGTCAACCAGATGGTAGAGAAGCCGACCCTAGTGGACCTATGACATTTGAAAAGGCAGACTACTGGAAGGAGAGGTGGCAGAGAGCAGAGGATACTGTAGAGATAGCGACGCAAGTCGCCAAAACCTGAGGGAGTATGAAGGGGGGGAAGGGGATGTGGTGACGGAGGCCGGTCGACGGATGACATGAGTTGCCAACGGTACGGGGACCTCTACAGATATGCAGATGAGGACGAGGCTCTGCTAGTGCCACTCCCACCAGAAAAGACGAAGGCAGGCGGCACCACGTGCTGCAGCAAAAGCGAAACCAGCCGGGGGGGGGAACCCAACCGGCCAAAACACCCCCGAGAGACACCTCACCCGACGGTGAAAAATTCACGTACTCTAGCTCTGCGATGTAAGTACGTCTCCTACTAGTATGAAACAACTGGATTACTTGATCATCAAAAGAAACTAATTAAACTCCCAGGTATATATCTCATTCATCGGCATAACAATCCCACTGCTCTTCTCATCACCCCATCCGTTCGGTCTAACCTATTTATCCTCCATACCCGTCGGCTATTTGTTTCTCTACACTCCTATCAACTATCCCTCGATCCTCCTACTATATATATACACCAGCACTGAAATGGGTACATGGAAATGGGTGGACTCACACTTCGCAGGCCCGCTGTGGGAGTGGATGTGTGCCACCCTCGCAAATGAAGTAGTAGCAGTGATGCTCATGTTGCGGTGGGCATTGCGGAGGCAAGGACAAATGGGTGTGGGATCTGGGCTTCATACGTATACGCCTCAAGTAGTCTCATGCCAAGACCCTTCTCAGGCCGAGCGCCGCGAGGATGCGCCTCGTACCCAGGCGTTACGTCAGCAAACAAGTTGCTACAGTGTAAGCCTCAAGGATATAGTCTCATGCCAAGACCCTGAACTCCGACTGGAGTCTAGGTGAGCAAGATCGTATATCCTCTATTATGCTACCTGCCGTGGTAGAGTGAGGAAGAACTTCCGTCAAGAAGAAGACCAGGCTCAGGTCTTTTATCCCCCCGAGATTGTACAGTACAGGCTACCGCAAGAGGCAAGAGGCAGGCCATGTGATTCAACATGGAGGATATTGCACATGTTTCTACCATTGATTATGTAAGATGTAGGTATCAGTGTATGTGAGCCTGATAAACACGCTTAGTCTTATTCCAAGCCCGTGTACTCCGAACGCAGTGAGGACCACGCTAGGGTGGTTGCTGACGGACTCCATGGACAGGTATTTGAAAGCATCTGGCACAATCCCAAGTGCCATACTCCACGCACCTACCAATTATTACCACCCAACATACTACCACCACCCTACATACAACAACCACCCCTCTTGAAGTGACCGCCACAAATGAAACCCCCACCCACCGGCGAATTGGGATTTGAGGATATTGGGCTAGAGCTCGAATGAGTTTCTGATCTTTATTATTTTTCTTTTGGGGAGGAATCTGGTCTTGCACGCAGATATGGGCGGGGATGGCCCCGTGGTTGGATAATCCCACCGAGTCTCCACTCGGGGATGCGGTCCCTCGTCATAGACTAGAGAGCGTATCCCGATGACATATGTATATATACATGTCACGTGTTGTTGCTGCGGATCTTGTCATGACTCAGCAGGCTTCGTGTAACCGATAAAGTCTCGGCACCTGACCGTCGAGCTTGGCAACCGGAGGCATCCCCGGAAGGCAGATTTGGTAAGCTAAACCCGCACAGCGTACTACATATGTACTGGGATAATACTATTGTTTGCTCTTACCCCGCATCTCTCGATCCGCACAACTTGAACAAGGGACACAACCGTACCGTAAGTGCTTCTCTATAGTACACTTTCTATAACATAGAGCGTTTTGACTCTTGAGAAAAAGTGAAACGAATCATTTCGATGAATAGAACTACGATGGTCTGCAGAGCACGCGAAAACTATAGCTCGATTCTGTAACTTCATGTATACATACCATTAGTAAGTACAGAATTATGTGTGCGCGTATGTACGGTAACATGAGTGCCAAAAGAAAGTACAACCAAAATCTATTGGTCGAACCCCAAGGTGAACTGTACAGCGCCACAAGTTTCCCCGCAAGTTGTGATCAACGCCAACTAAACTACATATTCTGCGATACAAGTTCCATACGCACACAGAAGGTATGCCATTCTATTTCAGATGTACACAGGTATAATCGTGTATCCTACCTAACACTGAATATGCTTAGCATTCCGGATAATACGCATTATGGAGCCAGCTAGCTTCGCAATCGGGGTTGTCGGCCTCGCCGGACAGTTGACCAAGGCTACTATGGACTGCTACCAAATTTTTGATAATATGGGCGAAGTTGGCTCCACCTACGATACAATTCTGCATGGACTGCGCACGCAAGGACTTCGTCTGAGGAGATGGGAGCAGGCTTGGGGATTCGGAGGTGACGACAATCAGGAGCGGCGGCTTCAGCCTGAAGACTACAGGTACAGATATGCAACTGCAAGTTTGGCAAGAATAGTTGCGGTATTTTCCAGTGCTGAGAAGCTGCAAAAAAAATATGGGATTGTGGGGAAGGAGGAAGCCCTTGCCGTGAAAACTGGGGGGGATGAACGGAAGCCACGATTTCTGGGTCGATTGCTAGCACCAATTCGAGGGAGGCCCCGGTCAACATCCCCGCGTCCATCAACCCCCGGTCCGACCAGCGATGACCTGCATGTTTTAGAGAATCCCCGAGTACTGGCAGACAGACGCATTCTCCCTGGGCTTGATGACGAGATCAAGTCCATGACCCAGGCAATAAACCGAGTACAGCAATCCTTATCTGTCTATCTCAAACTC
>Ga0307514_10004001_pt1 | contig 13746 bp, 11 predicted proteins | sample 16_EM_MG_FD_203088 | JGI IMG/M metagenome (GOLD analysis project Ga0307514, IMG submission 203088) | Populus trichocarpa ectomycorrhiza microbial communities from riparian zone in the Pacific Northwest, United States - 16_EM | ecosystem: Host-associated > Plants > Roots > Unclassified | place... | reverse complement strand
TCATATGTCATAAGGCCCTACGGAATATAGTGACCCCGAGGCGTGAATCTCCATATCGATCTGAATGAATAGAGGGAATATTCCAAGCAGAGCACATTTCACCATCTCCGCTGCGAATTTGTACCAAACAGTGTATGACGCATTCTCACTACTAAGCAGTTCTAAGCTTCTCCATCCAAAATTATTCAGCCCTCAACCAACCAGAGCACCACCCACTAACACTCCTAAAAGAACCCATGAGAGAGCCAGATAACGATATCATTTATCAGAAAGAAGAAAGAAACCCTATCCTATGCATATCCCAATCCAATACCCTTATCCCTGACCGAGTATAGCCCCTAAACAAGCAGCAAATATAGAAAAGGTAAAAGTAAAGTGATATCTCCGTAGCTAAACAAATGGCGATTCACATCATTACCAGCAGCAATCAAACCAATCCATCTATCCAGCTGGGGAAACCCAGCAAAAGAAAGGGAAGGGCAGAGGAAGCATAAAATGAAACACAAAGACCAAATATCAAAGCCCCAACTCCTCTAACTAATTCGTACTAGTACTTGTAGGTAACACCCCACCATCCCATCCACCCCAAAACCGAAATGGACTAAAATATCACTTTACCTACATTTACACTCCCAACAACATCGCCCTCTTCAACGGGCTATTACTCCCCGAATCATCACTATACACCGCACTATCCGTATCAATATCCCACTCAGGCTCGCCCTCAATTGTATCCACATCCTCCCCCAATGCACTATCCCCACTAACACTCCCACTCCATGCTTTCTGCTGCGCCCCGCGGCTGTTCCACCTCAACGTCCTCGCAATACTCTCAAACCACTCTGTTCCAGAGCTCAACACCGTCGGGAATGGATACTGCGACGCCTGGATCGTGACATGATCTCCCTGCTTTAATTCGATTCTTCCCTTGCCATCGAATGCGCAGTAGGCCGTTGCGCGAGATGAGCGGGGCACGGAGACGCGGAGATGCATGGAGTCGGTGAGTAGCATGGGGCGGAACGAGAGAGTGTGTGGGCAGATGGGGGTGAGGAGGATGGCGGGGATATCTGGGTGGACAAGGGATCCGCCAGCGGAGAGGGAGTACGCGGTGGAGCCGGTGGGGGTGGAGAAGATGCAGCCATCGGCTTGGACGACCGTTAGGAGTTCGTCGTCGCCATAGAGTTCTAGGTTGGAGACATAGGGGGATGGGCCGCGGTCGATGACGAGCTCTGTTGGAGGAATGTCAGACTTTGATAACTTAAAACCTGGGTTTGTAAAGTGGGTTTACTAACCATTTAGGACCTCAAATTGTTCCGCCTCTTCCATTTGTCCCTTGCTATCTCGGTAGACTGTACATGTGAACCTCATCCGCATGTTGACCCTCATTCCCTCCGTGAGCACCTTATCAAGATGCTCTTTATACATGTCAAAAGGAAAGTTTGTCATGAACCCCAAACTCCCCAAACTAAAGCTCAAAATCAGGGGTACAACTCTCTGGAACAGCCACGATGTAAACAACACCGTCCCGTCCCCACCCAACGTCAAAACAAGATCAAACTTCTCCGGGCTGGTCCAGCAAAGGTCTGGGGTCCAGTACTTTAGCATACTCGCAAACCTCGGCTCCGACTTGATCAGCCCCTCTGAATCAAACCTCTTTGACTTTTGTAGCTTCTCATCAACATAGACATTCACGCCCAAATCAGACCCATATCGTGGAGTCTTCATGAGCCAATGTGCAACCTCTCTTGTCAAGGTGACAAGGGTGTTGTCCCTTGCCTTTGTAACAATCATCACACTCTTCACATGCATCTTTATCGGCTTCCTACCAAGCTGCCTCGCAACCTCCCTCACCCCCGTCGCAGTCTGGAGCAACCGGTGATGAGATGTATACTCTGAAGCAGCCTTGACCTCTTCAAGGACCTTGTCGATATTAATCACATCATCGAATCTCTCATGGAAGAAGCATGGAGATTGCAGAGGATGTTTAAGAGATCCATCGGTCATACCGGAGCCAGGGGTGTTGATTGTCAGTGAGTCCATTTTATTAGCACTTAATGCAGAACCTGGCTCGAGACCAGCAGAAAGAGGACCCCGGGATTTCGTCGAGGCGAGGGCCTTGAGGATAGTCTGACGTGGGATCGACTCACTGAGTGTGTTTTGGCGATGCGTCTGAAAACCCTTGGGCGAGCGAAGAAACCTGGATGGTGGGGGTACTACAGACGAAGCTGACTGTGATTGTAGCCTAGACGGAGATACGCTGGGTGCCGTTGTGCTGCTCGGTGCAAGGCTCAAAGGCGTAGGCTTACTCGAGTTTCCGGAGGTTGTACTGCGGGTGTTTCTCTCGTTGCTGTTAGGGCTGCTATTTGCAGCAATAGTGGTTGGAATTGGAGGAGCGTTCACAGCTGCACTGGCGGCCGATGACAGCTCCGTAGCACTCCCTGAGACTGGAATCGGAATGCCCAGTGGTGATGGTTGGCTCAGTGGAGCAGCTGTAGTATTCGGCTTCTCCACCGACGGCGCTGTTGTCCCAATTGCCTGTAGTGCAGGTGCTGCTGTTACTTCCGTTGTCGATGTGTAAATTCCCGAGAGTTGGGCATCTGCAGCGGCAGTGTGGCTAGCGGCGTCGGGCACGACAGTGTGAGCGATCGAGGCACCAGACATTATGAATATAAACGGACAGCGACTGGTTAAATAATGCGAAGACGATTGACTCTGCCTGGGCAAGCAGCGATGGTAAGAAGGCTAATCGACTTTTGATCGACTTTTCTTGAGCGGAAACAGAATTACTGATAGCTCCCAGTGATGCGCTTGTGCGTGGGCGAGTTTTTGGCTGTGATGTGATGCCGAGGGAGGCACCAGGGCGAGCTACAGCAAATTAAGCTAGATGGTATGCAGGGGTATATAATATATAGGACGATCGAATCGCAGGTGCTATAGAGAGAGCAGAGTAAAATGAGCGGGCTCTCGGGGGACGAAGCCGGGCCTTTTAGTATTTCAACGTTTCTGCGATCACGATCACTGGAATCTGTTTGGGCGTTTAAGTACGGCTCCTGCCTCGTTGGTCAGGCAAGCGGTGAATCTGCCCAATCCCAGCACAATGTTAGACAACAACCCTCATAGTGGGGTGCAAGAAAGATATCAATGGCCATCTGACATCTCAAGATTGCAGACAGGACTGGCCCGAGAAACCAGGGGGAAAAGGACAGCTTGTGCAGGTCACGGCCAATCGCTGGTTTGTATCGACTGGTCCCACCACCTCATGCCCCCCCCCCCGTCCGTCCTGGATGCACCATGGCCCTTCCCCAGGCCATGATGGTATGGACACCCCAACGCCAAGCGGAGTGGAGGGCGTCTGGGTACGAGAACCTGCGCAAGTTGTTGGATCGCGACCTGAACCAACTAGCCCCCAACCCCGCCCCGCAGAAGCGTCCACCAATGCATGAATGATAAAGGGCGAGTGATAGGAACAATCATGGGCTTTGAGACATTACAAACCAAAAGGCGAGGTACATACCTGGTATTGGCGGTAAAAGCAAGACAACTGATTGCTCTCAAAGCTGGTCGACAGCTCTCAAAAACAATTGTAAATAAAAAGCAAATAAAAACAATAATATTGTGTTCGCAAAAAGAGAATGTGTTGGATAATGATCAGACGATATACGAGCGCGCGAGCTGTTAAATACAAGCAGCTCTAGACCTTTGCCTCAGCGCTTAGCCAGCAATTTCTCGTAGCGGAGTTAATTATCAACCTCGAAAGCTCACGATGCAGCTAAAGAGAGTATAGCGCCTAAGCTCTACCGTACGAAGTCCGAAACGTGGTTTCTGAGACAGACAGGCTGTGCGCTAAATCTAAACACTTCCAGAGTGTCGTCGTCGAGTGAGAAAATACAGGGAAACAAAGTAGACAAAAGCTTAAGGGAGCCAAAGCTGACGATGGTGGTCTACTTACGGGCGGCGCGGCGGTATGGCACTGGATTTCTGTATCAGACTTCCACAGGGGCCGTGCCTACAACCTGACGCTGCGTCTGCGACTCGAGCTCAAGATGAACCTCCAAAATGCTTCTCTGGTAGGCTTCTGGAAATTGGAAGGACCCCAAGGATAACTACTCTGTTTCTACAGGTACGGTTTGATACGCTTCAACTTTCATGACAGGGCAAACCCACGTTTCTTCCGTTGTGCCCAGGGCATATCTCGGAATTGTTGTCCCCATGGCTATGGGGGAGAAAGCTAGATGCTAGATTGTATCTAGTCTGATTAGATTGTATCAGGACTGTTTCAAGCCAGGCCTTGCGCCATTTCTCCCACCAGACTGTCAACCTTCAGATATCATGGTCAAATCTCTTGTTTAAGCCTAAAGATGCTTTAATGGGAGTTGACCCTGAGAAATAATAGGAGATATGCATGTCAAGCTTAATTTACAAACTCCTGCTCGTCCGTACCTCAGAGCTCGAGCCAGTTGGTCTTCACCATCCTCTCAGTGGTTCAGACAGTCCGCATCCACTGGTGAACAACAGTCCATGTCGGTTTTCAAGACGTAGACCGAGCTCACGTTAAACCACTTGTTTTTGACCTAGTATATCGAATTTCCTGCGTGAGCTCGGCCTATGTCTTGAAAAGCGACATGAACCGTTGTTCGCCAGTGGATGCGTAGTGCATAGTATATATCGAGGGTGGGAAATACATAGCTTCGAAGTCACATGCATGCTACAAAATTCAAGAACGACTTAACTTAAGTACTCGGCAAAAAATAAATCGGTCTACTTTCTCGCGCCGACATAAGTAGGTATGCAAAGGGTAAGCTTACAATGCCAACCAGACTAAAGCTTACATTCCTCTAAACTGTCGTCTCATATGATACACAGTCAGCAAGACAACACCCTTGCGCTTTGTCACAATATTGAAAGGGACATGGTACAAAACATGGAACAAGTACGCAAGATATATATAGCATTAAACAGCCCGATATCCGACTGTCATATATATTAGATTGGCTACATATACTGTACATACATATGTACAGTATGTATGTAATTAGCACGGATTAAGGAGCGTGCGTACGTACCCCCACGGGGTGGTCTCTTGGCCTAGGACTCAGCTCGGATTGAGGGTAACGTCCAATAGACCATATTCGGGATTACATGCATAATAGACAGCATATGTAATCTCTCAATCATGAAATTCAAAACCAATTAATTTTTCTCACCATATATATCATAAAACCTACTTCATCTCCCCCACCATCCACCATCCACCACCTCCTTCCTAGTCAACCCAATATTTACAAAAAATTCCAACTCAAACAAAACAAGTCTATATATAATCGTACCTCACCACCAGCCACCACCATCCACTCAAGCGCATCCAGTGCTCCTGCCTCCCTACCAAAAACCAAAAGGACCAAGAAAAAAAGTTTTCGTGAATCTCCCAGAGCCCCCTGCGCTCCGTCCCCTCTCCCCCCAGCCCCCATCTACCACCCCTCTACCGCCCCTGCCCCCCCCCACCTCCACCTCCACCTCTCCACCTCTACCCCTCCACCTCTCCCCCCACTTCCTCTCCACTCCCACGGAGCCGGGGGCTCTGTTGCACCGGGAGGAAATCGGGGTATGTCGGTTATATTGTGTGTCTGGTTGACCAGCCCGGCAATGGCCATGCCTTCTTATGCCTTATTACCCGTGCTAAGTGAGTAAGGGGGCTAAGGAGGGGACTGCTCTGAGCGGTATAGTGTAGTGCCGTGTGGGCGTAAAAAAGCAGTTTGATGAATTTTTTGTTGAGAAATTTTTTGTTATTTTATGCGAAAATGTTTGGGGGTCTGGTCCAGCCAGTCCGAGCCAAAGAAGAGAGGAAATTCTCAAAATGTTGTAAAATTCCCCTCAAAAAACAACAAAAACAAAACAAGTACTGATGCAGAGAAAGAATCAAACCAGGTCACCTATCAAAAATCAATTGAAAACTAAAACACAACTCACCACCAGGAATCCCCCCCTTCTCCATGCTCTACTGCAAATTCTCTGCCTGTAAATCCTCTGCTTGCAAATCCCCTGCCTGCAAATCCTCTGCCTTTAGGTCCTTCCCTTGAAGCCTCCTTGCCCTCTCGTCCCTCCTTTTCTGCGCATTCTCCGCGGACACTCTCTCCGCCTCTTCCGTAACCTTCTTCTCCGCCTCCTTGTCCCTACTCACGCCATTGCCCGGAGCAGCCAAATCCTTATAAAGCTGCTTAATACCCAGCCTCCTCAGTCGCTCAAACTCAGTCCTCTGCTGCTCAGTAATCCCCTGTTGCGCTGCCGCCTCGGCCTCCTCCTCCGATTGTTCTGGCTGAGGTGGTGGCGAAACAGGAGCAGCTTTCTTAGGAGGTTGCTTCTTATTATTAGGGGCTGATTGAGGAGCCTGCTTCTTAGGAGGAGCGGGCCTATTACCGTTTGCACGCAAAAAATCTGCTTTTTGGTTGGGCGTGCGTTGGGATTGTACACTCCCTTTAAGCTCGAGTTCTTCCTCGCCTGCGATCCTTCCCCCTGTGGGTTTCTCCCCTGCGATCTTCTTCTCCTCTGCGATCTTCCCGTGGATGTTTTTTGCAGAGAGCTTATTCTCAGGAACAACGTGACGCTTCGCCTTGCGTGTCCATCCCGTGAAATCACGAGGGGATTCATCATCGATTCCCAATTGCGCTTTCAATTTGGAGATGACGCTCTTCTTTTTTCCGGGTTTCTTGGGGGCATCTCCCTCGTTGTAGACGCTGACCTCGCCAGAGATAACGCCAAAGGAGTACTCAACTGATCCATCTGGATGCTCAACCTTATGAACCCGTGGGTCATAGGCTACTCGGGGTGGTGCTTGGGGTGGTGCTTCAGCAACAGATTCTGCCCTGTCATACGCATACTCGGGAGCCTGTACATCAGCGTGAGGCTGGGCAGGACTATCATCATCGGTAACGTGGAAAGAAATTATGGGGTCGGTGCTATAGGACTCTGAGGTGCTGGACTGGCGACCCTTGGGCGTTGTAGAGCCAATAGGGTACCTCTTTGTAGAACCCTTATTTAAATTTTGCTTGGTAGATGGCTTGGAAGATGGCCTGGTAGGCGGCTTGGCAGACGGCTTGATAGACGGCCTGGTAGACGGCCTGGTAGATGGCCTGGTAGTTGGCTTGGTAGTTGGCTTGGTAATTGGCTTGGTAGCGGGGGAGGGAGCCCCAACACTCCTGTGAGGTGGATCAGTCAAGGCAGAGTTAATTCTGTCATCGTTCTTCTTTTCCTTGCCGTTGACACCTCCGGAGTTTTCGTTGCTAATCCTGACATTCCTGTTACTCTGTTGAGTCTGTGGGGTGTTGTTCGACATGCCCTTCAATTGGGGATACTCGCTCTGGAAATCTGGTGCCTTGCGCTGTCCCTTCTTATGAAACGAATCGTATTCCTTGGGCTCGTAAAACTCAAGAGGGAGTTCTCCATACTCACTTTCATACAAGTACGGGTCTTGTTCGGTGCCATAATAATCGGTCGATAGATCATAATCATCGTACTCCTGCCCGTAGGGGTCTGGATACCACTGCCTCTTTCGAAGCTTCTTCTGGCCTTGGCTCTTCCCGCATTTCTCCTGTGGTGCCAGCCCCCACGCAGCCCTTTGGATGGAATCATCCACATCGTCTATATCACCCAAGATATCCTTTGCTACCCTCTCGGACACACTGAGTTCACCATGCTTATTAAGCCCCGGCATTGCATGAAGGAAGTCACAGTCATTGACACCACAAACCTCAATGCAATCCCCCACCGTTGGGTTTTGCACAGGTTCAGATACCGAGCTGACGGTTGGGAGTGTCGTGGTAGGGACAATGTCTGGCATACCAACAACCTGGTCGACATCAAATTCCCACAAAACGAGGGTGGTGAGCGTCTGCTCTGAAAAAATGGCGAGTGGTTGAATAAAGTATGACATCGTGATAGAAACCGATATCAATAGCTGGACAATGTAGTTGATCTGCGGAAATGGGACAGGAGACTTACCTTTATAAAAACAAGTATCCCACCTCCAGCACCAGCTATATCATAGCCATTGCAGCCTCCAAAACCCGAATTCCATCATCATAATGTGCTCAATACTTCCTTCCAGGGTCTGTGAAAATGGCGTATGGAGAAGTGCAAAACGTCATCATTGTCTCGTAACCAGTAATTATCTCTATTCCCAATCACAAGGTATATACAAATATCAAGTCCCCTGGAGAGTGGTTGAGCTACCAGCCCAACATCACAATGCCGATTGGTAACATCCCGGTACTAGCCGAATCGGACCTCTCGGAATGCCGAAAATTTATCACGGGGTAAGCCGGAAAAGGTAAAGTGAGTCTTTTTTTCTATCCATCAAAGAACTAGAAACCAGAAGATAAAACCAAAATTACATGAAAAACAGACATAAAAGCAAAGCAACCACCCCAATAAAACTGGGGAAATACACCATATCTACGCACCACGTATTAGGACTTGATATAAGAGATCGTTAAAAACTGATTGGTAGTCCGATCAGCATTGACATCTGAGAGGATCGTTGGGCGAGGGAGAAAGTCAAATGTTATTATTCATTATAGTGATAAACCTAAATGAAAGTCAGTGGATAATCACATGCTAACTTCCGGGACTTTAGATTTACCAGGTAGTTTGGAAGCCCAAAAGGCTGATAGCCCAATCTCCTTGCCATTTTCGCAAAGCCTTCTGTCTCAATGAGATGGTAGAATGGGAAAGGTGGGAACATCGCCCCATCACGGTGCACTTCGGCCTTCACCAACAATGCAGTTCCTCCAACCCCGTCCAGCTTGGTCTCGTCGTGAACACTCCCATGCTCCTTGTATTCACCAGTCATCAACAGCCTCCAGGTGGCCATTTCCCTATATCCCTCAAGTATGATATCGTCCTTGCCCATTTTCTCTGCCATCTTCAACGCCTCCTTCGAGTCATGCCATGAATTGTAATCGTAGGGCCTTATCTTCGAGACGCCATTTTCCTTATATCTCTGATAGCAATTTGGAACAATGATCGCCTTGTCGTGGGATGAAAGATCCTGAATAAGTGCCGGGGGTGTTTCAACGATATCAGCATCAAGCCAAAGTACCCATGAGATGTCTGGACGGAGTACGCTGAACAACAAGCTGTTTCTCGCCTTCGACATAGCTGCCCGTCTAGCCTTCTGGGCAGGCAAAGCATGTCTATCCTTTTCATTTTGAGACACTGGGGAATCGAAATCCTGTCTCAGGATAGTAACTTTGGCGAATTGGTCTTTCTTTTTCCCCGTCTGTACCTTGTGGACAGCATCCTGCAGTTTTGAGAGGGCCAAGTTTCCCTCACGGCCCTTTGGGATGATGAAACCCAATTCAATGAGTTCACGCGGGTAGTTGAGCTTCAACAGGTTCTTCCAATACCCGTCGTAGAACTTCGCCAAGGGGGTGAGGATAATGACCTTCTCCCGGTTGGTTATCGGGTTGGCGGTGGCTTTCAGACTGTTCATATGATGTCGCTGCACTGCCGGTGGTTTCCGATTTCTCGCCGGTGCCACGGACTTTGGAATAGGGTCGGACTTGTCTGGTGTGAGGATGAAGAGCATAAAACCCAGTATGAGCATCAGTGCAAGCACGAGCGTTATGGGATTAGAACGACGTAACGAACGAGACGCCATGATGGCAGCAGTGCTGGAAAGGAGTAAACTGGGACCGTATTCTAGAGAATGTTGGAGTAACCGAAGCTAAAAGCTTTGAGATATCGCGCGTGCAAGGACCTCCAAAAAATGTAGAAATGCCAATACCAAGCGAGAAGACCCTTAAGCTTTCGACTTCACAGGGTGATTTGGCCAGTTCCTCCGAGCACAAGACAGGGGATAAGTAGGGATCCCCAGCCAGACCAATCAAATTGTCACATACCCAGCTGACGACGACGGGAGAAAAAAGCGACCCCCTGATTTTAGTTAGATATTTCGCGTTATCAAACCGCATGGTTGTGGCTTGAAGGGTGGCCTAAATCTCAAGTACTTTTTTTTTCTTTTTGGATGAGGCGAAGTCCCAAGTACTTTCTCGCTTTATATTACAAAAAAAAGCACAGCCACCATCTGGGCCACAGGTCATAAGTGACATATTGTTGAGCTTTCCCAATATATGTGAGCACAACATTCCCACCCAAAGCAAGCAAAGCTTTTTCCATTCCCGGGCAGCATCTATTTACAAGAACATAAACTATCACCCCCAAACCATGCCAAATAACCGCAAAAGTCAACCCTCAATCATGTAGCGCCAAGCACCTATCCACAGCAGCTAGTACTATTATCGCTGCTCCAGTGGTGAGGGATATTTATTCTTCATCCTCCTCATCAACCCCGCTAGCAACGTTGAAGAACTTGAGCTCGTAGACACCCTTGGAGGTAGAGACAACACGGAGCCAGTCCCTGAGCATGTGCTTCTTCAAGTACTTCTTGGTCCTGGAACCCCATTAGCCCTTCTGCCCCCCTCTCTTTCCACACGGAATTGTAGAAACATACAAATACTTAAGGTAGCGACCAGAGAACGGGATATGGGCAACAACAACAACCTTTCCATCACCCTCCTGGGAGATTTGGACAGAGTCACCCAGGTTACCAACGCGGTTGTCGACTTTGATCTTGTCATGCAAGAACTTCTCGAACGAGGCTATGTCGAAGATCTTGTCGTTGACGGGTTGGGAAGCATTGATGACAAACTATCATGTCCCCATTAGCCCCTCCACTCCCCACAATCAAACAATATTCTCCCAAATCGTAAGGAGAGTGAGGATATACGTACCTTCTGGGTAATCTTGGCTTGCTTCTTGCCAGCAGCGGATCTCTAGATGTAAACACAAGTATACTCAGCCTACTGATTCCAATAACCAGCAAAGCGAGACCTTGCTCATGAAGCACCGAAATCGAAGAAACATACAGCAGCGGGGGCCATTGCGATTATTGATGGATGATTTCTTGTGAGTAAATGTTGCGCAAAGAGGTTTGTATATCCTGCGCAAGATGTTTGGGGCGGTGATTTTCCGTTAGTGGGGGCAGAAATATTCCATGAATTAATTTTGTGCGGTCACCAACCCTACCCCTCGTGCCCTACTTTCAAACTGCATCAGCTGACATAAGGGCTGACTTACGTGTATATATAGAAGTCTTTCCACCTTCCTATTTGAGAATAGAGGCTTTGGCAGCATGGACAACACATCGCTTGCGGATAAATGCCGAATCTAAGGAACCAAAGCCCGAATTTCCGGCTGCTTTCACCTATCCCCACTTCGGCCCGATATTTCAGGTATAACCTCGGATATAATATATACAGTTTACGGAGAAATCTATTGACCTTTGATCTACATATACGATGTTTGACATTGTAACCCGTGCTCAGGCAGTAATACTGCGGTCCTTCGGGGAGGTTTTAGCTATTGTTCAACAACAGACTGGAATCTCTCAAGGGCAGATTCGAAATTTGCAAAATAATGCAAAGGCTTGAGGATGACAGCATGGCACTCAGCGCATGTTGGTGATAAGGGTGATTACAAAACGTGTGATCAGCTGGGCAGACTAGATCGAGAGGAGACTAGTTAAGCATAGAGAGCGTGCATATGCAAGTAAAAACGAATGCATATTCTGCCAAGCCTATTGCTCCCAAGACTTTTGTTGCAAGCCTCCATATCACTCACTACAAGTAATCTCCAACCGCATCTCGACACCAACATGCCCAGGTACCACATAATCTCCCCAACATTGAACCTCTCACTACGAGGGAGCTACAGCTAACACCAATTCCACACTTCTAGGGAAATCATCACAATCCAAGCTGGGCAGTGCGGGAACAGCGGTAAGCCCCTCCACCCACAAAGCTGCAAAGTAAACAAAGACTGACCGTAAGCTGCTCCCTCCTAGTTGGCTCGCAGTTCTGGCAGCAGCTCTGCCAGGAGCACGGGATCAACCAAGATGGGAACCTAGAAGATTTTGCGACCGAAGGCGGTGATCGAAAGGATGTATTCTTCTACCAAGTCCGTCTCCCATCCTCTCAACACGCCCGCTACGAAAGTTAATCTTCTCTCCTCTACTTCACACAGTCCGACGACACTCGGTACATCCCCCGCGCCATCCTTCTCGACCTCGAGCCCCGTGTCATCCATGGTATCCAAACTGGCCCCTACCGGAACATCTACAACCCCGAAAACTTCCACGTCCCCCGCGAGGGGGGCGGCGCGGGCAACATCTGGGCCGCGGGCTACGCTGCGGGCGACTCTGTATACGAAGAAGTAATGGAAATGCTCGACCGGGAAGCCGATGGGTCCGATTCCCTTGAAGGCTTCATGCTCCTACACTCAATCGCCGGCGGGACTGGGTCCGGTCTCGGCTCCTTCCTGCTCGAAAAACTCAACGACCGGTTCCCCAAAAAACTCATCCAGACATACTCCGTCTTCCCGGACACACAGAGTGTCGGCGATGTCGTCGTCCAGCCATACAACAGCCTCCTCTCTATGCGGCGGCTAACCGAAAACGCAGACTCCGTTGTCGTGCTCGATAATGGCGCGCTGACCCGTATAGCTGCGGATAGACTACATGTGCAAAACCCGTCTTTTGCTCAAACAAACCAGCTCGTATCGACAATAATGTCCGCCGCAACCACTACCCTCCGCTATCCGGGATACATGCACAATGACCTCGTCGGCATCATCGCATCCCTCATCCCCACTCCCAAATGCCACTTCCTAATGACCTCATACACCCCCTTCACAGGCGACCTCGTCGACCAAGGCAAGACCGTAAGAAAAACTACAGTCCTAGACGTCATGCGCCGGCTTCTCCAACCCAAAAACCGTATGGTCCAAACCAATACCACCAAAAAATCCTGCTACATCTCCATCCTAAACATCATCCAAGGCGAAGCCGATCCAAGCGAAGTCCACAAGTCTCTTCTCCGAATTCGGGAGCGCAGATTAGCAACATTCATCCCTTGGGGGCCGGCAAGTATACAAGTTGCGCTTACCAAGAAATCCCCACACATGCCCATGAGCCACCGCGTCTCTGGGCTCATGCTGGCAAACCATACGAGTATCGCAACGTTGTTCAAGAGGATTGTCCTCCAGTATGATCGGCTCAGGAAGAGAAATGCGTTTCTGGACCAATACAAGAAGGAGCCGGCGTTTGCGGATGGGCTGGGAGAGTTCGATGAGGCGAAGGCGGTGGTGACGGATTTGATTGCAGAGTATGAGGCTGCGGAGGATGCTGGGTATTTGAATCCGCCGGGGGCGGGGGGTGCGGCGGAAGGTGGTAGTGGAGTACCGCAGCAGTAGTAGATAGATGTATGGTTGGGGGCGATGGGGTGAGGAGAGATAGGGGGTGGTGTGGTTGGGTGAGTGAGTGAATGGGTGGTGTATGCTTTCTATGTAACATATGTGCGGGATTGGGTGCAACGCTTTATGACTTTGATACTTTGGTAGTTTGGTAGTTTGGCTGTATCTTGGGTAGCTTTCTTTTATTTCTCATGTGTAATGCGCAACCATAACTACTAACGTAATGATACCGGTACTTCAAATAATCAATATACCTTCCTAGGATGCATACTCTGCTAACTAGTGGTATCAAAAATAGATATATATGCTCCAACCCAACTTATGCAATCCGCTCCATTCAATTCAAAGGCAATGCACAGGCTGTTCAATTACCCTGAAACCACCCGGCTTCCAACCCTCCCCCATTATGTCTCACAGAAAACTGTCCCAAAGGTCCTCTAT
>Ga0307514_10004000_pt1 | contig 13747 bp, 14 predicted proteins | sample 16_EM_MG_FD_203088 | JGI IMG/M metagenome (GOLD analysis project Ga0307514, IMG submission 203088) | Populus trichocarpa ectomycorrhiza microbial communities from riparian zone in the Pacific Northwest, United States - 16_EM | ecosystem: Host-associated > Plants > Roots > Unclassified | place... | reverse complement strand
CCGTTCCCAGGGAAATCCGTACGTGGGGCGTCCTCATCTCGGCCAGGGACGTGGGCGCCACGTGTAGTGTCATCTTGGGATCCTATGGGAGAAGGGACATCACGAGGAGGGCGATCATTGATCATGGATGCGGGCGGAACTTAAGGGTGGGGGGGGGAGGGAAGGGGAAGGACCGGGGTAATATGGAAGGAAACCAGGGAGTCTTATGTATTTTATGTCATCCTCCTAATAAACGCGCTTTTCTGAGATTCCCCGCTCACACAGCCATGTAGGGAAATGGCCGTGCAATTTGACTCGTAGTCGTTGGTCGTCATTCAACACCTTCGCCATAATGTGTGAAGTCAGGTTTACACATCCGTCTTGGAAAGAGCGACATACCTCTGCATTCACCAAGGATTTACAGAAGCGAATTTACACTTAGAGTCACGCATTGTTGGATCGAAGGAAAATCAGTCGGCAGCCGCCAGGGAAGCCCGAGATAACGGTACTAATGGTTTGATGAGAGCGCAAGGTGAAATGGACGGACTATATGCACCGAGAAATACATAACGGAGGGCGGGGGCTGTGCATCGAACCGAATGCACCCCGAATGCACACGTGCAGGACTGAGAGGATGCCATAGAAACACAAAAATCCACCATCCTAACAAGAGAGGGACCACTCGCTACAAACGGAAACTTCCCAGCCAGCGTTCTGTGGTCAAGCCAGAGGGCCAAATCGATAACCTCATTTTTCTATTCTCCCTAGGAAAGCCACTGCCACTCCACAGCATACTCAGGTACATATGCTTCCGTATAAAGCAATCGACCGTGTTCAAGCACCACAGTACACAGCCCTTACAACCCTTGCCCAGCGTAACAGGACTGCGGCGAGGGAAGAATCCCAACGGTGAAAGCCAATAATCAGAAATCACGGCAGAACATCAAGGTAGACAAGAAAATAGGTGTTCGCCCGACGGAGATGTCGTAGTTGAACGTGCCGAGCCCCTTTTTCGGGTGACAATCAGATCGGATCATCTGGGGCTCAAGCTAAGCGGAATCAAAGGCCAAGCCTAGCGCCAACGGATCGGGAGACAAAGTGGAATTAGAAATGAGGACCCCATCCTATCGTTGTTGTAAGATTCCTAATCCTCATGAAATCCAAGAGTGCCTTACCAGAGTACATGTGTGACAGGTTGACAGAATCCATGGCATCAGCAACTAGCTGATTGACGGTGTATTCGACACTGAGCGATTTATCAAGTTTCCTGCTGACAGAGCTGAGGGCACGGTCTGCAGCCTCGTCCGCGGTGTTACTCTCCATATCAATCCCGATGCCAAGTCGGAGAGGGTCAAAGGCCGTTGTCTGGACATTGTGTTGGGCGTTCTTGATCTTGATATCGCTTGCCGTCCTATTGAAACAGAGTCAGAATGCGTCGCACGCTGACGGAGACACGGAGTGTAAATATATACCAGGAGTGGAGGGGATCATGTTTGAACACCTCGAGTACGGTCATAATTACGTCGGAACCAGCCCTTAGAACTCTTAGCGTCTCCTCGGCACAACGCTGGAATACTCCTTGAACTCCGGATATCCCAAGCCCGTCGACCATATCTGATGTCAACCGAAATGGCACCCGTTCGGGGATCGGCAAGAGTTTTCCCTGGGCGGTGATCAGCATAACGAAAAAATGCAGAGAAGCGAATAGCTTACCTGATCGAATGCGATACCCAGATCAATATGGACGACCTCGCCAGAGCCATTGTCCATGAGAATATTAGAAGTGTGCCTGTCTCCCAGTCCCAGCACGTGACCAACGATTGAGGTCGTAGCCACACTCCGGGCGTAATTCAGTCTTATCGCAAACCAAGCGGTCGGTGCCTTGTGCAGTTCGGTGAAGTAGTGCCTCATTACTGGTTTGAATCGCTTCCGAATGTCCGTAAAAATCTTCAGCAGTGAAGAGGTTTGATTAACACCCTCTTTACGTACGCTCGAGAGGAGAGCCGACGCTTCGGTAGGCTTCATGTCTTGAGGCCGATATCTGTTTGGAGACGATCAGATTGTAATGTTGAACGAGATGGGTGAACTTACCGCGGATGCGCCGTGGACAACCACATCTGGAGGGGGGTTGTGTTCTGCACGAACTCCAGGATACCAGCCTGAGATGCGAGTGGAATAACCTTGTAGCTCCTGACACAGAGATTTCGCCTTTTGGTCTCTCTGTCTTTATTGAGGATCATGTTGACCAACTGGAATACTTGCTCCATGACAGCATCCTGACGTAGATCGTCGGCTCCTTCTCCCTTGAACTGGAAATTGTTGAAGTGAGTTCACCTCCTTATAAAACCTACATCCCCACACACCAATTGCTTGTATTTGACACCGTCGTTTCCGATGCACATAGTGATCTTGGGTAAATTTACACCCCCTGCCGTCGAAAAGGAGGGCTCGAAACGCATAATCCACACGCAGTCCGCGTACTTGAGGGTCGGGTCGAGTGGGGTATCGGCCGTGATCACCGGAACCTTTACCGATTTGAGATTCCTGATGGCCATGGTTTCAGGGATGGGGTATGGCGGCTTGACTTTTTGGGCGCGATTTCCGTATATTTGCTTGATTGGATGTTTCGCCCATTCAAGACAGGCATCGCTGACACGTTCCACATCGCCAACTATCCGACCGACTGAATTATCACCACGGAGCTGGTCGAAAATGCTGATCGCGGCTGCCGCTCGGTCTCTTGGAGAAGATTCGTGTCTAGTGGATCGCCGACGATTGGTCTGTACACCGGCATGATCCGCCTTGAGACAGTACACCTGGTAGAGGCTGTGGAATGGATGCTCTTTGCACATACGCACGATGAGGGATTGCAAGTTAACCTGGTGTTTCGGGACGGCAGTCTCTGAGGTCTTGGTCATGCGTGCGGAAAGCTGATGGGCGAGGAACACGAGCTTCCGAGAGGGTGTTCGGTTGAGAGCAACACTGATCTTCTGCTGTATCGCGGGGTTCTCGAAATTCGCAAACCAGAGGGAGCACAAGCGAATCGCACCGTCGTCGTCGAAGTCGTCGGTAGCCTCTAAACATCTGGAGTACATGTCGATTGCCTGGTCCAAAAATGCGTTGATCGCCCGGTTGTGCTGGTCGACTAGTTCGGTGTCCTGTTTGAGGAGTTTCTCGGCGGTTTTTTGGTCCTGGGTTAATATCGCGTATTCCTTCGACCCATACTGTGTCTTTGTGATCTGGGATTTCAGGTTATCGATTTGTTGAGCCTTCCTATCGACGTAGAGTTTCCATCTGAGCGAGTCCGGCGATTTGGAGATGGCGTGGTACTGTTGCTCCGCAAACCTGGCACATTGGTGATAGATGGTAGCATATCCAGGATCCAGCGCAGAAGAATCCACCGTATCCAAGGAAGCTACAGCAGGTTCGAAGAAGTTAGACAAAATGTCTGTAGGTTTCTCCAAGCACGCCTCGGAGACCCATTCGCCCTATGCAATATGTGAGTGCCGCGATCGTGTGAGTGGAAAAATCGATTACCAAGCGAGCAAGAAGTACTGCGTTCTTCAGTTTGGACTCCGCGCTGAGCTTTTGAATCTCCTTGGGTTTCAAGACAACTAAATCCTTCAAGAACTGAACAGCGAGTTTCCGCTCGTCATGCAGCCAGAGAACGTTTGCGTACTCCTGGGAAACCAGAGAGCTTGGCGGCTGTTCCAGCGTCTGAGCGCGAACAACAGAATTGAGAGCGACCTGAAGATTGAGGGATTCTCTCGCCGCTTTGGACAGGGAAAGGAGGCATGACTTCTCGACATCAATCAGCGCCTTCACAAACGGTGTCACCAAGTTCCCGATCTGTTCTCTTTCCTCTTTCTCTCTCACTGATCGTATCAACGAGATCCTGGTCGCCAGTATCGCTTCAATGACTGTAAAACTGCTTTTCGTCAGTAGAAGATGACCAACAATGGGCCAGGAACCTTACTCGAAGTCACTTGATTCCGTTCCCGCTCGAGCCCAACTTCCGAATGTTACTTGCTTGATAGCCAAATCCTGCTGGTTCTTCTTCGTCCTCCACTGCCCAACCTGATTCAGGCACATCAGATTTTGGGTGACCTGACGGATCTCGAACAAGTTTTCGTCTCCAAGAGCCCGAAGCTGTTCCATTTGGCTGAACGAACACTGTCGCACCACATTGTCGATCGATTGGTTGTCGCGCTCCCGGTAAACGGCTCGAAGTGCATGGTACAGTGGCGCACCGGAATTGCTTTCTCCAGCGTTACTCGGCAAATCCCAGGTCTCCGTTCGCCACCCGAGGTGATAAGCCATCTCCGATGAATGGAAGGTCGCTTGGGTCGCGGATGGAGCGTTCTGAAGAGCGCTGATGGCCAGATGGTGGAATCCAAATGCATGCAAGGACTGGAAAACACCTTCGACCTCGGACGGAACGTTACTCCCCGCCTCCACAGCTGCTCCGTGGAAACTAAACGCCTTATCCCACTGTTTCTCGTGATGGAATCGCTTCACGAGGAAATGACGTAGATCCTGGGTTTTGATCCCGTAAAATCCGTCCGGCTCGTCTATGTGGCTGTAGATATCGAACAATATGGCTTCCGCGTGCGGATCTTCCGAAGGTGAGAGGATATCATGTTCAGTCGCCAGCTCGAGGAACAGAAGAGCGGTCGTATACGCGCCACACGTGATCGCCGTACTTCCAAGCAGTCGAAAACTAATGTTCAGCCACTTGTCGTTCACCAGAGCATCCTTCCAGTTCATGGGACGGAAGTGTCGTAAATGTAGGACAACGTCCACGATGCATTTCAGGCACCTCATAGAGGCGGATTCTTGGCAGAGGACCGAGGTGAAGTATTGGGAAAGGATTTGAGACGATGGATTTCCCTTGGGTTCGTTTTGTAGGATGCTGTGGACGAGGACTGGGAGGGATTGTTCAGCGAAAGCGACATCTGATTCGAGGATGGTGACGAGTTGGGCGTAGAACGGGTCTTGGGATGATAAGATATCGCTCAGCAAGGTGCATAGCGCCGTTATCCACTTGGGGAAGTCCTTACAAAGTTCGACGTACAGGGGTTGATGGAGATCTGTAAGTTCTCGGGCCGCTCCGGTGCGTGAGGCAAAGTGATAACGCTGAAGATACTCGAGCTCCCGAGATCCTTCCGGGATCAAAGGGGGTGGGAAGACTGGCATCTTGACCGACGCAATGTAACGCAACGTTTTGTATGCGGTGTGGACTTGGGAGGGATCATGTAGCTGTAAGATATCGTGGAGACTAAGAATGAATGGTCCTTGGATCTGGATCTGTGTGTCCTCCGGTTTCTTCCTGGTCAATCGCCGTTGCCAATCACAGACCGTCAACCTCCCCGCTTGCCCGACCTCGAAGCTGCTTATCTTCCCTTGCTGACAAACAAGTAGTGAAGAGAAAGCATCAACGTCTTCATCTTGAAGCTGGGAGAGCGGAGGGATGGAGTTCTTGAGCCTCCAAAAATCCGACTGTGCGAACCGTTCTGCGGGAAGCTCGTTGCGAGACGCAAAATCGTGTAGACGGCGTACGACGCGGAACTTTGAAGAGATCCGAGTGTCCCCCAAGATCTTGGATAGTTTGCTGCAAGGGATGTTGTCGAGGAGAGCGGCAAGTCCCGGGATAGGGTCACAGGGCCAAGCGGGAAGGGCTTTGAGCACCAGCTCCTTCAAGTCGGATCGTTTGCAAAGTTCAAACGCTTGATCCTCTATCCACCTCACAAGATCCACGCCCAGGATGGTGATGACGTCCTCGCTCCCATTCGTCGCGTAGTCGTGTGCAGCACAGCTGATGGCGATCAAAGCATCCGGTAACCGAGTTTCAGCATAACCCGTCTTCGCATAGATCCCCAACGCCCACTCGATCATCGACTGGGCCGCGCGTACTAGGTCGAACTGGCTCATACAAGTAGTACACCATTGAACCAACGTGCGGAGAATCGTGTTGTCGGTGAAGTGAATGGGGTAAGAAGCGATCCAAACTGAGATCCCGTTCAGCAAGCGTAGTTGCTCGTTGACCAGTGGACAATCCTGGATTTCCGCAAACATCCTGTGGAGGACATGGAAGGTGGTCGCAGGGCTCTCCGCGGCAGGAGCTTTGCGAGCAATCCAGGCCAAAGAACGAAGGATAGTTGTGGTGCTGAAGGCGGGTAGATTTGGTTCGTGGAATTGGAAATCGCTGAAGGATCTATATCGAGTGATGGAATTAAAATTAGCGATGGCGCGCTCCGATTCCTTCAGCATCTGCAAGCTCCGGCAAATCTCGCCATCGGGGCCAAACTCCTGGTCTCCCAGACCACGAAGAATCTCGACCACTATGCCATCGACATGACTCCCCAACAACTGATCCAAGTCTCCCTTTAAGTCCTTGAGCCTCGCTCGCAGTTCATCCTCCAACCCCTCCTGATTGTCCGAGTCCATCGAAATATTGATCTGATTTGCGATAATCTCAGGGAAACAGCGAGCGATCCCTTCCGCAGGAGTCTTCTGGGTCACCTTGCAATGAGTGGCGAAGAGTGCACGACTGTTCTTGAGGTCAGCGACCGACGGTGATTTCCTCCAGCTACCCGACTTTCCATCTGCGAAGAGGTAAACCAAAGAGAAAGGGAGGAACGCGGCCTCCGCATATGCTCGCAGGTTGTCGTACCCAAGAAGGTGAGGCGGGAACCGGTAGGGATCAAAGCCTCCATTGTAGATGGAATAAGCGATCTGGCTCGAGTAACATTCGAACAACGTGGAGAATTTCTTGAAACCCATACGCGCAGCAACCGCCTTGAGGATGCACTCGATGTGGTGGGTAAACGCCGGCGAATTCATCTGAACCTCTAGTATGTGGAAGTATGCGCCGCGCCTGACGGACGAGCCTACGATCATCGCATTCCCCATGAACAACAGCCGAGTGAGGATCTGTTCATATCTTTCGTTCCGTCAGAATCCAGATACGGCCTGAGCTAAAAAATAGGTACGTACTGACTGAGATCCGTCGAGAGTCCTTCCTTCAGATCAAGGTAGACTGTGGAAGGATCCTTGCCCGCCAAGTTAGTGGGTGACAGAAGGTTTGCACTGAGCGTAGCGAGTTTGAACCTGACGCGAATATCTTCGTCCGAACCCAGTTGGGGGAGCAACTCCGAAGGGAGTGAACAGCTCACTTCCGCAGCGTTCCAAGTCTTCTGCCACGGGTCCTTGTTGAGATAGTCGCTCACGAAACAAGCGAAGGCAAAGCGGATCCTCCACGACCTAACCTTCTTCCGATCGATCATATCGGAATAAAACTTGAAAAGTGACTGGACCTTATTCAAGACATCCACAGCGGAGGATTGTAACCACACCCCGATCGTCGAGTCCAAAAATCGGATCACCTCGAGGTGCGTCTGCTCTCGTTTCGCGAGTGACGGGTCGCCCATGTGTTGGGAAAACCTGAGAAGTAGCGTATCCGTCGCATTAACTCCTAAGTTAAACCTTCCGCGACGAACGTTTTCGGAGTATGAAGGAATCATGGAAAGGAAGGCATCTCCATCGGCGTCCAAGACGATCTCTAGTAGCTCCTTATCTCTTGTGGTTTCACCGTTTGTCGATTGCAGGATGGGGATGAGGGAGAGAAAGTCGATGGAAATTCTCGCGATGTGCCTAAGGGTCTTGTTGACTTCCAACTTCTTCTCCGCCTGGGTTGTTTGTGAAGTTCGTATTGGACCAAATCCATCGGCCTCGTCAACTTCCATCGCGTCACTCCGCTTTGATGTCGGTAAGCCTGCAGAAGCTCTGAGGATATCCCGGAATACACCGCAAAGATGTTCAAAAGTGTCTTGAACCTTCAAAATCACTATTCAATATACTGTGGTATGGGGTAGGACAATAACTCACGTCAGAACTTTGGAAGATGGCCTTCTGGACCGCTCGCCTCTCAGCCTGGATCGCATCACGCCTTGTCGTTTTGCCCGACTTCAACGAACCAAGGACCTTCCGTCTGATGCCCGTGTGGTCTGTAGGTGCTACGATGGCATCCTCCCAATCCTCTGATGGTATGTCCTCGTCAACGGCGATCAAGGTTTCCAACCCCAACAACAGCAAACGGCGCTCCTCAGAAGACCATGTCTTATCGCTCAGAAGCGGAGTAAGAAGGCTGATAAGCCGACAGGCCGCCTGGATGATCCGTCGAGTTGAGCGTGTCCCATTGAGTTGAAGCACAGACTCGAAATACAGAGCAAGCACTGCAAAGTCGAGGCACTTCCTCGCGCGTTCAGCTGTGATCTGTCCTCCATTTTCACTGTTCTCCCATCCGTCCGCGAGGGCTTCGAGGGATTTCAGCAGGTAAGTCGATATCCTGCGTTGACGACCAGTAGATTGAGTAAGGTCGCCATCCGTCCCCAATGTAACTCTATCGTGCACGAGGGATGTTCGAGAACTATGTTCTTGAGGCTGGAACTGAGGCAAGCGGGCATGAAGGAGGTAATTCCGGATGACGGCGGTTCTGGAGTGTTCGATGATGACATCGGCGACTACGCTTTCTGGAAAGACACGACGGCATATGACGTTGCTTCGCTTCGCAAGACCGCAAATGGTCTCGAGCACCAGCAGTACGTCACCAACGGTGTGATTTGGCATCCGAGACTTGGCTCTACCACGTTGACCCTTCGTATTCGCGGCCTCTTCAGAAACTCTCCAACTCTCGGTTAACCAGGTGATAACCTTATCCTCCAAATGCATTCGATACAATCGAACATCTTGATTAGCGACCTTGAGGCAAAGCGTGATGAACATGCAAACAGAATCGTAGGGGAAAGTCGGTCCTTGAACGTCGAGGTCCTTGGCGAAGGCTTCGATCTCGGCGAGAACTCGATGGGATGGGAGGAAGGAAGATGCATGGGTGAGTAGAACGTGGGCCAAATGTGAAGCTGTCCGACAAACTGTGGAAACGGACGTCCGACGTATAGCTTGTGTCCATATTTGGTCCCAAACGTTGTCTGCTCGGGAAGTCGGTAAGGAGGATTCTGACTTTTGGGTCGGAATGGTCTCGGATTGCGAAGGTAGGGGTGGGGAAGACGTGGCATTATCGTGTGCAATAGCTGCTAAACACATGAAAGCCCAAGATTGGATAGCGACATCATCATACGAGACTAGTTGAGCGAGAGCGGAAAGAACATCTTGTTTAAGTCCATCATGAAGCACGGACCAGTGCCGGTCAATGAAGAAGAGAAGGGTTTGTAACCGGAATATCCGAACGTTCGGGTCGGTGTGGGTTTGAATGTCGGCCAACAAGGAGGCGATGGGATTATCCCTGCGGATGCGTTTGCCCCCACTCTTGACGTTACCACCCGATTGGCCCGAGTACGTTGATTCCGACAGAATGTACAACTATGACGCTCTTCAGATAAAAAGGAATGGAAGATAATAATGAATGCGACCTTTTCAGCACAATCTGCTTGCAGCTCCAACACGGCCCAAGCTAACGCTTGCCCTGAATCGAAATGGGAAAAGCTTCTGAACGTCCTCGCGGTAAATGGGCCATGACTTGAATCGGGTGGAAGCTCGCCCGGGTATTGGACTTGTAGGCGGAACGTATCCTGAGATAACAACTCTACACCCCACCTGCTCTCAGCCTCAGCATCGAGCGTATGCCAAAGCTTCCAGAGCCCATCCCCATAGATACCGTCTGCGGGTGACCTGAGTTCGTCCGACTCCGATCCAAACTTGCCGATCGACACGTGAGGGAAGAGGGTCTTCAGAATCGCGACCAAGACCTCCTTCATCATCCGATTCTTCGTCGTCCATATACCCACGAGGCTATCCCATGACTTCCAAGCAAATTTGCTCACAAGTTCCCGACGATTGAGCTCGAGGTGAGAAAGTGTTGCGGAGAGGGAGGTCAGATATTCCTGATGGAGGGAAGTGTCTGTCGGATAACGGACGAGAAACTCTTGCAATCCGTTCAAGATGGTGCTGGGCAGGTGATCGTGTTCGGGGTGGAGGAGTGGCGCGGAAGGTGATTGGAGGAGGGTAGCCAGCAGACCGGTGAACTCGATCTGTATGAGCGAAACGGGTTGTAAGGTGCGGTTAGAGGAGGTCTTAGCGAGCGGTGCAGGGGAAGAGGCAGAATCAGCCCTTCTACGTTTCTTCGCGGATTTTGGCGTCGAAGGACCCATGTCTTCGTCCGCGAACGCGTCCGAATCCGACAAAACCGCCCTCCGAAAATCTTCTTCCTCTTCTTCCTCCTCCTCCGCAATATCACCGAGGAAAGTAACAATGCTGCGTCCAAGGACGACGTTCAAGGACAATTTGACGAGGTCGATCCACATCGAATCGTCCATGTGAGCAAGGTGTGGGGGGTACCCGACCAAGCATCGGAGGGCTTTGACATAATCCAGGGCGACCGGTTCAAAGAGCCTTCCAGAGCGGACCATGGTCTGAGTTAGGTGATTGAATAACGCGTTCCGAGCACCTTTTGAGAGCCTCTCAACGCTCCGTTCCGTCAGCCATCGTACAACCGATGTCGCCTCTCCCAATCTTTTCGTCACGGCAGGAGTAGGTCCAGAAGGCTTCGACAGGGCTTTCTCGTAAGTATCCTTCTCCAACTTGACCGTGACAAACAACGCCTGGAACAAGGCTAACCATCCCGATCCTTTCGTTTTATCCTCTTCATGACGAGCGACAACAGAATCACGTTGAAAAATGTGTCGAATCTTCGCGAGGGCCTCTTGTCGCTCGCGAGACTTTGTACTCTGAAGTTGTTCGCGAACCTCTTCGAGTGTGTTCATCGCTGAGCGGAGGGGAAAGCGAGTTTTCGCGTTCGGCTGACGCGACCCTCCACCTCCGATCACTTCTTTTGGAAAATGCCGAAAGGGAGTCATCATCCTTGATCAGGTCATTCGACTCCAACAGCTTGATTACAGTGACCACGATGACCACTCCAACTCGAGGAGACCTCCTCAAATCCGCAGAGTCCTTCTGCAACGCATTCGCAAACAAAAAACCCACAGAAGAAGTCTTGTCTCACTTCTCCACCACTCACGCAACATCCTGCTTCGAACACGGGCTACCCGCTCTCGCACCGTTCCTCGGGCGCACGTTCACGAAGCCAGCAGCGTACCTCGGCGTCCTCGCTAAACACCTGACCTATGAGAATGCGAAATACTTTGCGTATATGGTCGATGTGGAGACCCGCAAAGTCAATGTTCAGGGGAGTGCGCGCTTCACGTGGATCGAGACCGGCGAAAGCTGGGACGAAGTCTTCACGTACGTGCTCGACTTTGATCACGAAGCAAAGATCACGGATTGGAACGTGTGGGCGGACTCGGGGGCTGCTTACCTGGCTAAAGAGGGAAAGCTGAAGGATCTTAAACAATAGTTTAGTACGGTTCCTGTATGATACTCCAAAACGAGGATGAGTTCTAGCTAATACAACAAGTCTTATTACAACTCTGCAGTGGCCCTGGAACTCAAATTAGTCTCAAAGCGAACAGAATTTTCACGCGCACTTACCTCCACTAGAAAATAACTTAAACATCGAACCGCCTCAGCTCGACCTCCCCTCCTCGAACGGTCGCGATCCTGCGCTCGTCAAAAACGACTGAACCCCTCCCTTTCCACGAGGCGTTATCACCGATTTCGACCTGAGCACCCTCCAACCACGTTGACTCCATAGAACCCTTAGTCCCACGCGGTTTCTCCTCTAGATCCCAAACCCAAATACCACCATCGACACTCAGACTGACACACCGCCCGTCAGCCACCCAAATCTTCTCAACGTCACTCTCGGGTCCATACAGATACCGCACGAATGTCAATTTCGGGGAGCCGGTCGACGGCGTAGGAGGTAGGGTCAACCGGTATTGTTGTAGCGCATTAGAGAACGATGTGGGCTGACTCGTGCAGGAAGATGGCGAGGCCGAGGCTGAGAGGGGCGCCAGAACGACCGATTTGCCGTCCGTCTGGGTGTCGACAACCTTCTCAACCTTCCGGCCCCATTGTTCCTGTGCACTCTTGAATTGTTCTTCGTCGATCCAACCGAGGGGGAGGTCATGAGTCCTGACGGTACGGGTTGAGATTAACGTGGGCAAAGTAGGGTGGTCATCTCCGAGTTTTATTAAAAGTTCGGTCACGCCAGCACTCCAATGTCGAGGATAGACAGGGACAGAGAAGACTAGTACCACCTTCAGAACATTCCGCGCTCCATGAGAAGGCGAAACGATGATTGAAGTGGGTGGGTATGAGGTGAACGATGTCAGCGTTTGTGTGTGTTTCACTTTGCCGTGCTCAGAGAGGTCGTAAATGCATAGCGCGAACGCCGTAGAGAGCGTCAGCAAAATGGGGTGATAGTATGCAGCTTGAATGATAGGCGCAGTTCTCTCGGTCCGTGGTGAGGGGAGGTAGGTGAGAGTGCGGGAAGAACCGGTCAATGAACGTTGATCGACCGAAAATATCGAGAATTCCCCCGTAGAAAGGAATGAAGCGAGGCGGATGTGCCGTGAATGTGAGCACGGCGTAGATTGATCGAGCGCAAGCGCAGTAATCCACGCACGGTGATCGGTGTTGCATGAAGTTACACGGATTGTATGAGTTTGTCGCCCAGGTGCCGCGAACCGTATCGATGACGATCCGACGGATGAGTAAATGATGGTGTCACCCATGAGGATGATACTAGGCCCACTGGCTCCTAGGACGCATGTTCAGCCGTGGTGAAAGGGCAGAGAGATCACAGCATACCTTCTGAACCCGTGAGTACCGTACCTTGAGCGATTGTGCTAGTACTGGGGCTTGGCTCAAACTTTTGAAGAGTGCATCGACCTGATAACATTAGTCAGATCCCCGTGTGCGAAGGACAAACCGTATACACACCATTGCGCCAATTCTCGCCCAACTTGAAGAGCACCTTCCAATTGATAGCTTCCTCTTGCACCCCTCGCTCGATCATTTGCAAGGCTCTAGTCGGCAACGGCCTGATGACCCGGTTTTCCTGACCGAGAGGGGGGGTTGAGGGACTCCGCATCATACGCACCCGTACGCGGCCATACTTTGCCAGATACAGAGCTTTCCAGAGCTAGAACAACGCAACCGTAAGGGATCCCCCTCGTGTGTCAATCCTTCGTGAGCTTCATGAACGTCTCGTTTTGAATGCACCTGGTTGTCTTGTGAGAGCCTGGCCCAGTTCTTGTTCGTGGGCTGTATCGTGCAGAGATCCCTGGCGGAGAGGTAGGAGAAGATCACGAGAATGAGCTCATCGTAGAAGACTTGATCGAATGAGAGGTTTCGTAGACGACCACCGCTCGCGTCTGAAGTTTTGGAAGAGTGGTGAACCTTGGCGCGTGCCGTCGGAGAAGGTGAATGACTACGTTTCATCCTCGCTTTCGAGGCTAGGGGATGTGGGGGAAACGTTAGAAGGCTGCTGGGCTGCCGGCGAAGCACGATCGGTATTTGCCGACTCTCGGGATGCAGTGCCGTGCGTCTACGTGCATACGGATGGGCAGTCATCTAGTATTCACAAAACAATGGGTTGAACCAAAGAAATCATGGATTCGAGCGGAAATATGGCGACAACGAGAGGTGAGGTTTGAAGACCGCTCTAATTTTTTGAGCCCGAGGTCATTACATCCACTGTGAAAAATGTAGCGGTTGAAATTCACTCAAAATCGACTTGAATTACAAATTCAGTCGGAAAACGACTGAATCGGGCTGAAGTTTTCAGTCAGTTTGGGGCACTGAAAATGGATCCCCAACTGAAAGGCGACAGAAATCGGCTTAATTTCAG
>Ga0307514_10003999_pt1 | contig 13751 bp, 11 predicted proteins | sample 16_EM_MG_FD_203088 | JGI IMG/M metagenome (GOLD analysis project Ga0307514, IMG submission 203088) | Populus trichocarpa ectomycorrhiza microbial communities from riparian zone in the Pacific Northwest, United States - 16_EM | ecosystem: Host-associated > Plants > Roots > Unclassified | place... | reverse complement strand
CTTTTTATTTTTTTTAAAGTTTTGTGTTATAAATAATTGTATAAATGTTGAAAGTAATTTTTTATTTTTTTTACTTTTCTTTTAAAAATAATCGCATAAATGTTGATGGCAATTTTTAATTTTTTTTAATTTTTTTGTTATTAATAATTGTATAAATGTTATTGGAAAATTTTAATTTTTTTTAATTTTTTTTGTTCTTTAATGATTGTATATAGATTGTTGGAATTTTTTTATTTCTTATTTTTTTTTAACTTCTTATGAAATTTAATGATTGTATAAATGTTGTTGGAATTTTTGTAATTGTTTTTTGAATTTTTATGTTCTCTAATGAATGTATATAGATTGTTGGATTTTTTTTTATATTTTATGTTATTAATATGGTTAGCTAATTGATTTGTTGGTGTTAACAAACAATTTTTAATATCATGAAAAATAAAAAAATAAAAATAGTAGCCATGATAAATAAAAAAATTAATAATATCTAAGATACTAGTTAGGATAAATGAATAGTTATTAATATGAAATAATTGTTTATATTAACATTATATGATCATTTCGCAAATGGCCGTACTAGAGTTAATTGAAAATTTGGTTAAATTAACATAATTGAAATTATTTGATTGACATAGATTAAAATGAAATCAACTGGTTTGTGGCAATTCAATTTAAATTGTTGTGGTATTTGCTGGTTTAAAAATTTTAGGTAGTTTCCCGTATAGGGAAGGGTGTTGTCGATTTTTTTTAAATTAGGAATGGTTTACGATACCTTAATCATTTAATTTTTATAGATGCCTAGAGAAAAGTCAATACCACGTCGTACGAATATGATCGTTGCTAGTTCTTATAACAACACTTCTGACAACCATGAGTTGTTAGGTGCCCACCAAGAACAGGCACCTGTGACACAGGCAGCCATGCTCAACGCGGGCTCCTTAAGTACGATGCTGCCATATTGATGGGGGGTCCTTTTATAATGGGATCCATTTACCTTGAAGTACCAGGTTTAGTGGAAGAACGACCTTTCAATGTAAGTTTGTTTTCCCCTCACAATGACTTGTTAAAATTTTTTGAAAAATTAATTTCAAGCAACATTGTCAATTTCAAGCTTCAAAACATTAAGGCTTCTATAACTATAACATCGACGATGAAAATTCTATTGTTTCAATGGAGTCAGGTTTTTCAAACATCCTGAATAAAAACCTATGATCGATGCATAGTTTATAAGGTTTAAGATTAGTATTAACTTAAATATATTTTTATCATGTTACTTTGGTTAGTTTATTAATATTAATAAAAATTTTCTTGTAAAGATTTTATCTGCAAGGAAAAACTTGAATGAAATAAAGCTAACAACGCTATTGCAAAGAGGGTTTGCGAGATCATGCTGCAATTAGGTAAGATTGAAATTAAGATAAAATTCTCAATCTGTTTATTCAATTTTATTATTCATTTACTAACATATAATTCATTTCTACCCTATAGGTTGCGTGATTTTTTGTACTAGACGCAAGAAAAGAAATGGATCCCATGGAACATTGAAAGAAAAAAGAAATTAAGTATTTGATAAATTATTAAATAATTTCTAACATTGAAATAAATTAATCAATTTATTTTCGAGTATAATTGTCTTTTGTAAGTATATATTTTAATACTAAAAAAAGGCTTCGGTCATGGGATAACTTGGGTTACATGGTTAAAGTGTTTCCAAAAAATCTTAAAAATGAATTTTTTATTTAGATTTTTTATATATTTTTAGATCGTTTTGATGTGTTAATATTAAAAAAAATTAAAATAAATATTATTTTAATATATTTTGAATAAAAAATACTTTAAAAATAATCATTACCACATTCATAATCATTATACAATCATTAACTTAGTTATGATCTATGAGTAACTCGGATTTTTATAGATAACAAGTGCATCATTAGTTCTATCACTATGTTATGCATTAGCAATACCCATCTTGCTACTGATTATAAACGACTAAGTGCCGAGATGGTCGAACTCTGCTGATTGGTAATAGAGATGAGATCACATATAGATGGTACATGTGCTCTCTTTTTTTGTTTCACGGTCTAGGCGAAGACCTTATAAATGTTTAAATTTAAAATAAATATTTGAATTTTATATTTATTTATTATCTATTTTTTTAGTAGATTTTTTTAAAAAATATTTTTAAGTTAGTATTAATGAGATTACCGATGATCTAAATTCATCTATATTCCAGCGAATTAAAAAAATAATAATGCAAATACCACTGTTTACTTCATCTAGTTTTTCCATTTTAACTGTTGCTACGAGATTGTTAATTAAAGCCCTCTAAAACGATGGGAAGCCAGAACAATGGGCCACTATGGCCTATTCTCTTTTGGACTGTTCTCTCTCTGTTTTTTGTTTTTTTGTTTTTTGAATAGTTATTATTTTAACATATAGTGGACTGTTCTCTCTCTGTTTGCGGATGGGTGCAAAACTACGGTGGACCTCGGGGACATGACATTTCCAAAATTTGACATTTTTTTATTTTAGTCCTAATTGCTTTGAATTTTTTAAAGCACATGTTATTTGACATCATTCCACTTAAAAAAGGATGACAGTCGCTAATTTATTATAATTTTATGCATGCTCCAATACTATTTCATATTGGTGCTCTTGTTTCTAAAGATGTAGAGCTTGTTTCAATTGGCTCTAATCTTTTCGAGGAGTTTGCTTCAATTGATCAAGATAGGGAAATTAATTCAGGTCCAAAACAATGTTTTCAACCATAAATCTCAAATTTGAAATGGGAAACAGTTCTTCCATATCCGGGAGGAGGAGGGAGAAGAAAACAGAGCAAGAGAGAGAGGGGGGGCATTCCAATTCGATCGAGGGGTGGTTTTCTTACAGGTGGAATCTAAACTTGACCTAGCATGCACGCTTGTTTTGAAATATTCAATATGGGTACGAGTAAGACTAATTCTTAAAAGTTTATTTTTTTAATGGGTTTTATTCAGATTTTGTTGCTGTGTTTTTTAATTAAAATCCCATTCATCAATATATATGGATAGTTATGGAGGCATATAACAGTAGTATATGACAATACCTATATATCTGTTAAAATAATTATTTTATTTTTAAATTATATAATTAAAGAAAAAAAGTAAAAGCGTAAAAATTAATCTAGTCTGATTTATTAAGTTTTCCTTCTCTCATTTAACTTATTTTATTTTAGTCATTTAACTTTCACCTTGAACACGAAGATGTTAAAATATATGAATTATTGGATTGCGGGTCGTAAACATTCTAACTAATATATACTATGAAAAAGGGTATTATAATAAAAATAAAAAAAGGTTGATTCAATCAAAATAAAATAAAATAAAATAAAAAAATGGGTAGATTAAAAATATCTCTCTCTCTCTCTCTCTTTTTTTTAATATAAAAGAAGATGTTCGAATTCGAAATCTTTTAAAAGAGATAAATAAAGTCAATAATATTAATTAAATTATAACTCATCAACAACTTCCCCGTTGAGTTACAACTTTGTAGTGTGCATGTGGGAAATTTGAAGCAAATTAACATATTGATCCAACAAAACACGAGTGTACATAGGGATTTGCATCAAATATCATGCAGAGGAAGCTCAACTAATAGACGTAAATGATTTATTATTATTTGTTTTTGTCTCCTCAGACACTCTTTATTTTCACTCCATAAGAAACAAAAGCCGAGCCAAACAAAGCTGGGAGCATTCACAGTGGAGATTCAGCATGTGGCGTGTTTCTCATATGATTTATTTTGTTATTTAAGCCGAAGACAATATTGGCCCGTGAGTTTCTTACATGTTTTTTTTTGTGTGTGTGTGTGTGGGAAATTGGAATACATGGGATGGAGTAGACTGAACCATTCCTTGTCTGACAATTCGAAAGCAGTCGAGTATGAAACCAGGGAGGGCGTGCGTGCTGGTCTACAATTGCGAATGCTCATTTCTATGAGCACCCAAGGTGATGGATAATATAGGAACGAAGAATATGATCCTGTGCTGGGCTGTTATCACTACTAGGCCCGTTGGACTAACATGAAGACCAACAATTCCGTGGGCGGCGCAGTACAGTGTGATTGCAGGCTCGCAGACGCGTCGGCATTGGTGGCTCAACTTTAAGCCTTCCCTTCCAGTCCCGATGTTCGGACTCGGAGTTGTTGACTTGTTGATGCTCCCAGCCGCGTACCACGTCATTGCTGAGTAGAGTACACCAATACACAGGAGCTGAGTTCTATTATTAATTTATTATTGATCATTTCCTGGTCAGTACTATAAAAACAGGGAAGATAAACAGGCAGTCAGCGGAGATGTGTATTTGACAAGTAAGTTCTGCCATGGCAACATAAGGGAATCAGTTTCCTTTATGACGGCCTTGCTTACGTCTCTCTACGTCTGAAAATGCTACTTCATCACCCCCAACATACCATTACCACACACCCACCTTTTTACTTTATTAATAGCAAAGGCTCCGCAATTTCCCTTCATATTCTCTCCTTGACGACACACCCTGTATCTAGCTATCCTCCTCCTCCTCCTCCTCCTCAAATATTCTCCAGCACTGACGAATCAATACCCTTTCCCAGCATCTCACGTCTCTCTTCTAGAACAGCTGCAACCCGGCCTCGGAATCAAATAGAAGGAATAACAGATGGGTGGTTGTTTTTCTTCCTCTTTCTTGGGCGAAGATTCAGAGCAAGTTCGTCCTCAAACCGCCAAAGTTATTTCAATTCATGGTGATCTTCGCGAATACTATCTCCCTGCCTTTGTTTCTCAAGTTCTTCAGGCTGAAATTGCTTCCTCCTCCTCTTCTTCATCGTCATCATCTTGGTTTCTCTGCAACTCCGACCTTCTATTATACGATGAATACATTCCTGCCCTGGATTCAGATGTCCCTCTCCATGCCGATCAGATCTATTTTGTGCTTCCTAAATCAAAGCTCCAACACAGGTTAACCTCTTCAGATATGGCAGCTTTGGCTGTCAAAGCTAGCCTAGCCCTTCAAAACTCCTCTAACAAGGACCCCCGTCGCGGCAAGAAAGCCCGGATTTCTCCCGTTTTGTTAGTTAATCCTGATCATGAACACCAGGGACAAAACGTTGTCAAAGTCAGCTTTGACAGGAAGCCAAAGCCACAGGTCCAGCAGCGGCAGCCAGCTAATCCCATTGTGTTTTCAAGATCCGGTTCTGTTAGAAAATTTCAAAAATATACTTCCAGACGAGCAAAATTGGCTGTTCGTTCCTTTAAGCTCAGATTAACCACCATTTACGAAGGGACCGTTCTTTAGTCAAAGATTCATTCATTTCTTTCTTTCTTAGCTTGATCACGGGAGGAATACAATCCGATTTTGGAAGAAAACAAAAAACTCAGGATTTCGTTAGTTTTCATTGCATATTATTTTACCTTTCAATTTGTATCGTATAAATTTATACTCTCTATGTAAAAACAATATTACGCATAGCTTTTTTTTCACTTACAGGTGCATACATGTACTTTGATTGTTTGATAATTATCAATCTTACAGGGGTTTAATTTTCTTATACTGGGATTACTCTAATTTATATAAATATATTATAATAGTGTGATGTACATTTTGGTTATATTTTTTGATTTTATTATGTTTTTAATCTTAAATTAAGATAAGAGCTTATATTTAAAAAAACTGTAATTTATATATATTTTTTAAAAATTTGTTTTTTCAAATAATGTAATAGGTGACACAATGCCAAAAACAAATTCATTAAAGAAGAAAAGATATTTATTTCAAGTTAGTTTGATTAATGGAATAAAAAGGTTTTGTCTGGAAAGGTTGGGAAAAATGTGAAGGTATCTTTTTTTAGGAAAAATTTGAATTTTATTTGAATTTTATTTTTATTTTTAGATTGTTTTTATATTAAAAATTAATTTTAAAAAACTAAAAAATTATTATTTTAATATATTTTTAAATAAAAAATATTTTTAAAAAACCACTCACACTAATGACTAACCAAACTCCGAAACGACACCACCGTTAGCTGCCGTTTGAAACGCGGACACACACATTTCAAAAACGACAGCCACAAGTTAAGAACTTTTCTAGCTAATGTCCTTAATTTTTTTCTTCTTTTGCAAGATTTTCACACGGGAACCCCGTCCTGGGTTTTGAAAGTCAAACATATGTGCAGGAGAAGCAACGATATTTTTCATTGAACGCAGTTATTGTTCAACGATAATTGGTATCTAGCTGCCCCTGCAGTACCGTCCAGAGTCTCCAGACCACCTACATTAATCCTCATGCGTCACCTTGGTTTTTTGTGACTCATTCATTTATATTATAATCACAATATCGTGCTGTTTTGTCTAGCTATGGCCTTCATTTTAACACCAAATTAAACTCACTTCGTAGACCATTGAACATATAGCTAGCTAGTTCTTGAAACATCAAGAAGAGAAATCCTTTTGTGTTCTTGAAGTTACTCAATTTAAAGAGGAGCTAGCTAGTTCATCAGAAGCCATGGAAGAAAGAAGAATGATTTGTTTGATCAATATTACACTGCTTTTTTAGATCTTCCAGCACTCACCATCATCTTCAGTTGGTATGTGTGTTTATTGTCTGAATGGCCGTTTGGTCAATCTAGTCTTTTCAGACTGTGGAGAGCAAAGGCTCTCTTCTTACTCTTGCTCACAGATCTCTTCCAGTTGTTTTTCATGTACTGTTGAGGCAGGCAGTGTTTGTCGCATTTCATTCCTTTATAGAAAATGAAAAGCAAAAAATTGATCAAGTTTCATGGTTTAGGATATTACTTAGCCCAAAAATTCTAGTAAAGTTCAGAAAGGATACGAACTTAGTTTCTTGCTCAAGATGAACGTCAGTAGCCATGTTGAGATCAAGAGGAAAAGTGGGTTCTGGAGAGCTCTTTAGTAATAATAATAAAAAAAAAATACTTGGTGGATACCTGAAACCGAGTAGAATCGGGTTGGGTTCAGGTACGTAAAGAAATTAGATTCAAGTTTTTACATGAACATTGCATTAAAAACCAACCCGTATAATCCCGGACTGCAGCTTCTATGATATACTTGCTAAAATGCATTACAATATTGAAGCTGGGTTTATTGGCAATGCATTAAGACTACTGCTGAAGATGAAAAGAATTAACTTTAAAATTTGACTTCTTTCTCAGTTTCTTGTAATGTCTGATTCTCCTACGCTCATGCATTTGGAAAAGAAAAGAAACGAAAAGAAAAGAAAAACTCACTACTACTGTGATCATAGACTGTAGGAGCTGAAGTAATTAATCATGATGTGATTTATCTTTTAAATTCGATGTCCACTAGTTCACGGTTTGAGAGCATGCATTAATTAACGCAAGTTGAATGTTGCTAGGGCATCCATTATCCCATGTCAGAAAAACCCGTGCTGGTCGCTCTGACCTCTCCCGCCGGCATCCACAAATATTAATTACTACTACAAGTACAGCTTGTTCCGATGTCAACCTTGTTTTAATACGTGTCACCAGGAAAACAGTTAATTAGGCCGCTGAAGTCTAAAAACAGGAGTCCGTAAATTTTATTCAAGAGAGCATGCACCATAAATCATGCTCGCCGCAATTAGTTTACGGTCGTAATCAATTGATGGAGGTCAACAATCCCCTGCCATACAGGGTAAATGGAACGCAAAACGCCACCCCTGCTTGTTTTTTTTTTTGCATGTTCAACGCTCTTATTATATGGTTTCATACTAACATAAATTTTTTAAATTTATTGACTATTCAAGTTCGATCATATACACACGTACACTCATACAAGGATCGATGGATATGTATACACGTCGTCGTCGTGATGAAAATCATATTTATGTTCATACTCAAAAGGATCATTCATGCATGTAATTGGGATCAAATTTGTGCCCTCCAAACCACATCTAGGGACCGCAACACTAATAGTAAACAAACTCCAGCTTGATGATTCATTCAGACGATAAACAATACGATCGAGGACCCAGAACCCTTTAAACATGCATGGAGATTTGATGCATTTCTCTTAATCTCCGGCCACTACTCATTTCCTTGATGATGTTCAGTGCCATGATGAAATTCAATTGATTAATTCTTGAGGGGCAAGGAACAATTTTCTCATCTCCTTTTCTCTGCACGTCTAACTTCTTACTATTTGTTATAAGCCGTTACGCTTCCCAAACATTAACTCCTTTCTATTAAACTTTGTCAGTATACCTAATTTAATATTCAAATATTAACCTGTCAATGCAGTAAAAAACTCATATCCACCTTGTCCGTTATAAGTCATGATTGTTATCAATTGTTAAGCTAAATAACTTATTAATTACTTTACATGACATCCTCAATTATTGTATTTTTTGAATAATGTAACATACACTCTATTTAACTTTTAGCAAAGTTTCTTCAGGATCGTACCAAATTATCAACATCTTCATTTATTTTACCATTCAATATAAATAACAGTTTTAATCTCACTATTTGCAACCCATGTATAAATCATGCATATCCTTTTATTTTTTAAGATTGATTTAATACCTTCATAAATAAACAAATATAATAATGTCACTGGCTCATTTTTCAGGAATTAGCTCCAATATCAAGTAACTAATTCCACCGTTTATTATTGAGTAACTAGTTTCTCATACATTAATATTAATGTAGAAACATTTCACATTCAAAGAACTTGTAACTACTTGACTTGATAAATTTATTAAATAAAAGTATTAAGGTGTCAAGCACCTATCCCACGATAATATCCAACAACTTCTAATTAATAATAATAATTAGTGTACACTCCACTAATTTAAATTCAACCATGACATATCCATGTATCGCATTCTTAATTATACCCAAATCCTAATATTTACGCATTTATAATTTCTCATGCTATCTTCTCTATTTGGTATCCCTTTCTGATTTATTGCAAGTATCTCATATATATATATTTCATAATAACATAACATTTTACTTCTTTCCTCATTTGTTACATCATTATCAATACCAATTATGTGTACTTTTCTCAAGTACATTTAAACTCATCTATTTATGTTTACTTTTCCCAATTACATGCATGTACACTAAATAAATACATCATTAAAATGATATCAACTACACATATGTACTCAAAATTCTTCTATTGTGAAAGGTGTTTCCCTTACTCTTTTTTATTATGGCCAAAATCCATGTCTCTTATTTATCAAGTGCCCTTCTTCCTATTCTTCTCAAGTTTAACATGTTCCTAGACTTCATAATATCCTTTGACTTCTATCATTCAATTTTCACAACAAGCATTCACTTACATTGAATAAATCCATTCAAGATTATATCCTTATAAATACACAATCTCATTCCATGACGTCACCATAAATTTACTAAAAAGGTATTCATCTTAAGCATGTATATACAAGATACACAAATGAAGAACCTCCCCGTAACTTTTCCATTTGGCTGAAATATAGGCTTTATGTTCATTAACACTCTTCTTCCATTCTTTCCTCAACTTTACATGTTATCAAGCCCATACAATATGTTATAGTTTATTTTACACAAATCATAGTCATACCTAAGCTTCACCCATTATTTGTTTAAGAATGTATTTTTTATGCTTATTCACATAATAATTATCCCTTCCAAACAAGAAATTACACCCCATTTCAAGCAAAAAATTAGAAATGACAAGTCCTGAATTGGTTTGGTCTAACCAAACATGAATATTGTTTGGTGTTTTGATCATAAACGGAGTTATTGGGCTTAGTTTGTCTTGTTGGAAAGCTAAGATATAAAATTACAACTTTTAGGAAGAACAAAACACCCAACTATACCGTTTGGAAGCTTAAAATAACAAATCACAGTAACATCCAAAATCTATCCAAGAGTTATATCGGTTTAGATATTTACTTAGTGTTTAGCTGATGTTAGGAGTCGCAGATATCAAGACCAGTTTTTGTGAAGGCCACTTTCATTTCAAAGTTAGCATTCATATCTATAACTTTTATGAAGAAACCTATCCAAAATGCCATTATTTTCAAGTTTTAATTTCTGTTAGAAGACAAGTAATAAATTTGTCTGAAATTTTAGCTTCATGGAGAACATAAGTTTGGCAAGCAACTAGATGTTTTCCTTAATCCTTAAATGATTTTACACACATGTACACATTCAATTCATCTTAATAACATATAATTTCAGTCCTAATATAACTCTTCCATGGACAACCACAACTTGATTAAATTCTCGAAGATTTTTTTTTTCAAAGCCTTTTTTTTTTTAATCTTAATTTGTTCATGTCTTTACAACCCTAACTTGTTATGAGTTCATTCAATTTAGAATTTCCATTCAAAATCACATGAACCCTAAAAAATCACAAATTAAAGATTTTGTTCCCCTAAGCATTAAATTAAACACAACTTAACAAGAAATTAGGTTACTAGAACACTTTACCTAATGATTTGAGAAGAGTTCCTTACAAGCTTCCTCCTCCTTCTACAACCATGTTTCTCTCTCTAATCATACCCCCCTCTCTCTCTTGTTCTTCTTAACCCATAAATTCTTGGTGTTAATCTCTTACAAGAAACCCTCACTTCTACTTTCCTAAGTTAAAGCTCCATTAACACTTTAAGGAAAGAAAAAGAATAAAGAAGATGAAAAGTTTTGATTTTTCTCTTTTCCTTTGCTGCTGGACCCATCAGGAGATAAACATGAAGGGGCTATTTATTTTGACCATTTACCCTTCATTTAATCCTTTATGTTTTTTTATCTGTTGAAACCCGCTACCGATTTCATCGATGTTACGAATTTTAAACTTAAAATTCGTAAATCTCTTTTCAACTTTTACAATACCTTTAGATTTATTTATGGAAGTAATCCTCTCCATTACTCGTCTTATTTATTATTATTTTTATCATTTATTAATTTCTCTTCATTCCAAGTTTTCATTACATCGCATCTATTAAGGTCCTGTTTGTCATTGCAGTCCAATCATGCTTTTGAAAATTTTAAAAAATATTTTAGCTTGAAATTAATTTTTATATGTTTTTGGATCGTTTTGATGTGCTAATATTAAAAATAAATATTATTTTAATATATTTCCAAATAAAAAATAATTTATAAAATAATGCATAATATACTCGAAGACATGCGCTATGCAGATGAAATCCAATAACGGCTTGAAATATTTAAAATCATGGAAGCGATACGTGGAGGAGGAGATGATGGGGACATTGGAAGCAAAAGTGAAGTTTGGGGATCCAGATTAGTTAAGTGGGAAGATCTGGCCTCAAAGGTACAGGCTGACCGTTGAATCTTTGTTTCGGCCTGTTAGTAACTGAAGCCCAAAGGCTATGCTTTAGGAGGCTAAGCCCAAAGTTGTTTTTCTTAGAGGCGGCGACAACGAAGAAGGGGGAAGAGCAAAAGGCAAGAAGCTCCTGCCTGCTACAGGCTACAGGCTACAGGCTAGAGCACAAGGGCTGCGTCAAAATGCAAAAGGCACCAAGGAGAAATATTTGGAGTTGATGCAAAAGTCAAATGGATGCGTAAATTCTCAATCAATATTCACTTTTGAGCGAAACAGGATGCAACTATTTGCCCCTACAAGTTTGCCACTAACCCTTCCTAATTACGTGGCATGTTGAGATAGAAACCTCCACTTTAACAGCAAAAACTATACTTGTCCCCCTCCCCCATGTAAAAGCTTGTTTGTACCCAACTCCATCGACATTTGTCACTCTGATCATGACAAGCGTTTTTGTAGTGTATATTTAACAGCCTGGGCGCCATAAGTCTTAAGGTTCGTCGTATCTATGTTCCATCACGACAAAAAGAAACATGTATAATGTAATTAATATCATGGATCAGTCATACATAATTTAAATTAAATTCAAATAAAATGTGCGATATAAAGCAAAGAGAGATTCCATCTTCCACTAATTATAGGTGCGAGCACTAGATCTTGCTCCTAAACCCGGCCCGATTATTTAATTATATGAATATACATGCATACTATGTTACAAACAAAGAAAAAAAGAAAGTCATTAAAAAATCTATTATATTCCGTGGTGGAAATGGAATGTAAAGGCATCCATTAGAACAATATATTAATCACAGATAAGTTAGAGTAATCATATTAATATGCCCGGTAAACCTGTATGTACGTAGACCAAGACGAGATACAATGATGATGAGGGAGAGCCAGATAATTCTGCCATGAATATTGTGAAATGAAGTCTCATGCGTTCGATCGATCGAAGCAGGCACATTTGAATGGGGGCAATGACATGATTGCAACCCATTATCAAAAGAACAAAAGGCAGGCTTTGCTTTTCATAAAGGAAAGAGGAATATATAATTATGTGGGGGAGATCCTGTCATTTTGTTTTGTTCTTGCAATGAGTCGACATAAAAAGTGCAGATGCTCTTTCCCGGCGCAGTTGGTTCGATGCAAAGCTGAGAAAATTGTGTTTTTCTTCTTCCATAATAGCAGCATTATATCGAACGTTTATAGTTAATTGTTTCTTTCAGACTAGTAGCTTTATATTTTGATGTCTTGATGAAAACTGATGGCATGTTTTCTTTCAAAAAAAGCATGCTTTTTTTTGTTGCTGTATCTGCGTGTGCTTGCTACCCTTTTCCAAGGTGGAGAGGAAAGTATATAGTGGTGGGGAAGCCTTGAATTATTGAATAATTAAGCTAAAAAGGTACCGAAGCGTGCAAAAACCTAAGTTCTGTTCCTGTGGGGGCCAAAATTAATGTTCTGGACATGATTGCAATGGCTTCGTTTTTCTCCTCTAATTCCTGGGGACTCAACTAGCTTTACCACATGTTCAAAAAGAAACCTGCCTTTGCCACCCTTTGATTTTCCAGTGGCATCAAAACATTGTTTAGTTTGAATAATTACATGGTAATTACCTTTTTGTTCTAAACTATCATCGAAGCAACCCAAACCAAAAGCAAATATAACCTCGTATTCACACACACATACATGCACTCTGACAAATTAAGAAATTAATCTTAATTAGAACCATGATTATGTATGCCTACATTAATGATTATGATTAGTACTTCTTTGTGTTGGTCGATCTAATAAAACTTGTTAAACATGTTAAAAAATGAACTTTGTACGATCCCTTTTTATTAGTATTGCTATGCTCTTAAAACACCACAGTTATTATTATTTTTTTAAAACTAAAAGAAGCATTTGATTAATTAAGTTTCATTATAATATTCTAAAAGCAGCACACAATTCTTGTAACTTTGGCACTTGTCTTTTATAAGATATCGCGTTTGAAATTTGGAATTTTTACTGAAAAGTAAAAATTTTAGAGTGTTAAACAAGAAGCTATAAATTAGAACAATAAATAATTTAAAACCATTTTTAGGGTTGGTTTAGTATTAGAGTTAAGAGTGGTTGAAACTATTTTTTATCCTAATTATAATTTTTAAAGTATTTGATTAATTAATAGACATTAAAGTTTTATATGTACCCCGCTAGAAGCTTACAAAAAAAACTATAATTTATACTTTTTTTTTAAATATAATTTTTTAAATTGCAATTACAAAAGATATCATAATACCAAAAACACTCTTCTCAAAGTTTTTTAATTTTTTTTATATTTTTAGATTGTTTTGATTTAATTATATCAAAAATAATTTTTTTTAAAAAATAAATAAATAATTTTAATATATTTAAAATAAAAAAAAAACATTGAAAAACATTATTTAACCAATAAAAAAACGTTGCCTTG
>Ga0307514_10003998_pt1 | contig 13751 bp, 11 predicted proteins | sample 16_EM_MG_FD_203088 | JGI IMG/M metagenome (GOLD analysis project Ga0307514, IMG submission 203088) | Populus trichocarpa ectomycorrhiza microbial communities from riparian zone in the Pacific Northwest, United States - 16_EM | ecosystem: Host-associated > Plants > Roots > Unclassified | place... | reverse complement strand
GGTCGTTGCGGAACACACCGCAGCCCCACGCGCCCAGCACCAGCCGCCGGTAGCCGTGCGCGGCGGCGGTCTCCAGTACCCGTTCGGCCCGGACCGCGAGGGCCCGCGGCAGCTCGGTCGCCCGCTCTGGTGCCGTCCGCAGCACCACGCCCGCGTTCGGCGCGGCCGCGGTCAGGAAACCGGCGGTGTACGGCTCGTCGAGGAGCCTGCCGCGGTCGTCGCGGAAGACGGGCACGGCCGGCGCGTGGATGACGCGGTCCGTGTAGAACGGGTCACGGTGGGCGCGATGGTGGTCGTAGAACTCCCGGACCCCGACCAGGCAGGCGTACAGCGCCGAGGCCCGGCACAGGGCCTCCTCCTGGGCCTGGGCGCCGTTGAGGAAACCGCCGCCGGGGTTCCGGGCCGAGGCGAAGTTCAGCACCGCCACCGGTCCGGTGATCCGCCGGGCCGCCTGCAGGCTGCTCTCCCCGGTGACCTCGACCAACGTGTCGGCCGACGGGATCGACGGCACCGCCACCGGCCCCGGCCCGTGCATTCGGGTGGCGTCGCGGGCGGTCTTGACCGCCGCGGCGACGGACACCTCGTGTCCGGCCGGCGCGCGATAGGCCCCCGCAGCCACGATCTGCTCGGTCTGTCGCGCGATGCCGCGCAGGCGCGCGCTCATGGCGCCACCCCCGTGCGCGCCATGACCGCGTGCCGCGCGGCCACCCCTCCCTTGGTCTCCCCCGTCGTGCCCATGCACGCATCCTGAGCGATTCTGGTCATGCGGTGCAATGAGTTTTCCCGGCCCCGGGACATCCGGAAAACTCCTCGAAAACATCCCGGGAACAGAGATCACGGGCCACGATTACGACGATTTGCCCCCTTGTGCTGATCGGTGCGAGGGTCTTGGGTGGGACGGATGATGTCGGCCCGACCCATCAGAAACCGGGTCGGCGACATGGTGGAATCTCAGGAGGATCCCGACATGTCCGATTCGATAGGTGACTGTACGGAACCCCGTACCGCGGTCACGGAGCCCGAGGTGGAGGCCCTGGTCCGGGGCATCTGCTTCAAGACCGGTCCACCTCGCACCGTCGGGGTCGAAGTGGAATGGCTCATCCACGAGCTGCGCACACCGCAGCTCCCCGTGACACCCGAACGACTCGAAGCGGCGTATGCCGCAGCGCGTACCGTGCCCCTGAGGTCGGCGCTCACCATAGAGCCCGGCGGCCAGCTGGAACTGAGCTCGCCGCCCGCCGCCTCCCTGATGGAGTGCATCGGTACCGTCTCCGCCGACCTGACCGCCGTCCGCACAGTCCTGGCCAGGGAAGATCTCGGTCTCGTCGGCGTCGGCCAGGACCCCTGGCACCCTCCCCGCCGGTTCCTGCGCGAACCGCGCTATGACGCCATGGAGGCCTGTCTCGACCGCACCGGTCCGGCCGGCCGCGCCATGATGTGCACCTCGGCCTCCGTCCAGGTGTGCCTGGACGCCGGATACGAGGAGCCGGGCCCGCTGGGGCTCGGACGACGCTGGTGGCTGGCACACCAGCTGGGCGCGGTGCTGGTGGCCGCGTTCGCCAACTCCCCCATGGCCGGATCCGAGCCCACCGGCTGGCTCTCCACCCGGCAGCTGCTGTGGACGGAGATAGGCGCCGACCGCGCCGGCGCACCCCCACCGGACATCGACCCGCGCACCGCCTGGGCCCGGCATGTCCTGGACGCGCCGGTGATGTGCGTACGCCAGGACGACGGCCCGTGGGCCGTGCCCGAGGGCCTGACGTTCCGGGAGTGGACCCGCTCGCGGGAGCCCAGGCCGCCGATCCGGGAGGACCTCGACTATCACATCACGACGCTGTTCCCGCCGGTCAGACCGCGCGGTCACCTGGAACTGCGCATGATCGACGCGCAGCCCGGCGACGACGGGTGGATCGTGCCGCTCGCCGTCACGACGGCCCTGTTCGACGACCCGGAGGCCGCCGAGACCGCCTACCGGACCGTGAAGCCGCTGGCCGAACGGGGCGCGTCGCTGCCCGCGCCGCACAATCCGCTGTGGATCGACGCGGCCCGGCAGGGCCTGAAAGACCCGGAGCTGCACGAGGCGGCCGTGGCGTGCTTCGCGACGGCCCTCGGGGCCCTGCCCCGGCTCGGCGCCACCCCCGAGGTGACGGCCGCCGTCGCGGCCTACCGGGACCGCTATGTCGTCCCGGGCCGCTGCCCCGCCGACGACCTGCTCGACCACCTGCGCGGCACGGACCTCTCCGGGTCCCGGCTTCCCTCGGCCGGAGAGATCCCCACCGCTCATGGGAAGGACCTCCGCACATGACCGACCCCGCCATCGACACCGATACCGCCGGTCCCTCCTCCCCTCTCGATGCCGAGGCGTTCCGCGACCGGGCGCTGAACAACCTCGTCACCGCGCGGGACCGCACCACGCTCCTCACCAGCTGCGTGGAGGAGCCCGACCTGACCGCCCAGCACTCGCCGCTCATGTCGCCGCTCGTGTGGGACCTCGCCCACATAGGCAACCAGGAGGAGCAGTGGCTGCTGCGGACCGTCGCCGGGCAGGAGGCGATACGGCCCGAGATAGACAGCATCTACGACGCCTTCGAGCACCCGCGTTCCGAACGTCCCACCCTGCCCCTGCTGGCGCCCGTGGAGGCCCGCCGCTACGCGGCGGACGTCCGCGGCCGGGTACTGGACGTGCTGGAGCGCGCCGCGTTCCACGGCACCCGGCTGACGGAGGCCGGCTTCGCCTTCGGGATGATCGCGCAGCACGAACAGCAGCACGACGAGACGATGCTGATCACCCATCAGCTCCGCAAGGGCCCGCAGGCCCTGACCGCCCCGGACCCGGACCCGGTACCGCTGTTCACCGGTCCGGCCGAAGTCCTCGTCCCCGGCGGCCCGTTCACGATGGGCACCTCGACCGAGCCCTGGGCTCTGGACAACGAACGCCCGGCGCACCGGCGCGAGGTGGAGCCCTTCCACATCGACACCACCCCGGTGACCAACGCCGCGTACCAGGCGTTCATCGAGGACGGCGGCTATGACGAGGAGCGCTGGTGGGAACCGGCGGGCTGGGCGCACATCCGCCGGAACTCCCTCCGCGCGCCGCTGTACTGGCACCGGGACGGCAAGCAGTGGCTGCGGCGCCGCTTCGGTGTCACCGAGGTCGTGCCGCCCGACGAGCCGGTGCTGCACGTGTGCTGGTACGAGGCCGACGCGTACGCCCGCTGGGCCGGGCGTCGGCTGCCCACCGAGGCCGAGTGGGAGAAGGCGGCCCGCCACGACCCCGCCGGCGGCCGCTCGACGCGTTACCCGTGGGGCGACGCCGACCCTGCGCCCGAGCACGCCAACCTGGGACAGCGGCATCTGCGCCCAGCGCCTGCCGGGAGCTATCCGGAGGGGGAATCCCCGCTCGGTGTACGGCAGTTGATCGGTGATGTGTGGGAGTGGACGTCGAGCGACTTCCTGCCGTATCCGGGGTTCCGGGCGTTTCCGTACAAGGAGTACTCGGAGGTCTTCTTCGGCCCGGACCACAAGGTGTTGCGCGGCGGTTCGTTCGCCGTGGACGCGGTGGCCTGCCGGGGGACGTTCCGCAACTGGGACCTCCCGATCCGGCGGCAGATCTTCTCCGGGTTCCGCACCGCCCGTTCCGCGGGAGCCGTCTGATGTGCCGTCATCTGGCGTACCTGGGACCCGAGGAGCCGCTCGGCCGGTTCCTCGTGGAGCCCCCGCACAGTCTGTACCGCCAGTCGTGGGCGCCTCGGCGCCAGCGGTACGGGACCGTCAACGCCGATGGTTTCGGGGTCGGTTGGTACGCCGAGGGCGATCCGGTGCCGGCCCGGTACCGCCGGGCCGGACCCGTCTGGGCGGACCTGTCGTACGCGGACCTGACCCGGGTGGTGCGCTCCGGGGCCGTCCTGGCCGCCGTACGGGACGCGACCCTGGCAGGTGCCGACGCCGAGGCCGCGGCGGCGCCGTACGCGGACGGCCCGTGGCTGTTCAGCCACAACGGTGCCGTGCCGGGCTGGCCCGGCTCCCTGGCCGGCCTCACCGAGACCCTGCCCCCGGCGGACCTGCTGTCGATGGAGGCCCGCAACGACTCGGCGTTCGTGTGGGCGCTGGTCCTGAACCGGCTGCGCGGCGGCGACGAGGAGGGCCAGGCGCTGGCCGACACGGTCCTGGAGGTCGCCGCGGCGGCCCCCGACTCCCGGCTCAACCTGCTGCTGACCAACGGCGAGTCCATCGCCGCGACCGCCTGGGGCGACACCCTCTGGTACCTGTCGCGCCCGGGTCTGAGCACGGTCGTGGCCTCCGAGCCCTACGACGACGATCCGCACTGGCAGGAGGTGCCCGACCGCACCCTGCTCTCGGCCGGCCGCACCGACGTACTGCTCACCCCGCTCAAGGAACCGAGCGAGACCCTGGCCCCCGCACCACCGAAGGAGCCCAGCACGTGAGTCCGTTCCTTCTCACCCGCACCCTGCCCGAGGACGCCACGGAGGCCGCCCTGCGCGCCGACGTCCTCCAGGGCCTGACCCACTCCCCGAGGACACTGCCGCCCAAGTGGTTCTACGACGCCCATGGCAGCGACCTGTTCGAGCAGATCACCGAGCTGCCCGAGTACTACCCGACACGCGCCGAACGGGAGATCCTGATCGCCCGCTCCGGTGAGATCGCGGCGGCGACCGGCGCCCGCGCCCTGGTCGAACTGGGCTCGGGATCCTCGGAGAAGACACGGCATCTGATCGAAGCGCTCACGGACCTGCACACGTACGTCCCGGTCGACGTCAGTGAGAGCGCGCTCACCCAGGCCGGCCACGCGCTCATCGCCGAGCGCCCCGGTCTGCACGTCCACGCCCTCATCGCGGACTTCACCGCGCGGCTGACCCTGCCGCAGACCCCGGGTCCCCGGCTGGTGGCCTTCCTCGGCGGCACGATCGGCAATCTGCTGCCGGTCGAGCGGGCCGAGTTCCTGGCCTCCGTGCGTGCCCTGCTCTCCCCGGGAGACGCGCTGCTGCTCGGAACGGACCTGGTCAAGGACGAGAAGGTCCTGGTGAGCGCCTACGACGACGCGGCCGGGGTGACGGCCGAGTTCAACAAGAACGTCCTGACCGTCGTCAACCGTGAACTGGGCGCCGACTTCGATCCCGCGGCCTTCGACCATGTGGCCCTGTGGGACGCCGAGAACGACTGGATCGAGATGCGGCTGCGGTCCCGAACGGCCCAGACGGTGAAGGTCCCCGCACTCGGTCTCGCCGTCGACTTCGCGGCCGGCGAGGAACTGCGCACGGAGGTCTCGGCGAAGTTCCGGAAGGAGGGTGTGCGCGGCGAACTGGCCCGATCCGGGCTGGAGTTGACGCACTGGTGGACGGACCGGGAGGGCCGTTTCGCGCTGTCGCTGAGCGTGGCGCGCTGATCCCGGGGCTCACCGCGGGCCGACGTCCGGCACCTGTGTGACGGCGTCGGCCCCGGTGAGCGTCTTGTGCACGGTCACCTGCCCGCCGCTGGCGGGGCGGTTTCAGCAGCGGGCGGCGGACTCGCGGGTGGTACCTGGCCGGTGGACGCGGTCTCCGAGGGTGTGCCGCCGGTGACCGGACCGTCGGGCGCGGTCTGAGTGGGTGTGCCGTCGGCGTCGGTCCCCTCCAGGCAGTCGACGAAGCTGACGAAGTCGGGCCGATCGGTGCCTTCGGCGGCAACGAACTCGTTCGCCGGGTGACTGCGGAGCAGGCACATGTCGTAGCGGGCGACGGTCTGGAGGGGGACTTGCCCATCGGCCGTCCGGTACTCGTGGCGGCCCATCAACTGGCAGGAGTCGTAGCGGATCAGCGGTCCTCGCGGTCCCACCGTGTAGCGGTGCGGACGCACTTCGGCGGAGTAGTCCTTGAAGGCGAGTCCGGTGTCGTCGCAGTCACTGAAGTGGATCGTTCCGCTCTTCCACACGGAGTCGATGATCCTCACGTCCGGGTTGCGCACCTCGAACCGGATGTCCTGGGCGTGGAACCGCTGCACCGAGTCGTGGTGCTGGGCGACGGGGAAGCGGAAGAACGTGCTGGTGGTGCCGTACTCCTCGGTGCTCTGCGGGCGGCTGCCGCTGATGATGTACGAGCCCCCCCGGCAGGAGATCGATCCTCCGTAGGGGAACTCCAGGAAGTTGCCCCACTCGTACTCGACCTTCATGTCCTCGAACCAGTAGTTGAGGAACTGGTCCTGGTCGTTGGGGTCCGCCTCACGACCCATGACACCCGAGTACAGGAAGGCCCGGCGGTACCTGCCGCCGACCCGGCACGCGTCCCACCGCATCTCCGAGTTGGTGTCCGTGCCGTCCAGGACGAGCCCGTACTCCCACTCCCCCATCCACTCGCACTCCGAGAACCGGTAGTCCTGCGCCTGCCCGGTGGAGTACGAGCTGAAGAAGGAGGCACCCGGCGTGGCCGAGCGGAACTGCATGCGCTCGAAGGAGAGATTCGCCCAGATGTTCTCGTTGCGGCACAGATAGGAGCCCGGGCCGACGTCCGGACGGAACACCAGGGTGGTCATGCGCTTGCCCGCGCCGGAGAAGCGCAGACCGTTGGCCGACTGCAGTGGAGCGACACCGTTCATCAGCGCATACGGACGGGTGATGAGGAACTCACCGGCCGGGATCTGGATCACCGTGCGCCCGACCCCGCGAACGACCCGGTCGGCCGCGAGGCGGTAGGCGAGTTCGAACGCCGAGCTGTCGTCAGCCCGTCCGTCGCCCACCGCTCCGAGGTCGGCCACATTGATCACGAACGGTCTCAGACCGGTGAAGGGACGCCCGGGGCCGAGTGGTGCCGCGGAGCCGCCCCCCGGCCCTACGGCGGCGGACGCGCTGTGGGCTGTCAGGGCCGTCGCGGCCACCACCGAGGCTCCGCCACGCAGAAGTTGCCGACGGCTGACACGAGGCCTCCAGCCTGCCCTTTCTGTCATAATCGCCTTCTTTCCATCAATTCTTCACCTAAGGAGAAACATGTCCGAATTCGCCGACGTATTGAGACAGCTGTCAACGGCGCAGAAGCCCTCGAAGGGGGCATCGCTCTACACCCTGTTCGTCAATCGTCCGGCCGGCCGAGTGCTGGCCGCACTGGCCTACCGAGTGGGCGCGACGCCCAATCAGCTGACCGTTCTGGGCGCCCTGTTCACCTTTCCGGCCCTGGCGACGGTGGCCCTGCTACCGCCCGGACCGACGATGTCCGTCTATGTCGGAGCGGCTCTGGCAGTGGGGTTCGCCCTGGACGCGGCGGACGGTCAGCTCGCGCGCGGGCAGCGCTCGGGGAGCCCGTCGGGCGAGTGGCTCGACCACGTCCTGGACTGTGTCAAGATCGTCGCCCTCCACCTGGTGGTTCTGGTGTCGTTCTACCGGTTCTTCTCCCTGCCCAGCCCGGCCTGGCTGCTGGCACCGATGGTGTTCCAGCTCGCGGCCGTGGTGATCTTCTTCGGCGGGATCCTGACGGAGAAGCTCAAGTTGCGGACATCGGGCACTGGTCAGGCCGGGTCGACGGCGGGATTGCGGTCCGTACTGCTCCTGCCGGTCGACTACGGCCTGACCTGCATCAGCTTTCTATTCCTGGGGAGTCAGGACGTCTTCCTTTCGGTGTACTGCGCGCTGCTGCTCGCCCATGTGCTGTTCATGGCGGTCTTTCTGGTCAAATGGTTCCGCGAGTTGAGCTGAGCGGATCTCCGGCGGCTCGTGCGCGGAGAGCATTTTCAGGGCACCGCTCAGCAGGGTGCTGGAGGTGTGGGTGGTGTACGGGAAATAGACGACTTCGACGCCCACCTTCGCGAAACGCCGCTCGAACTCTTCCCACTTGGGCGTTCCCCGCCAGTCGTCGCCCTTGAAGATGACGTGGAATCCGACCCGTCTCCAGGTGTTCAGCTTGTCGACCTCCGACTCCACGACGGCCTCGTCGACGTAGCGCACACTGCGGACGATGTCGAGGCGCTCGGCGAGCGGGATGACCGGAACCTTGCCCTTCAGGCGCACCGTCAGGTCGTCGGTGGTCACCCCCGCGACGAGCCGGTCGCAGTGCTGGCGGGCCTCGCGCAGGATGTTGAGGTGTCCGATGTGGAACAGGTCGTAGACACCGGGCGCGAATCCGATCCGGGTCACTGCCGGCCACCGGCAATGCGCGGCTCGGCCTTCGACGGCGCGGTCACGGCCAGGGCGGCGGACTTGGGCGAGGTGTTCGTCCCGTCCGTCACCTCGATCGCGTACCGGTGGCGCGCGCCGGCACTCACGGAGTCCGTGTAGCTCATCTGCGGACGGTCCCAGTACGTGGAGGACTTCGTCTGACGCGCCACGAGCTTCCCGTCCCGGTAGATCTTGTACGTCAGCGACGCGTCGTCCCGGTCCCACGAGGCGCGCCAGGCGATGGTGACCTTGCCGGACGAAGTGGCTGCCAGCGAGAGGGCGGGAACCTTCGGCGCTCCGGTGTCCTGACTTCCGAAGCGGGTGAGGCTCTGCTGCGGCTTCCCGTTGACCTGGGTGAACTCACCACCCACCCACAGGCGGCCCCCGGCGACCGTCAGGGCACGCGGCCCCACGTGCTCGCCCAGTCCGTCGTTGGTGTCGGGGAACCAGTGCAGGATCCTGCGGTCCGTCAGCGACTGGGCCAGCAGGTGCTGCCGGTCTCCTCGGTCGGGGAACCCTCCGGGTGTCTCGGCGCAGTCGTGCGCGTGTGAGGCGCTGTAGAGGACGCCCTGGTAGGGCACGAGGGCCTGGGTGGCGCCGCGGCAGGTGTCCTTCCACACCATGGTGCCGTTGGTGATACGGCCCGCGATGCGGCCGTCGAAGATGCCCGGCCCGTGGCCCTCGGCGCCCACGTAGAAGCGGGTGGTGTCACGCGCGATCGCCTTCACCGACGACAGGGGCGGGAACCAGCCCGGATAGGAGAGCAGTGTCGCGCCGCTGGCGGCGTTGAGGGTGACCAACGAGCGGGCGTTGTTCCCGTTGACCGACTCGAAGTCGCCACCGACGAAGACCCTGCCGTGCGCGGACGCGGCCGACAGAGCCCGCACCGGGTGGTCGAGATCCGCCTTGAACGGCAGCAGGGAGCCCTTGGGGGCGAAGGCGGCGACGCGGTTCCTGACCTGACCGCCCGCGCGGACGAAGTCGCCTCCCAGGTATACCGCGCTGTCCGTCGCGTCGATGGCCCGGACAGCGGCGGCGACAGAGGGGCGGAAGTCCTTGCTCAGTGAGCAGTCGGCGGTCTTGATGCCGACCGCGTTGGCCACCCGGGTGGATCCGACGGTGCTGAAGGATCCGCCCACGTAGAGCGTTCGGCCGTCGGGCGAGGCCTTCATGGCCCGCACGGTGTGGTCCAGGCCGGTGAACGACGGAGCACAGGGCAGCAGTTTGCCGGTCGCGGCGTCGAACGCGGCGAAGTTGCGGCGTCTCGCCTGCTGCTGGCCTGGCGCGGCACCCGGCGGGCGGACGGAGTTGAAGGTTCCTCCGACGTAGACGACGCCGTTCGCCGAAGCCAACGACCAGACGATGCCGTCCGTCTGCCAGGTACTCAGCGGATCGGCGGCGAGTGGGCCGGAGCCGTCGGCGGCTGCGGCGAGGGAGGCGTCGAGCAGGGCTGCGGTGCACACGAGGGTGGTGACAGCGGCCCTGGTGACCGACTTCGTACGGAGCTTTTTCAGACGCAAGGGACACCCCGGATGGCAGTGATGTGAGTGGAACGGAGGGAGAGACGCCGGCTGAGTGGGCCCGGACGGTCGACCGTGTCTGGGCTCATGCGGCGCGGCGGCGCAGCACTCCGACCAGCTCGCTCACTCTCAGCGACGTCCGATATCGCCACAAACTAATAGCAAATACACACATTCCCAAAGCCATTCCCACGGCGAGTCCTGATGGTGTGTCGCCTTCCAGCGCGCGGGCGGCCACCAGCACCACCGAGACGGCCAGCCCGAGGAGGAGGGCGTTCACGTAACCGCCGTCCACGGAGGTGAAGCCGAGACGCAGCCGGATGAGCGCGGCCGCCGCGAGGTTCTCCACGATGATGGCCGCGCCCCAGGACACGGCGGCGCCGAGCACACCCCAGGCCGGTACGGCGAAGACACCGACGGTCAGCTGGACCGTGCACGCGGCGGCGGTGACGGCCAGATGCCAGGAGCTCTTGCCTGCCATGAGGAGCACGGTCTGTGCGTTGCCGACCGCGACGTTGACGATCGAGGCGGCGCACAACACCGCCAGGGCAGGCGCACCGCGGACGAACTCCGGTCCGAAGACCGACAGCACGGTCCGGGGGAACCCCGCGACAAGGAGGAACAGGGGCCAGGAGAAGAGCACGATCCAGCAGGTCGAGACGCGGTGCAGTTCGTGCGCCTCGCGGACCTTGTCGACCGCGAGCAGACGACTGATCTCCGGTGCGACGGCGAGCCGGACGGCGAGCTGGACGAGGGTGCCCGCGGTGACGACGCGGCCGATGGCGGTGTACACCCCGGCCTCGTCGGCCGTGGCGAGGACCGACAGCAGGATGACGCCGATCCATACCGCGCTGATGTCGAAGACGGAGGAGACCGCGCGAGGTGCGGAGAAGCCCCAGAAGGTCCGCCAGGGCAGGGACCCGTTTCCCGTGGGGTACGTCGTGCCGTGGCCGGCGCGGCAGCGGCGCAGGGCGAGCCAGGCGGCCACGGACCCGGCCAGTGCGGGCAGCAGCCACGCCGAGGCCAGGGACAGCAGTCCGGGCGTGTAGCAGGCCACGGGGACGGCGATCAGCAGCCGCAGCAACGGTTTGCCGATCTGCTCCACGCCGACGAACGGCACCACCGTGCCGTAGCCCCGGGCCGCGCCGAGCAGGACCGCGCCCACGGTGGCCGCGGGCAGGAAGAGTCCGAAGAGCCGGACCAGGGCGACGGCGTCCGCGGGCGGCAGTTGGGGCAGGAGCGTGGTGGCGACCGCGGGGAACATGACCAGGGGCACGGCGGCCGCGGTGGCCACGACGGCCGCCGGCAGGACGGCCATGCGAAGCAGCGCTCCCACCGAGCGGCCGTCGTCGACGGCGAGATCGCGCGGGACAAAACGAACAAGCCCGGTGTCGGCACCGAGCTTGCAGGCGTTGCTGAGGATGGTGAACAGGGCGACGCCCGTGAAGATCGCTCCCGCCCCGCTCGCTCCGACGGCACGGGTGATCAGGCCGACGAGAACAAACGAGAAGACGGCGTTCGCGATGGAGCCCGCCATCCCCCACCACCCGCCCCGGGCGGCCACGGCCACCGCGCTCGGGGCGGTGGCCCCGGCGCGGCGGCGAGCGGTCGCTTCGGGGGCGGTCATCGACGGGAGGCCGAGAGCAGGTCGTCCTGCAGGGGAAGATCCATGGACGACGCGTCGACGCGCGAGGGACGATGGTGCTTCGGGCGCCGGAACAGGGCGCGCAGACGACGGCGCGGGCGCCCGGCGTCGAGCACGGCCCCGAGGAGCCGTCCGCCGGCGCAGCCGATCAGTTCCTGCACCTGCCTGAGCTCGTCCCGCCGGGTCCGGTTGAGGCCGGCGACCACCAGGATGCCGTCGACGCGCTGAGCGACCGCCAGCGCGTCGGCGTGCGAGAGGAAGGGCCCTGAGACGACGACGGTGGACGAGTTGGCTCCGGACACCGTCCCGTCGGCCTCGGTGGCGGTCGCCCGGGTGAACGGCCCGGTGCCGGCGCCCGAGGTGAAGGCGAACCGGCCGGCGAGCGCGGCGTCGACGAAGACGCCGCCCTCGGTGGGGTACCCCTCGTCCTTGGCGGAGGCTTCGTACGGAAGCAACGGCAGTCGGGCGGCGAGGCCGGAGGTGTCGGGAGCGGCGTCCACCAGCAGGACATCGCCCCCCTCCTCGGCGAGGGCGGCGGCCAGGTTGGCGGCGACCTCCTCGGCGGCGCCGGCCCGTCGCGGGGCCACGACGAGTACCTGACCGGGGCCGGAGGCGCTGCCGACCTGCCGTACCCGGAAGGCCAGGGCCCGGTACGCCTCCGTGCGAGGACTGTCCGTGTGACCGACCGTCAGCAGAGCGGCGTCGCCCCCGTCGTCGGAGGGCAGGATGCCGAGCACCGGCGCGCGCAGGGCGGCCCGTACCTCGCCGACCGACCGGATCCGGGTGTCCAGGGCGGAGCGCACCCAGGCCAGCACGATGCCGAGGAGGAGACCGCACGCCAGCCCGAGGACGAGCAAGGTGCGCAGGCCCGGCCCCACCGGCAGGGCGGGGGCTTGAGCCGCGCGGACGATGTCACCACCGTCGGTGTCGCGGGACCTGATGTCGAGGACACGCTTCTGCAGGTTGTAGAGCTGGTTCTGCGCGGCGGGCTTCGCGGTCGCACGCTCCAGCTTGTCCTTGGCCAGCCGCTGGTTCAGCACGGCGATCTGCTGCTCCAGGGCGTGGGTGGCCCGCTGCACGGTGGTGCTGTTACGGATCTTGCGGTCGGCGAGATAGGCCTGGGCGAAGGCGTTGGCGCCGCGCGCCGCGCGCTGGGGCGCGGTGGCGGTGAACTCGAAGCGGAGTACCTGGGACTTCTGCGGGTTGGAGACCCGTACCCGGGCCCCGAGCGTGCCGGCCTGGTTGTCGGGCCGGCCCAGGATGCGCGCCGCCTGGTGGGCGACGGACGCGCTGGAGGCGATCCGCTGCTCCGTGCTCATGCTGACCTGGTTGTCGGCGGAGACTCCGACCGCCCCGAAGGGATCGGTGGTGGAGCGCACCAGGACTTCACTGGTGGCGATGTAGGTATGGGCTCGCTGCACGGACAGAGCCAGCCCGCCGAGCAGTCCGAGGAGGATGCCCAGCGTGATGAGGACACGGTGGCGCAGGAGTCGGCGCAGTTGGTCGCGTAGCTGGTCCGGCTCGTCGTACCGGTCGTCGAATGGAGTGGGGCCGGTCACGGGTGCCCTCCTGTTCCGGAGATCGATGCATGACGGATGGGTCCGGTCGGCACCGCCGATGAGGGGAACCGGGATGCCCTGCCGGTAGGGGTGCTGATGAGCAGCGGGATGGTCACCAGCAGCGTCAGCGGGCCCGCGATGCCGAGCAGGCTGCCGCGCAGGAAGACCATCTGGTAGAAGGCGAAGGCCGGCACCAACAGCGCCGCCAGGGTGCCTCGCCGGTCCCGGAGCCGGTGGTGTACGTCGTCCATGCGCCGTCCGGCCGCGCCGAACAGGCAGAACACGACGGCCACCGCCCAGGGGCCGGCCCACAGGTAACTCTCGATCCACAGCGGTGCGGAAAGATTGACGAAGTCGTACCCCGCGTACTCGGCGAGGGTGATGCCGGTGTCATCCGGCTTCCCCGGCCACGTCGAGCGCGGCACCATGAAGAGCGGGGGGCCGAGCGCGTCCTGGGGGGAGAATCCGTTCTCCCGCGCGTAGTCGAGGCCGGTCTGCACCTGCTGGAACGCGTCGAAGTCCCCGTTGTCGGTGAACTGTTCGGCGAGCGAGACGACTTTGACGTCCTCCCGGTCGCTGTAGCGGAAGTAGTCGCTGTACGGGAAGACGACCAGGAGCGCCGCGATGAGAGCGGCCCCCACGGCCCGGAAGACACGGGGCCGGCACAGGCTGGGCATGGTGAACAGCATGGTCAACAGGACCGTGCCTACCCAGAACCTCGGCTTGCTGATGGGGTTGTTGACGACGGCGTTCAGTGCGAGGAGCACCGGCAGCAGCAGCCAGCGGACACCGCGCAGCCAGCGGTCACCGCCGGGCAGGCGCGGGACGCGCAGCAGGCCCAGCAGCGCCCAGAACGCGGGTACGGACAGCGACCAGCTGAGCAACACCTG
>Ga0307514_10003996_pt1 | contig 13765 bp, 18 predicted proteins | sample 16_EM_MG_FD_203088 | JGI IMG/M metagenome (GOLD analysis project Ga0307514, IMG submission 203088) | Populus trichocarpa ectomycorrhiza microbial communities from riparian zone in the Pacific Northwest, United States - 16_EM | ecosystem: Host-associated > Plants > Roots > Unclassified | place... | reverse complement strand
GAAGCAATTGACCTTACCGAAAGTCCTAAAAGTAAGTCTAAGCATATGTATTTGTCTACTCAAGTATACTAATTTATAGTTAGAATCAACAACATCTATACTACCCCGCTTCAACTCCTACATAAGCAATCGAGCTGTAGTAGAGTCTACACGCAAGTATACTTTCAAAGCTACAGGGAAAGTATCGGTAAGGTCAATAAAAGTAAGTCTAATACTTTCCCTGTAGCTTTGAAAACAGTACCGGGCCCAAACTATATGTGGTGTATTGATGGCCATATGAAACTTCAGCAGTACGGAATTGAAATTTATGGTTCAATTGATGCATACTCAAGATATATTCCATGGATTTATGTAGGGACATCGGCAGCAACTGCTATTAGTGTTGCTAAAATGTACTTAACTGCTGTGGACTTGCTCCGTCTCCAACCTCAATATCTCAGAGCAGACCGTGGCACAGAAACTGGCTTGATTATGAATGCACATTGGCAGTTACATCAACACCGGGATTCAACTATTCCAGCTAATCAAACCTTTTTCTATGGAACCTCTACAGCCAATGTAAGGATTGAGTCTTGGTGGGGACAACTTTCTAAAGGTCAAACTAATAAATGGCGGGTATGTTGATTAATTCAATAGTACTATACTAGAAAGTATACTAATCTAGTTGCAGACATATTTTGCCTCACTTCGAGATCAAGGCAAATTTTCAGGATCTCCGTTAGATATTCTATGCATTCAAGCCATTTATATGGAGCTCATACGCAAGGAAATCTTTGATTTTGTTGATTCTTGGAATAATCACAAAATTCGTCGGCAATCCAAACGTCCTAATCATCCTACCGGACGACCATGGATGATGTACTTCCATCCACCACCTGATGTACAGCTATATGGCCACCCGGTTGCAGCACAAAATTTGACACAACTCCAGTCTGACTTGACTGAGTATGGTATGTTCTACTACTGTGACTTCTATATGTTCTTATATTAATTATTATATAGACTTAGATTCATATCTTCCTTCAGCAGTACTAGAGTGGGTAGTAGCAGTACTACAAAAGCATGATCTTCAGTTACCAACTTCATGGAATGATGAGCATGAAAAGAGTTATGATATTCTACGCATGGAAGTAGAAAATCATTGTGCTGCGGGCAATTCTGATCCGGAATTATCTCTGTTACCTAAGCCAGTTGGGGTATTTAATTGGGCTCCTGTACCAGTGACAAATGATACGGAGGCGCCAGTTAATCTTGATCTATTAAAGGTTGAGGAAGAGAATTGGGAGGATGTTCGGGAAGGTCTTATCAATAATGAAGAGGAGGTACATGTTTAAGATAGTTCATATACAAGAGGATAAGTCTAGATATTTGTGTGGGTGTTGGGAGGTGGGAGTTATTGTATAGCGTGGGTATATGTGTATAGAGATGTGAGAGATGGGCATTTTTTTTTTTTTCATTTAATTCCTAATATTTGTAGAGGTGTTGGGAGATGGGAGTATAGCGTGATGTTGGGAGATAGAAGTATGGTGTGGGTATATGTGTGTGGGGATATGAGAAGTGGGTGGTGTTAGGAGATGAGAGTTATCATATGGTACGGGTATTGGTGTATGGAGATATGGGAGATGTCCGGACAGTATATTTTTGTTTTTTGAGGCTATGTATCTGTGTATTATTTTTATTAGTTATTATTTTGTTCAGTCTCACGACCTAGGGTAGCTGGTACTTTCACTGTCAGTAGAGCTGGTATTTTCACTGTCGGTAGAGCTGGTATTTTCACTGTCGGTAGAGCTGGTATTTTCGCTGTCGGTAGAGCTGGTGCTCGACTGGCAGTAGAGCTGGCGGTAGAACTGGTATTTTCGTTGTCGGTAGAGCTGGCTGCTCGGCTGGCAGTAGAGCTGGTCGTAGAGCTGGTATTTTCACTGTCGGTAGAGCTGGTATTTCCGCTAGCAGTAGAGCTGGTATTTCCGCTGGCAGTAGAGCTGGTATTTCCGCTGGCAGTACTAGAGCTGGTATTTTCACTGCCGGTACAGCTGGCTGGCAGTAGAGCTGGTATTTTCACTATCGGTAGAGCTGGTCGTAGAGCTGGTATTTTCACTGTCGGTAGAGCTGGTCGTAGAGCTGGTATTTCCGCTGGCAGTAGAGCTGGTATTTTCACTGTCGGTAGAGCTGGTCGTAGAGCTGGCTGCTCGGCTGGCAGTAGAGCTGGTAGTAATAAAGCAGAGCTCTGTCGGCAGAGCTCAGACTTGCCTGACTGGACACCTTGATACCTCTTCATCCCTTACGGCCTATACCTGATGACCTGCCACCTAGCTGCCAGTGCTGATTGCTAGTTACTCCGCTACAGTTATCCATCTGTACACTTGATTTCGCATCGCAGACTTACCGTCATACCTTTTGTCCTAGCCTATGCCCCAGTAGTATGTGTTATCCACCAGTAGCTCATTTCGTGACATCGGGGGTGGAAGGGGTGTGTTATTTGGGGTCATGTAGAGTGAGAGTTTGTGACATCGAGAGTTTGTGACATCGAGAGTTTGTGACATCGAGAGTTGTGACATCGAGAGTTTGTGACATCGAGAGTTTGCGACATCGAGAGTCTGCAACACCGAAAGGGGTGTGTTATTAGGGGTCACGTAGAGTTCAACCTAGATATGAATTAGCAAGCAAGTCTACCAAGTCGCGTGGGGGAAGCCTACCTATAGAGCGTGTAAAGTAGGTATGGAGTGCTGGAGTCGAGAGCTAGCATACGTAGGTGGATCCAGAGAGTGTACGGAGTACTCTGTACCTGCGCTGTCGAAGAGTGTAATGCAAATCCTCTTCACACGTTTATAATTACACCTAATTAACTTGACTAGCTTACCGTGGCGTTGTGGCTTACTGGTTGCAACACTGGAAAATTGGTCTAGTCCGCCATATCCGAGTCCCTAGTGGTCAATCCTACGCATCTCGCGATCGATTATGTCGGTTGGCTCAGCCAGTCTTTTATGTCTTCTGACGTCAATAACCCCGAAAGATGCTGCTGGAGAAGACATGCGTAGAAAACGGAGAGTATGCCTGTGACAAGAGTGACGGTGAAGAAAGCCTTTGCTGTCCAGTGAACAGAACCTATGTTAGGTAGCGACAGTGCTGTTATTCCAATTTGGGCAGTAATTGCAGCCTATGTAGATGGCTCAGCTTCATAGTACATATGTACAACTTGGTTCACGGCGACTGCTTACTGCAACAACAACCACGGAACAATCTTTGTCCAACGATTCCTTCATCTGCTTTGCTATGGCCTCGCCATCCTTGTTGGTTGGCGCTAGTATCAATTTCTCTATACGCCCAAGAACCTTCACAGCCTCGGGATAAACTGTGAGGAGGCAGAGAGCAGTAAAGGTTCCATACCCTTTCCTCAGAGATTGGAAATTTTCAATAAATGTACCCAAAGTTGTAAGATCGATTGGATTTTTTTTTTTTTGAGTCTATACGCCTTTCCCCCGAAGGGAGCCTTAGGCTATGAGGCGGTCAAGATCTGAATACCTACCTACCTACCATAACTTATTCTCCGTGTTATGTTGCCAACTTGCAATTGTCATGTTTGCATGTTGCTAGGTAGTTTGTGCCTGTGGCTGCAGATATCTCAAAAACTCGTATATATTCACCAATTTTCCTGGAAACTTTCGCGCCAAAAATAGTCTCGCAATAGTACCTTGGCAACGCATTGATTACAAATCACATCAACATCACCTGCGAAAAGCGACAAAATTTCAACAACTGAGAAACAACCGACAAATGACTACTCGAATGTGCTCAGGGAGAAGCTGGAGCTGCTTGTGGGATGGGTGGAGGAGCATGAGGAGAGTTTAAGGCAGAGGCAGGCCGCATGGCACAAAGACGTCAAAGATCAAGTGTTTGCGGACCATGGCGAGATCACGGTGAAGCGGTGGATCCGCCTTCCCCAATCCCTCTTCTAGCTCTATCACTTCGAGAAGCTACTCCATGGTAGTCTGGTTGGCACACTCTATGGTATTCATAAGCTGCTTGAGCTCCCAGCCTCTCTTGCTCAGCTATGGCATATTGATGAGATTGATCGCGAATGGTGATTGGTAATCAATTGTTATGTATAATTGCTACGAAGAAATTGCGTCCTAGCATGGTGTTGGCGCAGCATTTTCAAACTATTTTTTTGTTGGATGTTTTAGCTCTAGTTGGCCCAGTACTTGATGTCTAGCTATAGAGCTGTGCCTGCATGTAGTATGCCTGGGGCTTAGGGATGAAGTGCTTGTATGGAGTACTCCCAAGAAATAAAAGCATCTGGCATAGGTGGTAACAAGGTTGGGTCACTGCCACATGCCACTATTATTCTCTTAATCCCATCACCTTCTTCAAATCCTCCACCTCGACATGATCCATAGTCGTCTTCATCCTATGGCACCACCTTACCTCCCCATTCACAAACAAAAACTCTCCACCCACCTGCGAAATATTTCCCCCAGAAAACGGCATCCCCCACGAGAGTGCGTGCCAGATACCCTTTAGAGCGCCACTAATCATCCCATGTCCCTCCAGATACTTTGGCACCTTCCCTTGCTGGAGAGTCCTCGTCATTCCCAGGATAGAATACAACTTCCCCGTCGCCTCGGCATAAATTGGGAATGGGCAGGAAGTGTCGCTGATATATTTAGGAATCAACACTGGATTACCACAACCGATGATAATGAGCCTCCGGTTGGGAGTGTTGTGGGGGATATCTTGTGCAAGGGATGTGACGTAGCTAAATGGAATTAGCCTGTCCTAGTGTTGTGCCATAGCATGAAACATACGCTTGGCAGGCACTGCAGTAAAAGTGTCGGATGAAAATAACAGTGGTGAGAACATCCCCTATTAACTCTGGTATTCCATCCTCATCCTGTCTCAACTCATATAGAGATTTGAAAGGGACTTTGCCCCCCTCGGCATTGAGGATGGCAACCTCGCCTGCTGCTACCATAGCTTCTGGAGATGGGAGGTCTTCGCTGGGAGGGGCGGAGGATGTGACTTGCGGGAGGCCGGCCATTGCCCTGTATGTATTGAGGCGTGGAAATTTTCTTATGTCTTTCTAGAGGCGGTGGTGATATAGGGAGGGTTGTTGACACTACAGGGACGGGAATCGTTATATACTGTACTATGTAAAAAAAGAGCAAGGCGGAACGGCCTTGGCGCTCTATTGCCAGGATAATTACCGGCCAATGACAACACAGAGAAATCCCGAATTTATTCAACCAATCCTATTCCACCCAGTCAAGCAAATGTATCAGTTGTTTTTGCAAACCTGCGCCTGCTCAGTCCGTGCCCAACTCCTCAGTATAACATAGCCAAATCATGAGGAAATCAGTAAAACCATGAAGAACAGCCAGATATGAATTGGTAAAAAGTACGCTAGGAAAAGCCGCGGATACCCAGAAAGAAGAGATTAGACAGAAGAGAGAAACCTAAACATCGTGAAAGCTGACCAGCCAAACCGATGATATAACATCCAAACCGCCCTCAAATTCTTGTACTGCTCTTATCCCACCGATCGCAAGAATCATGGCCTCAGCTAACACTATGCTACTATCATGTTTCCTTCGCTTGGACAGAGCATACTTCGATTATCCTTCTTTCCACTGGCTCTGAGATCCAGTCCAACCCGCCAGGTCCATTAATGGATGAAATCCTATTTGATTCAAAATAAGTAGATGTAGGTGGTGTTGTTGGAGGGCTTGGTGGGAACTTCCATTCCCCCTTTACGCTATTTTGGCGACTTTGAATCGTACTATGCTTTGACGTAATGGATTCCTGGGTTAAGTTGCTATCCCTATTTGGCTTTTCTCCAAGCGTGGTTTTGCAGAAAGCAGAGCGCCCCGGCATATGCACGTTAAACACCCAGGCTTGCTTGCTGAGCCTATCGAAATTGTGTGCCCTCCAGGCTTTTTGCCGTGCCAGATGTATTTGATGATAAAATAGCCCATGTTTTGTTATGTCATGCATGGGGTGGGGAGGCTGGTTAGATTCTGGGGGAGTGCAAAAACTGGAGCCCCCTGGGAAATGTGTATAACCACATTTATCAATAGTGAGATCCATGTGGTTCTTCTTCGTGCCATCGCGGAGATAGAACATCCCTGCTGAGGCCTTGTCAACGTGATCTAGAAATCTACTCAAAGACGGTACAACAGGTATGCATGCCTCTGATAGAGCTTTAGCATAACCTTGCGTTGTGTTGAGGGCTTTGAGTCCCTCTAATGTATTTAATTTCTCATTGGATATCTCCTTTCTGTGATGTTAGCCTTTGATTTTTTGTCATGGTGGTAATATCTTCTCACCTTCCAGAGTTCAGATAGGCCTCCCATTTCATCTGCTGTAAGGGCATCCACAATTGATAGGGAAGTTTGAAAATTCCCGAGGTCATACAGCATCTTGTAGAGTGTCAGCTTATAGTCGCACTTATTCCGTTGGAGTTACAAACCTTAGCGAGTGATATGAATTTTTCAATATATAGCACAGTCAGATCAGAGGCTGCCGCAAGAGTCTCAAAGGAGACCCAGTCTTTGATCATCTCAGCCCGGCGAAGAACTCGATCGATGCGCTCATTTAAGACGTGATCTTCTGAAGTTTTCAGGCCACTGTCTGTAGAACGGCGATTCCAGGCCCTCACTGTCCGATTCTCCGACGCATCGCGGAAAAGGATTAGGTCCTAACGTAACAATGAGCGACTAGCCAAATTTACAGGGTTGCAATGAATACTTACCAGTGCAGCGAAGTACTTTGCTAAATCCCCAATATCAATATCCATGATATTAGAATCCCGAGATGGGGCGGCCTCTTTCACAAGTGTATCAAGAGAATACAACTCCCTGCTTTTGCAGAGCTCTTGATAGGACTCTACTTTCTTTGAAACTTTTTCACAAGTCGACTGCAACTCCTGGCTCCAAGTTTGGTAACCATGTTGATTGAGTTCCTTAACAAAAGTCGTAAGCACAGGCGATAATGTGTCCCCTTCAAACAGATCTTCTGGCTGGATACGAAGCCAGCGAATGATAATTTCAATTACCCTTTTGATGATAATGTCAGAGAGACTTCCCCTTGCCATGATTGCCAGTTTGCATACCTTCGCCGATAGACGGGGTCAAAGTTTTTTTCGTGATATTCTGTAAGCATCTCTAGGATTAGGATCGGAGAACAGAAATTGCCACATGTTCGAAGGAATCGATCGGTGAAGGTCGGATCTAGAGGTATCTTCAGTTAACCTATGGGGCCGCTTTCTGAGGTAGTATGAGACCATTGGGCCTACCTGATTTGTCACTGAGGGGTGCACATAATTCCATCATTAACCCCTCCACAGTACCTGCAATGACTGTTGGTGTTCCATTAACCATCTCAATGACGAGATAGTCATGCCCTGCGGCGTTTTTGATGTGGAGAACGTCATAATCATGAAAGCATCTCGGCACTCCACACCATCGTGTGCAGTTGGAAGGTGGAAATGGTGGAGGTAGCCGCAGAGTTGGAGAGCTACAAGGCTCTGGCGCAGGGTGTACCTGGTCCTCTGATTCCCTACCTTTTGGCCGCCTGAGATTGAACATCGACTTCTTAGAACCTCTTACAATGCGATCCCCTTCCTCACTGCTGTTGTCATCAAATTCACTGATCACAGACTGGATACCACCTTTAAAGAAGCTTCGGATACTTCGCGAGACTTTAATCTTCTGGACTGAGACTATAGAGTTTTGCGGCAGCGAGGAGCCGAATGGGTATTCCGGCACTGAGGATGTTCGGATGGGGAAAGGCATTGGTGTACTCAAGGCAGAGCCTTCGTCAATATTAGGGATGCTGACCACTCTCGCCAGGCGAAATGCTGGGGCAACAATAGCGTTCGGAATATCTAAGCGTCAATCAGTTTATTGTCTGCTGTACGAGGGTGAGGAGTGATTACTATAAGATCTTACGAACTCCCCTGACCGGATCGAGGAGACTTGTGACGAGGTTGTGTCAACTCTTTCCAATGCCGTTCTGTCTTTGAAACATTCTACACTAGAATCTGACAGTCCCCTTCCCACTTTCCTTTTGGTCAAGCTCCTAGAAAGCTGGGAGACTTGGCTCGCAGCAGAATGTTGGCGCCAGATGGGCCTTTCATTGCTATCATTCTGCCATCCCTTGTGTTCACCGCCCATCTTTACTGAGGTCCGAGGAGATTCTGGTGGCGTCTCTGGCCTTTTAGCCGTGTTTGAAAAGTACGTTGACGGCCTTGCGTGCATTTCGTCTGGGCCTGAGAAGTTTTGCTGGAGACTGTGGTATTGTTCTGCCTCACAAAGGCTTCCGAGACTGCTTGAGGGAGTGAGAGGACTACAATTTCCAAAGGCTGTACTTGCGGCTTTATTGTTGGATGGTTCTATGGTGCTAGATGTCTCACCCAGATATTCTTGGTATCCTATCTCTGCTAGTGATGAAGATATTGCTGTCAAAAATGACTCGCCGTATTCAATGTCACTGGGCTGTGGTATAAGGAGTGGTATTCCAATCCGAAGGTGATTAGTGGGTGTATCCGCGGGTTGTTGCTGTCTCTCAAGTCAGCAGATGGGCCATCAATAGACTATCTAATCCCAATCCTATGCAGACAGCCGGGGAGGGAGTTGTACACACATTCTGAAGCTTGTTAGGTGTCTTACGATGCATCAGCATAGTTGGATATCTGGCAAAACTGAGATACGCTGTAGTTCCGGTCCCAAATCCCCGACGAATAGCAAAATGTAAAATGATGTACCTGAACCAATTGTCAGATGCTTGATCAATGAGTAAATGAATGAGAGCCACAACTATTCAAATTAATGTGGTACAGACCTTACAGGTTTCTTTCCCGAGTAACGCTGTTATCAGATCTGCTCAAAGATAAACAGACCGCTGACGCGTGTACAGACTCGAAGGCAACTGCCCGGGAGTTGGGCTGAGGACAATCTGGAGAATAAGAATAAACGGAATGCCCTGGCTGTCGTTCAAGAAGTTATCGTCCGAGTATCCTTTGAGTTAAGCTAGAAGGGGGGTGGTGCAGAGGGAAGAGGAAACAAGTCGATATGGTATGAGCAAAGAGGAGTAGCACGCGTTGGTTGATGGGGAGCAGAGAAGCTAACGGATGGAAGGGGTGTAGCAGTCACACAGCACGGTAGGAGTTAAACGAATGCCGTCCAGAAGGAAAGTGAATGTGCATGAAATATCAGAATTGTAGTCTGGTTGGCGCTCAGAATTGATAAGGTGGTTATGGTTCCGAGTTGTTAAATTTGCGTTCCGGTATATAAGGGAACACACTCATGGGCCGGACAAACTTGAATGAATGCTGATGATATATACTCAGATACCGCTAGGGCGGCGGGAGGTGATTGACAAGTAATTTCTACGTCTGCTGAAAAGGATAAGAAGATCATGGAACGGTCTGGATGTGTCAATGGGATGTGCAGCAATTGAGCAAGTGGTGCGCAATGAGTTAACGGCGGAGAGCCATCCTAAAGTCTCAAAGTACTAGAAGACAGATGAGTCCAGTAATGTAAGGGCACGAAGGGTAGATGAGCGGCAAAAGTAACTAGCAGGGCAGAGAGACAAGGCACAGATGCAGCAGGACAGGTGATATAAACTCAAGCAGGTACATACGTTAGATAGGGTATATTTCTTGCAAGTCCTGGTGCCGTGTCTTTTAAAAAACATGCAGAGCTCAAGTTGCAGCACTGCCAACTCGTCTATCACAACGAGAGGGTGAGGGTAACAGCAGTGAAGAGCTTGAAAGATACTTCAATGAAGGAAGTTGCAGGTGAAAAACTCAAGGGCACTGTAGAAGAGGATTCCGAGCGGTGGGTCAGGACTGATGGGAAGTCAATTGTATAACGTGCAACCACGAAGGCCATAGAGGGCCCTCAGTTGGCCTGATTGAGCAGAAGTGCGGACATGAACATGCGGGTTCGGCTCTGCGACTTGCGATGCGTGAGGCCTCACGCATAAACCCTAAGCAGGTGCAATGGGGGCACGATGTTGGAAAGCAGGAAGTAGATGTACTCGCATTCCTAAATAGTTAAATTGTGAGTCTGTTTCGTCGAGTTGAGGTGGTTATACTTCTTGCTCGGGCAGCCGACCAATCATAAATAAAACAAGTAAGTCCATGGATACAGCTCCACGATTCAAAAACTCGGTAGTTCCCTGTCCGCCCCTCTTTCCGCCCCACCTGAACGGATGTTTTTCAAGACAACAAACGAGCACATTTGGGGTTGAAGTAATAACAACATTCAGGCACTGATACAATTGATAAGAGGACTCTCCACCTGCTACACATCCAGCTGTCGATGAAATTCAGGGATAGCATTCGCCCGACGGGTCAAATTCCACTGAGCAAGTACAGTGCCGTGCAGTATCGCGATATTCCATCGTACCGAGGATAAGAGTTTCATCCCAACTAGCTTTTGAGACATGTAATTTGTCCCACATGTCGATCCAGCAACGGCCCGAAACTGTTGTTGTTCGGCTGCTGGGCTGGTATCATCATGTAGAGCAAGGTGGCTTTCTGTATATATAGACAATGCTGTGTTTTGTTATTTTCAACAGTGAGTTGTGGTTGGAGCATGAGAAACTGGCTCCATGGGGGGTCAACGCTAGTCCGGCTGGCACAACCCGCCGACCATACTACTTATAGTAAAGTAAGTACATGCCTACTTCCTGTACACCTAACCCTAAGCCAATACCTCGTTAGCGGTTTCCATCCCGATGTACTAGTATACTCAAAAAAAAAAAACCCCGTCAGCCAGGTGTGGTGCCATCCAAATACCACTCGTGTCATATCTTCAAGCTTATTGAAACTGCTATATATATGTGCTTTGCTGCTAGAAATGGGGGTACTTAAACATGCCAAATTGTGGAATACCTTAGGTAATTACGGTAATACGGTATGATACGGTAGATACGGGTATCTTCACGGCCAAGACGGCGGCTCGGCCGTGCGGATACTCGTATCCACACCGGCTGGCTCGGCGCGCGCGCGCGACGGCCGCATCAGCGACGCCTAAGCGAGGGCTCACCCCGTCCTCGGATACCACTATATTCATTTCTTGGCACCAGTCCAATATATATCTACATACATCGCGGTCGGGGATACACGAATAATTTTCTGTGTGGCTCCCTGAGCTCCGGGTTTCAAATGTATAGGTTGGTAAGTATAGTCGCCCCTTGTAACTGGTAGATATGTAGAACTGAATGGACTCCTATTGAGTATGTTTTTAGTCGACTGAGCATACACGTAGCCTGGTTGTTGGTACAATAAACTCCGCTCCCAGTGCTACTAAGCAGTCCTAGCATATCATGATACCCATCAGGATGAATTCGTCAAGGTGAATTCTTTAATTATCTCCCGATTGTCGCCGTCCAGGATGTAAGCTGAAGAATAATCATCCTTAAAAACCACCCGCCAAAGCTTTGTTCCTCTTACTTCTGTTTCTATCGTTAGCTATGCGGCTCTAAGGGTAGGAATAAAGCAATCGTACTGTACTTTTGTGGACGCGAATGCCTGCAGTCCAGTATAATCCAATCTTTTATGTAACCGTTCCTAATCCACCGATGGTAGGAACTATTGTCTAAGAACCTGTTGCAATGCTTTGAGAGACGGTCCCCATCCCGTAGTAATTCAATGCCCCATACAGGACCCACGATCCTGAAATCGATTCTTCCATCCCCAGAGCGCGACCATTCACTTGAGATCACAACGTCATGGCCGAGTAGGGACTTAAACGCATAATACCATTCATCCTGGAACTGAGCTTCTGGAGGCCGCACTTGCGCAGCCGTCGCCAGTCATCCATCAAGACTCGAGAGCAAATTTTTTGGAGAGCATTTTTGGAGTATGGCTTTGCATAATTCTATGAGGGAGGGAAACTTTTCTAATGGGAATGGTTTAGGGTTGTGTAGGCTGAGATGATACTCGACGAATCTAGTGGTTAAGTTAGAATATAACACAAATATATCTAAAGAGGTAGCTAAAGGAGTAGCTAAAGGGGAAGATATTACTTCTCGTGAAGTTTAGTCGGCAAGGCACAAACAACATTTTCTGTATCTCCATCTGTCGTCTCAGAATGAACCCACCCTAGCTCGTAGCAATGGAGGACACCTGGATCTTCAAGGTTGCGAGAAATGCTGCCGACTTGGAGGACCTCTCGCAGCACATTAGTTGCATCGACAGTGAGAGATTTCCCTGAGGGGAACGATCTGTGCACCGGATACTGCTCCAGCATCTTAAAGACTTTATACTCGTCATCCAATGCCTCTATAACATGTTCCTTTGTGACCTGTTCTATGACTTTACTGTTGAGTTTAGATCGGTAGGTCTATAAGTGTTAGTCTTTACTCTAGCAGTATATGATACAGCTTGTACATACATTAAAGATATATTTAAGAAGTGAGTTAACGGTGCCTGGATGCCTGTTTGTAATGGAGTAGATATACTCGCGAGCAGCGGTATCGATCGCAAACATGCTAGTTGGTTCTGAGCATTGTTTGTTGACTACGTCTTCAAACTCATCCTCATTGTAGAACAGGCAAATATCCGGGGATCCTTCAATTTGAGAGATGCTGATAGAGACACGCTGCGGGACACCAATATTCCCTAGGTAACTGCCAGGATAAGAAATGGTTGTTCCGGTGGAAGGGCTTCCATATAATGAAAATAGACAGATCTTTAGTCCGCTAGCACGGCCGCTCTGTGACTTAATAAGTCCAAACCACAAATCGTCATCTCCATAGGATTGCTAAGCTTCATCGATAATAAGGACGATTGGGGTATCAGCGAAGTCTTCAGGTTCTATGTCATTAATGCCAGCTGCTTTGCATTTGCTAATGAGATGGGACGTCGTATCGTTAACAGCATGCCAGCCGTTGATAAAAACAGCAGGTTCTCGGCGCTTTCTATAACGTCCCCATAGCAGATGTGCGAGAGTGGTCTTACCAGAGACTAGAGTGCCTCTGACAAGAACAACCCCTTTCTTATTCAGTAGTGCCACAAGTTTCTCAATTGTGCTAGTATGCGGGCAAATATCCACATAAGACTCGGGGATAAATTGCTACTCCGACGTATTTGATGGTCCAGTAGGAAGAGGGGCAGGCGCTATAAACACGTATCAGCATCAACATATTCAATAGAGGGAAGGGTCTTATACTAAAACGAAATAAGTCTCACTTACCAGATGGAACATATACCAACAACCAAGTACCATGCTTCTTCAAAGCTGATGCAAGCTCCTCCGTCGCGTCGAGCTTTACCGCCTCTTTGTCGTCGTCGTCTTTTCCTTTCTTGACCTTGATTGTAAGGCGATTAGTAGGATAAGCACTTAATTCAGCTCCCTGTTGCTTTTTGATTGCTTTCTTGAGCTGGGCCACATATTTAATCTCTTCCAGTGTCACCAGGTCCTATTCACTCTCAGGGTTGATGATCTTAAACCAAGCTTCACTTGCAGTTGCCATGATGGTCTGTTGATTGCCTTGACTGACTGATGGATGAATGGGTAGGAGGAGGAGGAGGAGGAGGAGGATACTGTTGGAGAGTATAACCGCTAGGACAAAACGTGATCACTGGGTGTCAGGTTTGCCTAGACACCGATGGTATACTGTACACCAACACTTCCCCCCAAACCGCACACAGGGATCAAATCAACAATTATGCTCCTGGTAAACTCTTCAGGGCCAATAAACTAAATATCAAACTGCGGCGGCTGAGGCTCATATCATTGTAAGTAACTATTTAATACTC
>Ga0307514_10003995_pt1 | contig 13766 bp, 11 predicted proteins | sample 16_EM_MG_FD_203088 | JGI IMG/M metagenome (GOLD analysis project Ga0307514, IMG submission 203088) | Populus trichocarpa ectomycorrhiza microbial communities from riparian zone in the Pacific Northwest, United States - 16_EM | ecosystem: Host-associated > Plants > Roots > Unclassified | place... | reverse complement strand
GCGCGACCGCCGTGCCCATGCCGCCGCCGACCTGGAAGGCCGCGCCGATCGCGACACCGTCCATGGCGCTGTGGCCGACCATCGCGGCCGCCGCCGTCAGACCCACTTCGGGGGCCCGGCCGGCGCGCGGCGCGGTTTCCTCGGCGCCGTGCGCGGCCTGACGGCCGGCGAGCAGGCGTTCCATCATGTGGGCCAGCAGGAATCCGGCCACGAAGAGCAGCAGGGCGGCGGGCACGCCGAAGACCTCGGTACCGGCCGCGTCCAGCGCCTCCGGCAGCAGGTCCAGGCCGACCACGCCGAGCATCAGGCCGCCGGCCAGGCCCAGGACGAGATGGCGGCGGTCGGTCACCCGCAGTGCCGTCCAGCCGCCCGCGAGCGTCATCAGGAACGCGCCGAGCGCTACGAAGACCGCCATGTGCCCTTGGTATCCGATCGCACGCACCTCACGCACATCCGACCCCAGCAGTACTGAACTTCCGTACGAGAGGACCGAACCCATGGCCGATGCCCCCACCGGCAAAGTGACCTTCGTCGGTGCCGGCCCCGGCGCCGCCGACCTGCTGACGATCCGCGCCGCGCGTGCCATCGCCGACGCCGACGTGGTGATCTGGGCGGCCAGCCTGGTCCAGGCCGAGGTCCTCCAGCACGCGCGCGAGGGCGCGGAGATCCTCGACTCGGCGACGATGTCCCTGGAGGACGTGGTGGCCGTCTACGAGCGGGCCCTGGAGCGGGGGCTCAGCGTGGCCCGTATCCACTCCGGCGACCCCGCGCTGTGGGGCGGTACCCAGGAGCAGCTCGACCGGTGCGCCCGGATCGGCATCGAGACCGAGGTGATCCCCGGAGTCTCCGCCTTCTCCGCCGTCGCGGCGCTCGCCGGGCGTGAGCTGACCATCCCGGAGGTCGCCCAGTCCGTGGTGCTGACCCGGCTCGGCGGCGGCAAGACACCGATGCCGCCCGGGGAGGAGGTGCGGGAGTTCGCCAGGCACGGCACCACCATGGCGATCTTCCTGTCGGCCGCGCGCAGCGGCCAGCTCGTGCGGGAGCTGCTGGAGGGCGGCTATCCGACCAGCACGCCGGTCGTCGTCGCCTACCAGGCGACCTGGCCGGAGGAGCTGATCGTGAAGTGCACGATCAGCACCCTGGAGGAGACGGTCAAGGAGCACAAGCTCTGGAAGCACACCCTGTTCCTGGTCGGCCCGGCGCTCGACGCCGAGGGCACCCGCTCGCACCTCTACCACCCCGGTCACTTCCACGGATACCGCAAGGCCGACCCTCAGGCCCGCAAGGCCCTGCGCGCCCGGGGCGCCGGCACGTGAGGGACCGTCCGATCACCGTCGTCGGTACGGGGACGGGGGCACCGCTGCCGCCCGATGCCGCGGCCGCCGTGGCCGGGGCCGGGCTGGTCGTGGGCGGCCGACGGCATCTGGCCGCGGCGCCGGTGGCCGCGGACGCCGAGCAGGTGGTCCTCGGTGCGCTGGCGCCCGCCCTGGACACCATCTCGCGGTATCTGGACGAGGAGCGGCATCCGGACCGGCGGAGCCCGGTCGTCGTGCTGGCCTCCGGCGACCCCGGGTTCTTCGGGATCGTGCGGGTGCTCGCGGAGCGGTTCGGTGCCGAGCGGCTCGACGTGCGGGCCGGTGTCTCGTCCGTCGCCGCCGCCTTCGCCCGGGTCGGGCTGCCCTGGGACGACGCGGTCGTCGTCAGCGCGCACGGGCGTGAGCTGCGGACGGCGGTCAACGTGTGCCGGGCCCGGCCGAAGGTCGCCGTGCTGACCGGACCGGGGGCGGGTCCCGCGGAACTGGGGGCCGCGCTCGGGTCCGACGCACGGGTCCTGGTGGTCGCCTCCGCGCTCGGCGCCGAGGACGAGCGGGTGGAGCGGGTGACGCCGGCCGAGGCGGCGGCCCGGGACTGGGGATCGTCGGTGAGCGTCGTGCTGTGCCTGGACGAGGAGCGGGCGCTCGGCGCCGTGCGTACGGTCGCCGGGCCGCCCGCCGGGCCCGCCGGATGGGCCCTGGACGAAGGGGACTTCGCGCACCGCGACTCGATGATCACCAAGTTCGAGGTGCGGGCGCTGGCCCTGGCCCGGCTCGGGCCCCGCCTCGGCGAGCTGGTCTGGGACGTCGGCGCGGGTTCGGGGTCGGTGGCCGTGGAGTGCGCGCGGTTCGGCGCGGCCGTGACGGCGGTGGAGAAGACCCTCGACGGGGTCGGGCGGATCCGCGCGAACGCCGCCGCGCACGGGGTCGAGGTACGGGTGGTGCACGGGGCGGCGCCGACCGTGCTGTCCGGCCTGGACGATCCCGACGCGGTGTTCGTCGGCGGTGGGGGGCGCGAACTGCCCGCCGTCGTCACGGCGTGCGCGCGGCGGGCCCGGCGGACCGTCGTCGTCGCGATGGCCGCGCTCGACCGGGTACCGGCCGTGCGGGCGGCGCTCACCCACGCCGGCTTCGACTGCGACGGGGTGCTGTTGCAGTCGTCCCGGCTCGCACCGCTGCCGGGGGACGTGACCCGGCTCGCGGCGACGAATCCGGTTTTTCTGCTGTGGGGCGTCAGGCCCCCGGCACGGCTTGAAGGAGTTACCAAGTGATCGGCCTCATTTCCGCCACCGCGGCCGGCGCGGTCGCGCGGGACCGGCTGGCCGCGGCCTGGCCTGACCGGACGCGCGTGTACGAAGGTCCGGTGGGGGACGCCGTACGGGCCGCGTTCGGCCAGTGCGAGCAGCTCGTGTGCTTCCTGGCGACGGGGGCGGTGGTGCGGCTGGTCGCGCCGCTGCTGGCCGACAAGGCGTCCGACCCGGGCGTGGTGTGTGTCGACGAGGGCGGGCGGTTCGCCGTGTCGCTGCTGGGCGGACATGGTGGCGGCGCCAACGAACTCGCCTGCGAGGTCGGTGAGTTGCTGGGTGCGCAGCCCGTGGTGACCACGGCCACGGACGCGGTGGGGGTGCCGGGTCTCGACACCCTCGGGTTCCCGGTGGAGGGGGATGTCGCCGGTGTCTCGCGGGCCGTGCTCGACGGCGAACCGGTCGCCCTGAAGGCGGACTTCGCCTGGCCCCTTCCGGCCCTCCCGGTCAGCGGCGAAGGCCCGTACACGATCCGGCTGACGGATCGCCTGGTCGAGCCCGCCGAGGGTGCGGTCGTGCTGCGCCCGCCGTCCCTCGTCGTCGGCGTGGGGGCCTCCAGGGGTGCCCCGGTCGAGGAGGTACTGGGGCTGGTCGAGGCCGCGTTGCTCGACGCGGGACTGTCCGCCCGGAGCATCGCCGAACTCGCCACCGTCGACGCCAAGGCCGAGGAGGCCGGGATCGTCGAGGCGGCCGAGCGGCTGGGCGTGCCTCTGGTGACCTACTCCGCACCGGAGTTGGCCTCCGTGAACGTGCCCAACCCCTCCGAGGCGCCGCTCGCCGCCGTCGGCACAGCGTCCGTGGCGGAGGCCGCCGCGCTCGTGGGCGGGGGTGAACTCCTCGTCCCCAAGCGGAAGTCGGCGGCCGATCCCGCCATGGCGACCTGTGCCGTCGTACGACGCCCCGCGCGCGGCCGGCTCGCGGTGGTCGGGCTCGGACCGGGCGCCCGGGACCTGCTCACGCCCCGCGCCAAGGCGGAGTTGCGGCGCGCCTCCGTACTCGTCGGTCTCGACCAGTACGTCGACCAGATCCGCGACATGCTGCGACCGGGCACCCGGATCCTGGAGTCGGGGCTCGGGGCGGAGGAGGCGCGGGCCCGGACGGCCGTCGAGGAGGCCCGCGAGGGCCGGGCCGTCGCACTGATCGGCAGCGGGGACGCGGGCGTGTACGCCATGGCCTCCCCCGCGCTCGCCGAGGCCTCCGACGACATCGACGTGGTCGGCGTGCCGGGAGTGACCGCGGCGCTCGCCGCCGCCGCCGTGCTCGGTGCGCCGCTGGGCCACGACCACGTGTCGATCAGCCTCTCCGACCTGCACACACCGTGGGAGGTCATCGAGCGGCGGGTGCGGGCGGCGGCCGAGGCGGACATCGTCGTGACGTTCTACAACCCGCGCAGCCGGGGCCGTGACTGGCAGCTGCCGAAGGCGCTCGCGATCCTCGCCGAGCACCGGGAGGCGACGACGCCGGTCGGTGTCGTACGCAACGCGTCGCGGCCGGACGAGTCCGGCCGGCTGACGACACTGGCCACACTGGACCCGGCGACGGTAGACATGATGACGGTGGTGACCGTGGGCAACACGGCGACCCGGCGGATCGCCGGGCGCATGGTGACGCCGCGTGGCTACCGCTGGCAGGAGAGCCCGCGGGACTCGCAGGAGGAGACCAAGTGAACCGTGTGGTCCACCCGATCGAGCAGGAGTCGTTCCGGCGGCTGCGCGCCCGCCTGGACACCTCGCACTTCCCGCCGCTGACCCGGGCGGTCGTGGAGCGGGTCATCCACTCCGCGGCCGACCTGGAGTACGCGAGGGATCTCGTCATGGCCGAGGACGCGCTGGAGAAGGCGCACGCCGCCCTGCACGGCGGGGCGCCCGTGGTCGTGGACGTGGAGATGGTCGCGGCCGGGATCACCCGGCGGGAGACCGTCTGCCGGCTCCGGGACGCCAAGTCCGGGCCCGGGCTGACCCGTTCGGCCCACGCGATCCGGCTGGCGTACGAACAGGTCGGCCCCGGCGCCCTGTGGGTGATCGGCAACGCCCCCACCGCCCTGGAGGAGCTGCTGACCCTGGACGCCTCCCCCGCGCTCGTCATCGGCCTGCCCGTCGGCTTCGTCGGAGCGGTCGAGTCCAAGGCCGCGTTGCGCGAGAGCGGGCTGCCCGCCGTGAGCAACGTGTCCGAGAAGGGCGGTTCGGCGGTCGCCGCCGCCGCGCTCAACGCCCTGCTGTACCACCCCGATTCGCATCCCGAGGAGCAACAGTGACCACCCCGCCGCCCGCCCTGCTCATCGCCGGCCATGGCACCCGGGACGATGCCGGAGCCGAGGCGTTCCGCGACTTCGTTCGGCGTCTGGGCAGCCGCCACCCCGAACTGCCCGTCGCGGGCGGCTTCATCGAACTGTCCCCGCCGCCGCTGGGCGACGCGGTCACCGAGTTGGTGGAGCAGGGGGTACGCCGGTTCGCCGCCGTTCCGCTGATGCTGGTGTCCGCCGGTCACGCCAAGGGGGACATTCCGGCGGCGCTGGCCCGCGAGAAGGAACGGCACCCGGGGATCTCGTACGGCTACGGCCGTCCGCTGGGCCCACACCCCGCGCTGCTGAGGGTGCTGGAGCGACGGCTGGACGAAGCGCTCGGCGAGTCGGCGCGCACGCCCGCGGACCGGGCCGACGTGACCGTGCTGCTGGTGGGGCGCGGGTCCACGGATCCCGACGCGAACGCCGAGGTGCACAAGGCGGCCCGGCTGCTGTGGGAGGGGCGCGGGTACGCGGGCGTGGAGACGGCGTTCGTGTCGCTGGCGGCGCCGGACGTGCCGAGCGGCCTGGACCGGTGCGCGAAGCTCGGGGCGCGGCGGATCGTGGTGCTCCCCTACTTCCTGTTCACCGGGATCCTGCCGGACCGGGTGCGGCAGCAGACGGAGGGCTGGGCGGCGGCGCACCCGGAGACCGAGGTGCGGTCGGCCGATGTCATCGGTCCGGAGCCGGAGTTGCTCGACCTGGTGTGGGAGCGGTACGAGGAGGCCGTCAAGGGCGACCTGCGGATGAACTGCGACTCGTGTGTGTACCGGATCGCGCTGCCCGGCTTCGAGGACAAGGTCGGTCTGCCGCAGCAGCCGCACTTCCACCCGGACGACGACCACCACGGGCACCACCAGCACGGAGGACATACTCACTCCCATGCGCACTGAGGGACATGATCTGCGCCACCACGGCGACGCCGAGGTGCGTGACGCCGGTTCGACGGTCGTCGACCTGGCCGTGAACGTGCGTGCGGACACCCCGCCCGGCTGGCTGCGGGAGCGGATCGCCGCGTCGCTGACCGGTCTCGCCGCCTATCCGGACGGGCGGGCGGCGCGGGCCGCGGTGGCCGCGCGGCACCGGCTGCCGGTGGAGCGGGTGCTGTTGACGGCCGGTGCCGCCGAGGCGTTCGTCCTGCTCGCGCGGGCCCTGAGGGTGCGTCGGCCGGTCGTGGTGCACCCTCAATTCACGGAGCCGGAGGCGGCGCTGCGGGACGCCGGTCACACGGTCGGCCGGGTGCTGCTGCGGGAGGAGGACGGTTTCCTGCTGGATCCTACGGCCGTTCCCGAGGACGCGGACCTGGTGGTGGTCGGCAACCCGACGAACCCGACGTCCGTTCTGCATCCGGCCGCCGTGATCGCCGAACTGGCGCGTCCCGGGCGGACGTTGGTGGTGGACGAGGCGTTCATGGACGCGGTGCCGGGCGAGCGGGAGGCACTGGCCGGGCGGACGGACGTCCCCGGCCTTGTGGTGCTGCGCAGCCTGACCAAGACGTGGGGGCTGGCCGGACTGCGGATCGGTTATGTGCTGGCCGCGCCGGAGACCGTCGCGGAGCTGGAGCGGGCCCAGCCGCTGTGGCCGGTGTCCACGCCCGCCCTCGCGGCGGCGCAGGCATGCGTCTCGCCACGGGCCCTGGCGGAGGCGGGCCATGCCGCCCACCGCGTCGCCACCGACCGGGCCCATCTCGTCGCGGGGCTGGAGGAGTTCGCCCCCGACGGGCTGCGGGTGACAGGGCCCGCCGAGGCGTCGTTCGTGCTCGTTCGACTGCCGCGCGCCCTCGCCGTACGACGACATCTGCGCGACCTCGGGTTCGCGGTCCGGCGCGGGGACACCTTCCCGGGGCTTGACGAGGAGTGGCTGCGGCTGGCGGTTCGGGACCGGGTGACCGTCAACTCGTTCCTCCAGGCGCTGGACCAGGCGATGGTTCTGGCGCAACGCTGAGCCGGGGTACCACCCGCTCCCGGGTGCCGTCCGGGAAGCGGATCTCCACGGTTCCGTCCTCGGCGACCGACGCTCCCGCTCCGGTACGCAGCGCGTCCGGGTCGGCGCTGAGCACCACGAGGGTGACCAACAGGCGGGCGCCGCCGCCCAGTTCGAGTACGGGTGTCGCCGAGTGGTGGCCGACGGCGTTGGTGTCGACGGCCGCCGCGACGGTGCCCGCGGCGCCGTCCCAGCCGTACAGGCCGGTGATCGCGCTGGTCAGGCCGTCCGCGCGGCGGGCCGACGCGCGGCACGGGCCGGTCCTGGCGATCGGCGGGGCGGTGTCGGCGGCGACGGCCCAGCCGCCTTCGCGGACCGGGGTTCCGGGCGGGACGTCGAGGTGATGGACCCGCACCTCCCACGGGCCGTGGACCACGCTCACCGTCTCGACGCGGTGTCCCCGCGCCCGGTGCCAGGAGGCGGCACGGCCGCCCGAGGCGCCGAGCGGGTGGATACGGCCGCGTGGGGACGGCGTGCCGTCGGGGGCGAGCAGGGCGAGGTGGTTGTCCGGACCGGCGCCAGGGGCGTTGGGGGTTTCGGGGGCCGTCGCGCTGGAGTACGCGAACCGGGCGTAGTGCGGGCTTTCCTCGCCGGTCGCCGGCGGCGGCGGGAAGCGGTCGCTGCCGTGGTTGACGAGCCGTACGATCCCGTCGGCGGCGGTGGTGTGCAGGAGCCAGCCGGGGGCCGGGAGCGCGAGGCGTACGTCGGCCGTGTCCACGGGGGCGGGCTCCTCGGGTGCCGTCCACACCGGGTGGTTCTCGGGCAGCAGCAGGCCGAGGAAGGCCTTGCTCGCCCAGTACGGGGAGGCGGGGCCCGAGTAGCGCTGGGTGACGGGCGGGAAGGGGCGGTACCAGCCGAGGGTGAGCAGACCGCGCTCGTCCGGCACGCCTCGCTCGGCGAAGTGCTTCAGCGCGCCCGAGGCGAGGCGGCGGGTTCGGCCGGGCGGCAGCGGGGTGGCGTCGGCGAGGGCGCCCGCCCACAGCGGTGCGGTGGTCGCGAAGCGGTAGGTGAGGGAACGGCCCTGGTGCACCGGCGCGCCGTCGGAGCCGAAGAAGTGCTGGTGGACGGCGAGGAACTCACGCAGCCGGGCGCGGTGCCGGGCCACCGCCTCGGGGTTCGCGCGCGGGCCCGCGATGCGTGCCCACAGCACCGGGTACAGGTGCAGCGCCAAGGCGTTGTAGTAGTCGAACTTGCGGCCGTCGCCGTCGGTGTACCAGCCGCCGCCCCGGTACCAGTCGTCCAGGCGGGCGAGCCCCGCGTCGATCTCGGCACGGTCGTGCGGGGCGCCTACAGAGGCCAGGAACTCCTCCGCGATGACCTGGAACAGACGCCAGTTGGAGTCGTTGACGTCGGCGCCGACGAAACCGCCCAGCCAGTCGGCGACCTGGTCGCGTACGCGGTCGTCGAGGTGGTCCCACAGCCAGCGGCGCGACTCGTGCAGGGCGATCGCGATCGACGCGGCCTCCACCATGGGCTGGGCACGGTCGGTGATGGGCGGCCAGCGTTCGTCGCCGTGCGGGTCGGTTCCGGCGGCGAGTCCGGCCGCGTACCGCTCGATGAGAGCGGGACCCACACGACCACCCGAGCCCGCGACCCGGAAGGCCGCGAGGAGAAACGAACGGGCGAAGCCCTCCAGCCCGTCCGACCAGGCCCCGGAGTGGCTGGGCGGCCCGGGCAGCCGGTACTGCGCGAAACCCGGCGAGGCATACGGCAGCAGCCCCTCCAACAGCCGGTCGGCGGCCGCCTCCCAGTGGGCGCGGGTCCAGCCGGTGATCGGCGAAAGCAGCGGGGCGGGTGCGGGAAGCTCGGTGAGGTGCGGCGCGGTCATGCGGGGGTGGGTCCTCCGTCTCGGGGTGAGTGAAGCGCCCATAGGGGCGCGGGGCTGCATCGCAATGCGGCTCCGCCGCGTGGGCGCGACCAGCCACCACGCACCCGCAGCGTCACGACGGCTCTCCCGGCGGAGCCACACTGCGGCGCACCACGATGTGCGTGCCCAGCAGATGGTGGCTCCCCGCCGCATGCTCGGGATCCCGCAGAGCGATCCGCACAGCCGCACGCCCGAGTTCCTCCGCGGGCGTACGCACAGTGGTGAGCGGCGGATTGAAGTCCTCGGCGAGCGGGATGTCGTTGTATCCGACGACGGACATGTCATCGGGGACGACGAGCCCCGCATCGGCGATCGCCCGCAGCGCACCCGCGGCCACCATGTCGTCGCCGGCGACCACCGCCGTGAACTCCCGTGTCTCCTTGAGGAGTTCGGTCATCGCACGCAGGCCGGCCGCTCGACCGAGGCCGCAGTCGACGACCCGCGCGGCCGCCGGAGGCAACCCGTGCTCGGCGAGCGCGGCCCGGTAGCCGGTGACGCGGGCGTCGAGGGCGGTGTTGCCGGGCAGGCCCCCGAGGAAGACGATCCGACGGTGTCCCGCCGACAGCAGATGCCCGGTGACGGCCCGAGCCCCCGCCTCGTTGTCGAACTCGACGACGAGCGCGGGTATGTCAGGCCCCGGTGCCGGCCGCCCGCACAACACCAGCCGCGCCCCGGACGCGTCCAGAGCCTGCGCGTAGTGTGTGACGCGCGAGCGGTACGCGTCGTCCTCGACGACCCCGCCGACCAGGATCACCAGCCGCGCGCCCTCCTCCCGCATGAGCTGCACGAACTCCATCTCGCGCTGCGGGTCCCCGCCGGTCGCGCCGACCACGCACAGCCAGCCCCGGTCGGCGGCCTCCGCCTCCACGCCCTCGGCGACCTGGGCGTAGAACGGGCTGGTCACCTGGCGGACGACGACCGCGGCCATCTTGCGGCCGCCGCCGACGAGGGCGCGGGCATGCGCGTTGGCGACGTAGTCGAGGTCGCGGGCCGCGCGCAGGACACGGGCCCGGGTCGCGGCGGGCACCGGGTGGTTGCCGCTCAGGGCACGGGAGGCGGTAGCCGTCGACACGCCCGCCCGCTCGGCGACCTCCCGGATCGTGACCCGCCGCCTGGACTCCATGCCGTTTCCCATCCCCCGCGTCTCCTCTTCCACCGGCACCCGGTCACGTGTTGGCCGCGTAGTCCTTCGCGAACTCCTCGGCCATTCTGTCGCCGCCCCGGGACCGCCACTTCTTCACCGCCCCGTCCCACTCCGACAGCGGGATGCGCCCGGCGACGATGCCGGTGACAGTGTCCTCCAGGAGCGCCTTGAGGGTGGTGCCCTGGGCGTTCTTCGTGCGGGACCGCAGGCCGTAGGAGGCGTTGCGGATGGCGCGCGGGACGGTCTCGAGCTGCCAGGCGTGCAGGGCTCGTACGGCGTCGGGCATGCCCGGCACGAACAGCACCTGTGGGCCTTCGGCGAGGTACTTCAGCGGCAGGTTGGTGTTGTTCTCCACCTCGCCGAGCTTGGTGGGCTGCGGGGAGCCGTCCTTGCCGCGGGTGAAGTGGGTGCCCTCGACGCCGTAGTGGACGAGTTCCCACTCCTCGCTGCCGAAGGGGGCGGCGAGGTGGTCGAGGACGCGCAGCAGCAGTTCGATACGTTCCTTCTTCGCCTTCTTCAGCACGGTGTAGCCGAAGGAGCGGCGGGCGGCGACGATGCCGCCGGGCTCGCCGCCGACGCTGTAGGGCAGCGCCGCGGCCGGGGTCAACTTGCCCTGGGACTCCCGGTACTTGGGCAGATAGGCGCCGAAGCCGTCCTGCATGGAGCCGACCGTGCCGTTGTAGTAGAGGGTGGTCAGGTCGATCTGCGAGATGGACGTGGCGTCCGGATGGAAGGAGCCCGCCTCGCGCAGCCCGGCCTGGAAGGCGATGGCCGCCTTGAAGCGCTCGTCGGCCCAGCCCGGCTGGAAGGTGCCGTCCTTGGTGACGGCCCACTCCTGGGGCGCGTTGTGGGCGGCGGAGTGCACGGCGTTGCCGAACAGGGAACCGGCGGCGGCGCCGAGCGCGTACGTCCGTCCGCCGGTCGCCCGCTTCGCGACGGCGGCGAAGTCGTCGGCGGTCCAGCCCTCCCGCATACCGGCGTCGGCGAACATGCCCTCGTTGAGCCAGAGGGTGGAGCCGGGCAGCGGGCGTTCCAGAGGGATGCCGTAGATACGGCCGCCGATGCGGCCCATGTCGCGCCAGGCATGGGTGGGGACGTTCGCGAGGTTCGGGTAGTCGGTGATCGCCTCGCCGGACAGGTGCGGGGTGAGGTCCTCCGCGCGCCGCCGCACGAACTCGGCCTCTCGCGGCAGCACGAACCCGGAGAAGAGGTTGATGATGTCCGGCAGGGTGTCGGTGTCGCCGGCCATCACCGTGGCCATCTTCTTCTGGTAGTCGGCCTGGGAGATGACCGTGTACTCGATCTTCACGCCGAGGGCCTTCTCCACGGCCGCCCAGAACCGGTTGGCGGAAGCCGACTTGGGCGGGGTGCCGAAGGACACCGACATGACCTTGACGGTGGAGCCGTCTCCGGGGGTGCGGGAGACCGACTTGACCAGGTCGGAGGGGTAGGCGGTGTATCCGGCCTGGACTCCGGCGTCGGTGGGGGCCAGGTCCGGCTTGGGGCCGTCGGCTGGGCGGTACGCGGGCCAGGGGGCGAGTTTCTTGCCGGCGTTGGAGACGTCGCTGTCGCCGGAGCTCGTGGAGCAGGCGGTCAGCAGGGCGGGGGCGGAGGCTGCGGCGCCGACGACGGCCGCGGAACGCAACAGGGTACGGCGGGAGATGCTGGGCATGAGCGGATGACCTTTCTGGACACGGCTCTTGACGATCTGTCAGCTCTCTTGGGTGTTGCAGCTCTTGATGCCTGGGTCAGATCTTGATGGCACGTCATGTCTTGATGGCGCGTCAGTTCCTGATGGGACGCGTCAGCTCTTGATGGGACGTGTCAGCTCTTGATCGCGCCGGTGAGCACGCCCCTCGTGAAGTACTTCTGCAGGAACGGGTAGACCAGCAGGATCGGCACCGTGGCGATCACCAGCACCGCCATCTGCACGGTCTGCGGGGCGGTGACGGTGCCCTCACCGGTCGTCGCGTCGGTGAGTCCGGAGCCCACCACCACGTAGGTGCGCAGGACCTGTTGCAGAGGCCAGTGGTCGCTCTCCAGGTAGAGCGAGGCGTAGAACCAGGAGTTCCAGTACGCCACCGCGTAGAACAGGCCCACCACGGCGAGCGCGGCCTTGGACAGCGGCAGGACGATCGAGACCAGCACCCACCAGTCCCCCGCCCCGTCCAGCCGGGCGGCCTCGTACAGCTCCTCCGGGATGCCCTGGAAGAAGCCGCGCAGGACGACGAGGTTGAACACGTTCACCAGGACGGGCAGCACCAGCGATGCGTAGTTGTCCAGCAGGCCAAGCTCCTTGACCAGCAGGAAGCTGGGGATCATGCCGGGTGGGAAGAGGAAGGTGAAGAGGATCAGCAGCAGCGCGGGCCGGCTGCCGAAGACGCCGGGGCGGGACAGCGCGTAGGCGAGGGTCACCGTGCAGGCGAGGCTGAGCAGGGTGCCCACGATCGTGACGCCGGCGCTGACGCCGAGAGCGTGGGTGACGATGCCGCCGTCGAGGATGTCGCGGTAGGCGTCGAGGGTCGGATCGGTCGGCCACAGCACCCAGCCGCCGTTGTCCACCACCTCGTCGGTCGAGGCCAGCGAGGTCGACACGATGACGAGGAACGGCACGCACACCAGCAGGACGACGGCGGCCAGCGCGAGGGCTTTGGCGGCCTGGGTCAGCGGCTTCGGCTTCTCCAGCCAGCCGGGCCTGACGTGGGCACTCACTTGTAGACCCCCTGTTCGCCGAGGCGGTGGGCGACCTTGTTGGCGGCGTAGACGAGGAGGGCGCCGATGACGCCCTTGAACAGGCCCGCGGCGGCGGCGAATCCGTAGTCGCCGCCGACGATGCCCTGGTAGTAGACGAAGGTGTCGATGATCTCGGCCGTCTCGGGGCCGACCGCGTCGCGCTGGAGCAGCATCTGCTCGAAGCCGACGGAGAGGATGTCTCCGAGTCGCATGATGAGCAGCAGGACGACCACCGGGCGGATGGCGGGCAGGGTGACGTGCCAGAAGCGCCGCCAGGGGCCGGCGCCGTCGATCGCGGCGGCCTCGTACTGCTGCTCGTCGACCTGGGCCAGCGCGGCGAGGAAGATGATCGTGCCCCAGCCGGCGTCCTTCCAGATGACCTGGGCGACGACCAGCGGCTTGAAGGCGTCGGGGTTGCCGATGATGTCGGCCGTGTGCAACCCCATGCCGTCCAGCGAGGAGTTGAGCAGGCCGGTGTCGCCGAGCAGCTGCTGGAAGAGGGCGACGACGATCACCCATGAGATGAAGTGCGGCAGATACGCGACCGACTGCACGAACCGGCGCACCGAGCTCCAGGTGAGGCTGTGCAGGAGCAGGGCGAGGCCGAGCGGTACCGGGAAGTAGAAGACCAGCTGGAGGACGGCGATCCAGACGGTGTTGAGCACCGCGTCCCAGAAGGCGCCGTCCTCGAACATCCGCTGGAAGTTGCCCGGGCCGACCCAGGGGCTGCCCCAGAGGCCGTCGAAGGGGACGTACTCCTTGAAGGCGATGACGTTGCCGACCAGTGCGCCGTAGTGGAACAGCAGGAAGTAGGCGAGGCCGGGCAGCATGAGCAGCGGGAGAGCACGCACTTGTAAGCGTTTTCGCTTCGGATGTGCGCCATCTTCTCGGCGAGGAGCTGCGTCGACCTCCTCTGTACCTGCATCTTCCCGCAGTACCGCGGCCACGGGTCCCCCTCATGTCTCGGAGTCGGAGTGAGGGGAAGTTAAAACGTTTTCATCGCACCGTCAACAGCCCTGACACAGAAGGGTCGTTGGCGGCGGGAACCCTGCGCCGGTCAGCTCCGGCCGCGCCGCGCCGGCCCCACCGCTCCTCCACCCGCCGTGACCAGGACGGTCGCCCGGTGGTCGCCCCTAGGGCC
>Ga0307514_10003993_pt1 | contig 13770 bp, 23 predicted proteins | sample 16_EM_MG_FD_203088 | JGI IMG/M metagenome (GOLD analysis project Ga0307514, IMG submission 203088) | Populus trichocarpa ectomycorrhiza microbial communities from riparian zone in the Pacific Northwest, United States - 16_EM | ecosystem: Host-associated > Plants > Roots > Unclassified | place... | reverse complement strand
TTAAATATCGATGAAGAGATGGGAATGACGCACATGCCCAATAATAGCGCAAAGATCTGAGACGACGGTTTCGAGCATCTCCCGCAACGTCTTCTGGTGCAAGCCTCACTGATATCGCAAGCACCACGAAAAGGAGGGGTAGGAAACAGATATGGTAAGGATTTGTGACATCTGCGCGGGTTTGCGCAGAATTAGAGACTGATGAATATGCCGCACGAAAGTCGCTCTCAGATATGGGATAACGTGTCCAATTTCTGTGATAAGATAAATCAAAAGATTTACAGGAGTTAAAAGGTAGCGTACATTGAGGAAAAATAGAAATCAACAAGGACATCGGAGAATTTATGATCTGGTAGTTCTTGAAGGAGCTCTAATATTTTGTTAGGAGTTACGCCGCATTCTTGCATCAGCCACTGCAGGTTTTCCACAGCTGCCTGCTCCAAGTCATGTCCAGTATTTGTAATAATAGTTGAATGAGAATTTTGCGGCGACGGTGAGTTACCACTGCTGCCACCTTCTGAGTGATCATGCCTGTGCGAATCGCCTTCAAAAGGTGCACTTGATCCCGCAACATTCTCAATCTAGAAACCAATTAACATGCAGACTGTAATCCTTGTAACAAAAATTCAATTACCTGCTGGATGAGGGCTCCTGGTGCGATGCTGCCAGAAACGCTGGTTCCGTACCACGTCCCACTCTGGAAGGTTTCTCCACTAGTTTCTTGATCTTCCGGCTGAGACTTATTATCGTCGTCAAAATTTGGGGTCATTCTGTGACGACTTTGTGCTGAATTTCGCTCTGTTGTGGAATTTGTGGATGTGGAAGGGGTACAGAACTGAGGCAAAGCCATCTCGACAATTTGTTCTAATCTCGACACTCGTGCATTGAGATCCTGGTCAGCTTTTCCAGGAGTATATGCCTTGCATAATTCAGGCACTTTTCGAGCAATACACTGGACGTATAAATGTTTGTTCCTTGCAAAAGGAAAAGTAGAAATCATTTGACTAACATGGGAACATGGCACTTGGCGATCACACTTGAGTTGCAATAAGTGCACTGAAGCAAGCAATGCATCCATTAAAGTCACCTTTTGCTTCCGGCGATGGCATTCACCGCAGGAAAAACTGGATCGAGTTCAATGAAGCCAAAGACAGGGAGACGAAACCGCGTACCTTACTCTCGTTCTCTGTTTTTTCAAAGGGCCGTTTACGAAGTCATCTTCAAGCTTCTTTCGCTTTCCCAGAAAACCGTGATCAGAGGAGGTGTATTCTGCAGCCTTCACCATCAATAAAAGAGGATGTAGGTGTAGTTGAGACGAGGATAGTCGTTATCAAGAAATCGTGGTGAATGCAAGTTATACTATTCCGATTGGTTGATGTCAAGTGGTGCACAGCATGTGTCAGCAGTGATAAAGCAATGTGCTCATGTCAATGTTACTTCCACACTGAATTCACAAAGGCCGTGCCTGTTCACATTTGTATGTGACGACCATCTGTACCTCCGCAGCATGTCAGACGCAACAAATGCTCCGGATCTTGCATGGAAAAAATTGAAGCTTTCACTTGAACGCCCTTACAAAGATGATCTTGGCAATGCGATTCCCGTTCTTTATGATCTCACACCTGAAGGTGAACGAATCTATGAACCGTATGATTGCCAGTATATCAGATATAATGATTCTGACTTTTCCCAAAGCAAGGAATCGTCTTCCTCGAGACTTGAAACTAATTTGAGAAGGATAATCATAGAACGCGGTCTTGATTACTTTGAAAAAAGAGAGAACCCCAACACGACGGTGGAAGTTCTCGGAACCGATGGGGATAAAAGCCCCTCGAATGAAGTGGATGATATACCAAAGCCCATGACGGTAGAAGAATTGAACGCCATGCGGATGGAAATTATGCCGCATTTATTGTGAGTTGCTGAAAGGTTTCTGGTCCATGTCTCCCACGACATATGTCAGTGTCGCTTTGGGGGAAATGTCTCAAGCAAGAGATCTTATAGTCGCATTACTGTCGAGTGCTCCGGGGGGTCATCAAAGTCAATCGTCGATATCGACGTCCACGCTTTTATCTGCCACTACCGTGACAAAGTCTGCACCTATTGGTTCAGTTCAGGCCTTCAATACGCAATTGACAATTGGAGGAAAAGACGAAACACTGAGAAAGGTTTCGAAGCTCTTCAAAGCTGCGGCAGAGAGTATGGGTCGAAGCCAGGCCCAGGGTAAAAAGTATTGGGTCGACGCGTTGAGAGCGAGACGAGCCAACTGGGGATTGTCGCCGGCGCCTCTTCCTCCTGGTTCTGCCACAGGTAAAGGAGCCGACAAAACGTCCAAGGATTTCATAATCTCCTATGGCTTAGAAGGATGTACGTCGCAATTGAATGTATGGATTAACCGAACTGATTCCGCCTATAGCTCCTGCTATTTTCCGTCAGCGAGCCATTGCACAATTACCCACGATCACCAATGATTTTCAAAAATTAACCTTCCCGCTGCATCAGAACACGCGCCTACGAATTTCCACGTCGCTTTTAAACGACTCGTTTGTCGAAAAGTCCGTCTTCACCTCACCCAGAAGCCCTGACAGCAGTGATCCTCGTTCTGCTTTGGAGAATGCGCAAGTTGAAATTGTCGACCAAGAAATATTTTCGCTGCTTGTCAAGGAGGCTGGAAACTTGCCCACTGCATCTGCACAGGTAGCCGAACGGCTGATCATCATCAATCCTGCCCAGGGTTTGGATCTAACCTTTGAACTAGTTAAGTCTCTCGCCGTCCAGTGGACAAAGAAGGGCACATCTCACTGTGACCATAGATCGACAGTGTAGACGCTTGTCAGACAAGCACCATGAACGCGAAAACCGGTGAAAATCTTTCTGAATTAATATACCACGTCCTTCATGTCCTTTTGTTGCGAAAACACAATACATTTCGGGAGAAGTCCATCGGTTCTCCAAAGTCACCTGAACATGGTTCTTCAATATTGCAGCCCATCGTCGACACACTGCAGTGCCAAATGTTTTGTGGAAAGACCATGTTTGAACTGCGCAGAGCTGTTGATGGGCTCAACTTTGCAGGTATTCCATCGACGCTCTCGTTTGTTGCGATTGCAGAGTCAGGACAACAACTTGTGTCCCTGCTCTCAGCAAACGGTAATCAAAGGGTTGGCGGTGAAGCCGTTATACGCATCGACAATCGGTCAGTCTTATTGCTTCTTTGAGTGGTACCTAAACCACATTGCAATAGGCATACCCTACGGTTTACGATGCTTTCACCTTCCACACTAGCCGCCCATTTATCACAGGCGACTGTTGCTGTGTCCTCTCTACCTCAGCTGTCGCATTTGTTGATGGATGAGATTGACAGATGCCTGTTGCAAAAAATTTGTAAGATGGGCCGGGACACATGTCACGTTGCAGGTGGAATATGGTTTGTCGATATGGACAGGTGTGTCGCTAGATGGGAGGGTTGCGCGTTGTATGTTCAGGCCTTGCTCACTTGAAGTCGACGACTGATTTCTGTAACCTAGAAACTTCCAGATTTCTTTCGACAGTGATTTCCATATAGGTTGTGTCGCATTCCGGCTCGACAGCTCAACAACTGGCGAAGGTGTTCTGTCGCGCTACGTCAGCGGTGAAAATACTGAACCACTGTTTGTCTGGGTAAAGAGATTTATCGAAAGCGTTTCTTGACGGTAATGCACCATTTTCCATGTTGAACATGCACATAAAGCATATATTCTGAGTACATAAAAACACGTAGAAACAGGAAAACAATGGCAATCACTCTTCGTCTTTATTCCCACTGCCCGCCTTGAACTTCTCAATCCTAGCCGCAATTTTCTCGCGACGTCCCTCAAGAGTGAGCCTCTTGACTTGGTATTTGAGTGATTCGGCTTTCCAATCCTTCGTCTTTTCTGTTGGCTTGAAAGTAGGACCCTCCCGAATGGCAGCATGAGCATTCGTGTAGATCTCTTCAATATCATCTGATCCAATTCCTGCGGCAAGGTATGTAGAAAACTGCTTCTTGAATCTAAGGAACATTCAGCCGGGTAAAAGCATTGAATGTGTGGGTGGCTTACCGTTCGTCGTCTTCTTCCTCAAGACTTTCCATGTACTCAGCGACATGGCCACCAAAAATGTATTTCTTGAGGACTGTGGCATCGAGTTGTTTGGTTTCAGTGTCATATCCTGGGAACCGTTTTTCTGAGTGTGGGATAAAGATACCACCATCGCTTGCTCCCTTCATAGCGCCGAAGACGCGGGATCCAGTAGACGTTCGCTTCAGGCCGACATCCAGATAACACTTAAATGGCCGAGGGGCATCATCCCCTTCCAGGGTTTCTGTGAGCTTCAAGGTGCCATCAGGTTCTGTGACACCTTGGTACTTATCTGCCAGGCCGAGTTTCTCCAGAGCGCGTCGCGCAACAAGCAACCCAGTAGCATAAGCTAAACAACTGATGAGATTCATCGCGTATCTGTAATATCAAACAACTTACCAGCTGCCCAGTTCGTAAGACCATGATCGATTCCATATCTTGGTAATTCTTTCGATCGTGCAGCGGCAAGGACGAAATCACCTTGCAGACGAGCGTAGACGATTTGTACGATGATGTCCTTGTTTGTAAAGCGGACGACTAGGCGATATTTGGGAGCGTTGTACTTGTTCTTTGCTTGTGTTACCAGTCTCTTGCGAGCGTAATCTAAGAACATTGGATGAGTGTCCTGATCCGAAAAGTGAAAAAAATGACGCACAATCGGTCTTTCCCTCTCGTCTTCGCCGATATTTTACTTGGAATCGCGAAAAGTATGCGTCCGACTTTACTTTTTTGACAAAAGGCATCTAAGAAGCATTTGAGTCATACATCCAACATCCAACCTCCGCATCCACCATTCAGAGTTGATGAATCGCCATAAAATTTTGATTTCGAAATGCAATAGTAGATAATGAACACAATTGACAAAATTTTGGACATACCTTGAAGCGGTAGGCCTTGATAAACGGATTGGCAAACCTGGTCACCAAAATCTGTTGACCGCACGATCGATTATGTAACTGTCACGTCAAGTCACACACAGCTCCACTCTTCGCCAGGGCCTTGATTCCGACCTCCATTTTGCATTTATGGATTCATACGGAAATTCTAGTTACCAACAACAGTATGCTCAGCAACAGGCCGCTGCCTATGACGCCAATCCCTATTATAAGCCTTATCAAGGGCCTTCCTACTCGATGGGTGGTCCGTCCCACAGTGCACCTGTTCCAGCCAATGCCTATGAATATGATGTCGGTATTGTTGCGCAACAGAGTGTTTACGTTCCCGGGGCGATGATCGACAAGCGCGGAGGTTCTGGTGGCAAACTGGCGAAAGGCGGGAAGAGAGTCACTGTTCTTCGGAAGGGAGGAGGAAAAGTTTGGGAGGATCAAACTTTACTTGAATGGAATCCTTGTAAGTTACATAGTAGGATTTTTTTCTTACATGCATACTAAAATTCTTCAAAGCGTGGTTCCGTCTGTTTGTTGGTGACCTCAGCAATGATGTGTCGGATGATATCCTTGCGAACGCTTTTAACAAATACCCATCTTTCACAAAGGCGCGTGTCATACGAGATCGATTGAGCCAGAAGGTTAGTTCTCATTTTCCAGCCCTTCAGTTATCGTTTTGATTCTTGGATTTTTCAGGCCAAATATGGATTTGTTGCCTTCTCGGATCCTGAAGATTTCTTGAAGGCTTGGAAAGAGATGGATGGTAAGTATCTCGGAACCTGTTACAACTTACTATATCGACTCAGGTCCTATCATTAGGAAAATACGTCGGTAACAGGCCAGTCAAATTGAAGAAAGCTGACACCACAGCTATCCGTCCAGTGGAGATCGGTCATCGCAAGGCAAAGCAGCTGGAACAAGAGCTCAAGAAGAACAGACACAAGCCATATTAGACGGATTGCCGTTGCAGCTTTGGTCGTGTATGTACATACCCGTTTGTCTTGAGACATTGCTGATACGGTATTGAGAATTGAAGTGTTGTATTTGAACTGTGAGTATAATCTTTATTAAACCATGAAATCTCTGGTTGGTACTGCTATTAAAATTGCAGAGTCTGCTGCCTTCTATGAGTGGAATTAAGGTAGAAATTAGTTTGCTGGGTGTAAGGGCTATATTCACATAGAATTTGTTGCTGCGGCAAAGCAAGGTTTGCTTTATTTGGACGCCAATGAAATGCAACCAAGTTTCTCTTCTGTTTTGTCATCATGGCCTCCAGTGAATTGTTGAAACAAATTCAGGCTGGAAAAAAGCTCAAGAAATCGGAGACTAAGGATCGGAGTGGACCTATTCTAGATGGCTTAAAGGGTAGTAGTGTTGACAAGAGTGGTGGTGGTCCAGGAGGCAGCACCCGAAGTGCTGCAACACTACCTTCGACTGGTGGACCTCCACAATTAGGAGGACTCTTTGCTGGTGGCATGCCAAAACTCAAACCGGCTGCACAAAACAATCTCGGTAAGCCTACTCATAATTTTGGCTTTGAAAATGAAGGATGTGACATGCACAAGCAGCCAAAGCACCTAGTCTTGCTCGACCGCCTGTTGTTCCCAAGTCACATAGCCCGTCTGCGCCTTCTCCAACTCAGAATACGCCTGCAAAGCCATCGGCGCCAACTCCTCCCAGACCTTCGGTGCGTCCTCCCAAACCTCCCGCGCCTGCTCCTGTTCCACCTGCGAGACTTGCGCCTGCTCTACCTGCCAGAGATGGTGCAACAAATTCGTCAACTGCCCCTCCTCCACCTCGTAGAGCTCCTCCTCCTGTTCGTGCTTCAAGTCCGCCTGCCCCTCCGTCTCGTCCATCTCCAGTAGTGCCTCCTCGCAATGAATCGCCCGTGAAACCATCTACACCCTCACGTCTTGTTCCTTCCATACCACCTCGCACAGGTTCACCTTCAGGAGGATCGCCAAGGAAATCAACTTTTGGGAAAGCGCCTCCACCTCCGCCCCCTCGGCCGTCGCATGCGGTGCCTTCTCCAGCAAGGACAGCTCCTCCACCACCGGATCGTCGTCCACTTCGAGCTTCTATACCTGCGCCCCCTCCACGACAATTGATTTCTGAACGCAATTTGGATGGTCACGATCCCTCCAAAGCCTCCTTGCCGCCGCCTCCGCAGAGATTCAGTGCGCCTCCTGTTCGTCGAGATGCGCCGACGACTAATGGCAGCAGACCACAACCACCACGAAGAAAAAGTCGGTGCATACAAAATTTTTTGACCTGGTAATTACTCATAACGTTTACAGTCCCTTCTCCACCGCCTAACGCCGGTGCACATGTCTTTCCTGTATCTGACTTTCCTCCTCCACGCGAATTCATCGAGACACCGAGGGTATACAGCAGTGGCAATGGACAGGGCAGCAATTTCGATCTGGGCAATTTGTAGCTGATATTACCGTGATACAGTAGTTGAAAGTACCCCCCCGTTTGCACCTTCATTCGCCAATTGTTCGCATGCATAAAGTTCCTGCACTAGTACTGTAGTATATTTTTTAATATTTCTTCTAATTAATATGACAAGATCTTCCTTTGTATATTACTCAAACATCTGTCCCCGTATGTCGAATGTTGAGAGCGCACCGGTCAGACTTGATGCAACCCAGTGACCACTGACACGTCAGTCAGTGGCGGATATAAATTCCGAGTCCCGCTTCTGTTTCCTACATTCACCTCCGCGTTGGCAAGGATGCGTTTTCTGGGCACAGCCTCTCTTTTCGCCCTCGCAGCTTTCGTTGTTGCAGATGAAGTTTTGTCCGATGTTATCAGTCTTACAGCTGCGGATTTTGAGACCGTTGTGAACGCCGAGCCACTTGTCTTGGTTGAATTCTTCGCACCATGGTCTGCACTAAAACATCTATCTCATTATCTACATTTTTGAAACCAAATCAATAGGTGTGGTCACTGCAAAGCCTTGGCTCCTCATTACGAAGAAGCTGCAACTTCCCTCAAGAATAAAGACATCAAGCTTGCCAAAGTCGACTGCGTTGATAACGCCGACCTTTGTCAGGAAAAGGGTATTCAAGGCTACCCGTAAGTTCTCGTTCTGAATTATTCTTCCAAAATGCTTAGACTCGACGTCCAGAACGTTGAAAGTTTATCGGAAGGGTCAACCTACTGAATACAATGGTCCACGGAAAGCCGACGGTATTATCAGCTACATGATCAAGTGAGTGATTTGTTTTTCTTCTGTTTCATTTTTTGACATGTAAGCAGACAATCACTGCCAGCCGTCTCGGATGTCACTTTCGCCAATTATGACGAATTCAAGAAAGCCGACAAAATTGTCGCCATTGCTTACCTCAACTCTGCCATCGAATCTCCAGCCCCCATTTTCAACGCTACTGCTGAGAGCAAACGTGATAACTATTTGTTTGGTTTGACAACTGACAAGGATGTTATTGACGCTGCTGGCGTTACTCCTCCCGCTGTCGTTGTTTACCGTTCCTTTGACGAACCGAAGACAGTGTACCCCATCCCTGTTACATCCCTCACACAAAAGGATCTCGAGGATTGGATTGCGGATCTTTCTATTCCCATCATTGACGAGGTCAACGGTGAAAATTACGGCGTCTACGCGAGTAGTCCCAAGCCTCTTGCGTACCTCTTCATCGACCCTTCTCTCGAAGACAAGGACGCCCACATTGCCACCATTAAGCCCGTTGCTGCCAAGTACAAGTCGAAGATCAATTTCGTTTGGATTGATGCTGTTAAGTTTGGTGATCACGCAAAAGCTCTCAACCTTGGTGAAGCCAAATGGCCTGCATTCGTCATTCAAGATCTTCAGAAACAACTCAAGTATCCTTATGATCAGAGCAAGGAAGTTGCCACTGAAGGTGTCAGCGAATGGGTTCATCAATATCTTGATGGCAAAATCCAACCTCAACTCAAGAGCCAGCCCGTTCCTGCTCAGCAGGACGAGCCCGTTTACGTCCTCGTCGGAAAGAACTTTGAAGAGGTTGTTCTCGATGACAGCAAGGATGTCTTTGTCGAATTCTATGCCACATGGTTCGTGATTCTTTTCTTCCTGCTTAGCGTATTTTGATCTGCTTTAGGTGTGGACACTGTAAGCGCTTGGCCCCCATATGGGACAACCTTGGTGACAAGTATCGTGCTATCCGGGATAGGCTTACCATGTACGTTCTACATCATCTTCCCTTTCAGTTTTTCTCATTCTTGTATAGTGCCAAAATTGAGGCGCAGGAAAATGATTTACCTCCTTCCATTCCCATCATTATTTCAGGATTCCCTACGCTCAAGTTCAAACGTGCTGGAACTCGTGATTTCATCGATTATGAGGGTGACCGCTCATTTGAGAGCTTGGTGGCATTTGTCGAACAGCACGCCAAGAATTCATTGGAAATTCCTGCAGGTGAACACCTGCCTCAAGCCCCCTTGGAAGCTGGAAATGCTACTCAGCATGAGGATCATGGATCTGATCACACTCATCACGACGAGCTTTAGTTCCTTGCGGTGCATGTTTTGGTCTAGTGCGGAATGTAAAAGACTCTATTATTGACTAATATATTGCGTTATCGATCGTGTAAACTAAAAATCCTGTCAAGTTTTCGACAGTGTCGATGATTGATCCTTTCGAGTTTTGTAAAAATCCGAGAAAGACAGGCGTGTCCCTAAAAAGCGACCATCTAGATCAGGGTGGACTTGAAGTTGTGAGATCAGGTTCTGAACATTATCTGAAAAAGTTGAACCATAATCTTTCAGGCGTTCCAAAGTTTCTGCAAGAACACCAGATCGCTGCACTCCGTTGTCTGGCGTAGGACCAGTGTAAACTCCCTTTGAAATCTCAATGTAACAGATGATGGTCGATAGAGGCAAATGCCTTACCCTTCCAGCGTCCAATTCCTGGTCTTTCCGGGCGGATTCAGTCAAACAGTAATTGAAGAAATTTTCCTTTCAAGATTTCAGCCAAAAAAAGTTCCACGGGGCAAATTTGTTTACCGTTGCTTCACGGAATTGAAGAATTGTATTGAAGATTTCCGCCAGTTGCCGCAGGAGCAATTCCTCTTTGCCGGGTTTTGAGTTGCGGAGGAGAATTTTTTGTGTCATGCGGTCAAGATAATTCCGATGGGCTTCAATGAGTGAATCGAGATCTCCCTCCTTCTTTTGCAAGAAGTCGGTAAGAACCTTCCAAGAGCATTCAATCACCTCTAACCGGCAATATGCCTCCAGCTGGCGAATGAAGTGTATCATTTCAGCGAGAATAAGCCGTATCTTGTGCCATTCGTGATTCAATTCTGTTCGAGTCGTAAGATGAGAAGCAGTGAAGCAGCGGTGTTACAAACCAGGCAATCGAAGAAATGACCTTGCACCGCCTGTCACCTTCATCCAACATTTATCGAGGATCTTTTCAACGCGTTTCATTTGCCAAAGGTGCTTGAACAATTTGAGATACCTTTCCGTTGCCTCTTGATCCAGCACCGTATCGATTGGTGGATCCACTTTGTATTCCAAGGTGAAAACGTCCCAGCCTATCTCCCCGTGAGAGTATTCGAGCATCCGAGCATCCAGACGTCGTAAAACTTCCGTAGGGTCTTGCTGTACATTGGAAGAACGAATGGCAGTTTCCAAACTGGCTGTTAAATTATGTCGATAGAGACTATTGGCAGGCTTGCCCAAGCTAGGCCTGATGTCAAGAAAATTTCAGTATTAATGAAGAACAGAAGGGTCATGAGAGTTACCCAAGTGTTTCCATAAGTTGGTCTGCGAAGTCACCATGACTCAAGAGGAGGAAATTTTTGAGGGCGGAAAGGTGATCGAGGAGTTTGAACTTATCGATGAAGACCTCAAACAACCGCTGGCTTGCAACCTGATACGCCGTGTCAATTGACCGTTCGAGCCCGTCGATATCGCCATATTGCAGCGCTTGAAAAAAATTAATGTGAGTAGTCAAGTACCAAACTCTACTCACTTCCTCCCGTGTGACTCATTTTTTCCCGAGTAACAACCCAGTCGCTATCCAGGCAGTTGTACCGAATGAAGTTCAAGCTCTTCCCAGTTGAAAATATCTACAAGAATGAATATATGGTCAAACGCACACTTTAAGGAAATAGAGGCTGATACTTTTTTCCCAAATGATTCACCAACGAAGGCAGGTAGCATCTCCTTTCGAAAACGATATTTGGCTTCCCAAAGTTTCTGGCCATTTAGTCCAAAGATGTCGTCAGTATCATAAAAACCCCCTTCAAATCTTCCGTCAGGTGCATTGATGATTGCACCCGGAATGGAAGAAGGGTGAACATAAGGTATGTGACCAAGACTTGAATCGGCCGATACGAAGAATTCTTCGAAAGGATCATAGAGCTCCCCTGAAAATAACCACTTATGCAGAGTTGCGAAAAAAGGGCGGGAAACCTAGAAATGGTAAGTCAGATATGCTAAATTACTACATGCATTTCGCACCTCTTCAAGGAGTTCATCAGTAAATTTTCTGATGAAAGGGTCGCCATTGTCCGTATAGCTATGAATCAGATTCACGAGGGCCCCGCCATGTGAATCTTATCAATGATCCTGAGTACAAAGCAACACCCGTATGAAATTAGCCAACCTCGAGCTCCTTCAACGCAGACGCTCATCATCCTCAATCTAAGCTTCCATTCATTGACCCAAACATCAAGTCTCCTAAGAGTTAAACCAATTTCGTGATGGCCAAGAGACTCGACACTCTCATCCTGTTGCTTTGCTGCGAGTTGAGTTTCTAACACTGCTATCAAGCGGTAATACTCAGTGAGTTGAGCCTGCAAATAATGGCAGAGACTTTGCTCGATCATGCCAACGCGGGTTGCAGACTCTCGATCTCGGACAAAACTCTCAACACGGCTATAGAGATAGCCAAGTTCTGCAAGATTGTGGATAAGAATTTGTGTGGAAGAAGGGATGACATTGTTCTGAGACGAAGGTAAGTTCATGTCATGATGAATTAATGTCACTAACTTACTGAATCTGTCGGAAAAACTATTTTTTTTTCATCGTCCGTAGATGAGGAAAATCTGACATATTTCCCGGAGATCCCTTGCATGAGGTATAAGGTATCTCGTATGAGGAGTGATTCGTCCAGATAGAAAATGCCTGTAGAACAATTTCAACCTCAAACAAAGAATATTATGATAATCAAACTACCTTTCTTCGCCCGAAAGTCTTTTAATAGCTCTGCGTGTGAGCGTCCCTTTTCCCCAAAGGCCGATGGCGCCACTGCTACTGGCTCTATATGTGCGTTTGACTGTTGTGTGTGTACCAAGGTAGGCGTCTGGATTGGGGGTTGTCGCGTGGTAGATGAAGACAGCGTTAAAAGAAAGAGGATCGCCTCTCGCTTTCTCGAAAGGACTGGCTTGAAGATAATTGTCAGATTTTGGAAGCAAGACTCACGAAAGCCTCACCTGGTCTAGTAGGCGAATAGTCAAATTCGTGAATCTGGACGCGCTGGTACCATTGGGTGAGAGTTGAAGTACTAGATATTTTGTTGTTTTTTCAATGTTAATCGACATGCCTACGAACACGTACGACGACGTTTAACAAGGTCGGTGAGCTGGGTGAAATTTGTTTCTGAGGACTGTCCTATATGGCTACCTCTAATCAGCTGGTGCGTGCACAGCGTTTAACAACTATACCTTCTCAATATGTCTTGACAATGGGCAACTAAATCACGCTTAAACGTTTCATTTATTCTTGACTCTGGTACGAAGGAATATATAAGGGGTTCGAGCAAAGGTAAGCTTGTTGACATTGTGAAAGGGATAAAATCAGATCATCAAACTTGAATGATCGCGCCGCTTGGCAACTAATTATAAGTGAACTTTAGTCCATAAGCGACCGGTCACCGGTCTAAGTCTTAGAGAAGTACGGCTACATGACTCCGCAATTCACAATTCACACAATAGAGTTGGGGAAGTGGACTAATGGCATCGACCAGACTTAGGGATCTTCATACAAAAAACACAATTAATATGTAATTACTAATTAGAGTTTGACTTCTTTGACACCATCTTTCCAAAATATGAAGTATGCTGGGCCAGAAGTCAGCACTGTGGAATGGGAATGTCCAAAACATACGTACGGGTAATACCATCTTCCTGAGGTTTGAAAATTGATCAGGAGGACGAAAAGCTTGACGAAGGCAAACCACTTACACGATAGTTGAGCAACGCAACCATTCCATCAGGATTCATACTTTCTCCGGTATACTATATTGAATGGTTATTTGAATCTTATGAAGGGTGTTGCAAACTACTCACGAATTCGTAGTCCTTGAAATTTGCGACGATTTTCTTGGCAAAACTTGTGGCGCCCTTTTCAAAACTTTCAACACTTTCCTTAGGGAGCTGTGCCTTCACTGCTTTCATATAACCCTGAATCGATCATCAGCATGGTGTGGTGGGAATCAGTGAAAGACGAACCTTCAGGTAGGACAGATATGATTTCTTGTCGAAGTTTGTCGCCTGCAATCTGAACGAATAAGCGACATTGTTAACTTGTTTTGCGCCTTCTTCAAGTGCTTCGGATTGTTCCTCGGAGGACGGATTAGCACCTGGATAAATGTTTGTTTACTGTAAAATTGCGAAAACTATGGTCTAGCTCACCAATATCTACATCGGCTCCATCTTTGACGGTGATCAATTGACAGTCGACTTCGTATGCAATGTCGTCGATTTTCTTCCTGCGAACTTATTGAGGTGGATGTAACTTCCGCGCATGAACGATGCTTACAGAGGAAATGCATCAGA
>Ga0307514_10003992_pt1 | contig 13772 bp, 10 predicted proteins | sample 16_EM_MG_FD_203088 | JGI IMG/M metagenome (GOLD analysis project Ga0307514, IMG submission 203088) | Populus trichocarpa ectomycorrhiza microbial communities from riparian zone in the Pacific Northwest, United States - 16_EM | ecosystem: Host-associated > Plants > Roots > Unclassified | place... | reverse complement strand
GTCGGCCGACTGCGCGAGCGTCGTGGCTTGTCGCGCCCCGCGGCGGAGCCGCATATCGGACACCGCCCCGCGCCCCTTGAGGCCGGCTGGCCTTCCCGGAATGGAGACGAGCCACCGTGTCTCCTGCGGGACGGGGGCCGTCCGCGACGCGGACGGCCCCACCCGGCGTGCTCAGTGGTTGCGCGGGAAGCCCAGGTCCACGCCCGCCGGGGCGTCGGCCGGGTCGGGCCAGCGGGTGGTGACGACCTTGCCGCGGGTGTAGAAGTGCGTGCCGTCGTTGCCGTAGATGTGGTGGTCGCCGAAGAGCGAGTCCTTCCAGCCGCCGAAGGAGTGGTAGCCGACGGGGACCGGGATCGGGACGTTCACGCCGACCATGCCGGCCTCGATCTCCAGCTGGAAGCGGCGGGCCGCGCCGCCGTCCCGGGTGAAGATCGCGGTGCCGTTGCCGAACGGGGAGTTGTTGATGAGGGCGACGCCCTCGTCGTAGGTGTCGACGCGCAGGACGCACAGCACCGGGCCGAAGATCTCGTCCTGGTAGGCCTTCGCCGACGTGGGCACCTTGTCGAGGAGCGAGATGCCGATCCAGTGGCCGTCCTCGAAGCCCTCGACCGTGTGGCCGGTGCCGTCCAGGACGACCTCCGAGCCCTCGGCCGCCGCGCCCGCCACGTACGAGGCCACCTTGTCGCGGTGGACCTTCGTGATCAGCGGGCCCATCTCGGAGGCCGGGTCGTTGCCGGGGCCGATCTTGATCTTCTCGGCGCGCTCGCGGATCTTCTCCACCAGTTCGTCGCCGATCGCACCGACCGCGACCACGGCCGAGATCGCCATGCAGCGCTCGCCCGCGGAGCCGTAGGCCGCGCTCACCGCGGCGTCGGCGGCCGCGTCCAGGTCGGCGTCCGGCAGCACCAGCATGTGGTTCTTGGCGCCGCCCAGCGCCTGGACCCGCTTGTGGTTCGCGGAGGCGGTGGTGTGGATGTAGCGGGCGATCGGGGTCGAGCCGACGAAGGAGACGGCCTTGACGTCCGGGTGCTCAAGGAGCCGGTCGACGGCCACCTTGTCACCGTTGACGACGTTGAAGACGCCGTCCGGCAGGCCCGCCTCCGACAAGAGCTCGGCGATCTTCAGGCTCGCCGACGGGTCCTTCTCGGACGGCTTCAGCACGAAGGTGTTGCCGGTCGCGATGGCGATGGGGAACATCCACATCGGAACCATCGCCGGGAAGTTGAACGGCGTGATGCCGGCGACGACACCGAGCGGCTGGCGGATGGACGACACGTCCACCCGGCTGGCCACCTCGGTGGACAGCTCACCCTTCAGCTGCACGGTGATCCCGCACGCCAGGTCCACGATCTCCAGACCGCGCGCGACCTCGCCCAGCGCGTCGCTGTGCACCTTGCCGTGCTCGGCGGTGATCAGTTCGGCGATCGCGTCCCGGTTCGCGTCCAGCAGCGCGCGGAACTTGAACAGGATCGTGGTCCGCTTGGCCAGCGAGGACAGGCCCCAGGTGGCGTAGGCGTCCTTGGCCGCGGCCACCGCCGCGTCCACCTCGTCGACGCTCGCGAACGCGACCTTGGTGGTGACCGCGCCGGTCGCGGGGTCGGTGACCGGCCCGTACGTACCCGACGCGCCTTCGACGGTCTTGCCGCCGATCCAGTGGTTGACGATCTTCGTCATGACCGAGTACTCCTTCACAGATGACGGCGTCGGGTGGAGACATGCCGTTCGTACAGCTCACGGGCCTTCACCGCGGACGGTCGTGTCGCGGTCTCGGCCACAGGTACATCCCACCAGGCCTGCGCCGGAGGCGGGCCCGACACTGTGTCTGCGGTTTCGGTCTCCACGTAGACACATGTGGGAATGTCCGCGGACCGCGCCTCGGCGAGGGCGGCGCGGAGGTCTCGTACGGTCTTCGCGCGCAGCACGCGCATACCGAGGCTCGCCACGTTGGCGGCGAGGTCCACGGGCAGCGGCTCCCCCGTGTACGTACCGTCGTCGGACTGGTAGCGGTAGGCGGTGGCGAACCGCTCACCGCCGACCGACTCGGACAGGCCGCCGATGGAGGCGTAGCCGTGGTTCTGCACCAGGAGGATCTTGATCGCGATTCCCTCCTGCACGGCCGTCACGATCTCCGTCGGCATCATCAGGTACGTGCCGTCGCCGACCAGTGCCCAGACGTTGCGCTCGGGGGCGGCCATCTTCACACCGATCGCGGCCGGGATCTCGTAGCCCATGCAGGAGTAGCCGTACTCCAGGTGGTACTGGTCCCGTGAGCGCGCCCGCCACATCTTGTGCAGGTCGCCGGGGAGCGAACCGGCCGCGTTGATGATCACGTCCGACTCGTCGACGAGGGCGTCCAGGGCGCCGAGGACCTGCTGCTGCGTCGGCCGTATGTCGGGCTCCTCGGCCTCGTAGCACGCGTCGACGCGCTGCTCCCAGCGCTCCTTGTCGAGGGCGTACTCGCCGGCGTACGTCTCCGTGACCCGGTGGCCGTGCAGCTGGAGGGCGCCGGTCAGCTCCTGGAGGCCGCTGCGGGCGTCCGCGATGAGGGGCAGACCGGCCAGCTTGTGGCCGTCGAACGGGGCGATGTTGAGGTTGAGGAAACGGACCCGGTCGCCGGTGAACAGGGTGTTCGACGCGGTGGTGAAGTCGGTGTAGCGGGTGCCGACACCGATCACCAGGTCGGCCTGGCGGGCGAGTTCGTTGGCGGTGGCCGTGCCGGTGTGGCCGACGCCGCCGACGTCCTGGGGATGGTCGTGTCGCAGGGAGCCCTTGCCTGCCTGGGTGGAGGCGACCGGGATGCCGGTGGCCGAGGCGAACTCGGCGAGGGCCTCCTCGGCGCGGCTGTGGTGGACCCCGCCGCCCGCGATGACCAGCGGGCTCCGCGAAGCCCGGATCGCCCTTACGGCTTCGGCGAGTTCGGTCGGGTCGGCGCCCGGCCGTCGTACCGCCCAGGTGCGCTCGGCGAAGAACTCGTCGGGCCAGTCGTACGCCTCGGCCTGCACGTCCTGCGGGAGGGCGAGGGTCACCGCGCCGGTCTCCACCGGGTCCGTGAGCACGCGCATCGCCTGGAGCGCCGCCGGGATCAGGGCCTCCGGCCGGGTGACGCGGTCGAAGTACCTCGACACCGGGCGCAGACAGTCGTTGACCGACACATCGCCCGCGTACGGGACTTCGAGCTGCTGGAGGACCGGGTCGGCGACCCGGGTGGCGAAGGTGTCGCCGGGCAGCAGCAGGACCGGGAGGTGGTTGACGGTCGCGAGGGCGGCGCCGGTGACCAGGTTGGTGGCGCCCGGGCCGATGGAGGTCGTCACGGCGTGCGTGGACAGGCGGTTCGACTGGCGGGCGTAGCCGACGGCCGCGTGCACCATCGACTGCTCGTTGCGTCCTTGGTGGTACGGCATCTCGGCGGCGTACTCCAGGAGCGCCTGGCCGAGCCCGGCGACGTTCCCGTGGCCGAAGATGCCCCAGGTCGCGTCGATCAGCCGCTGCCGTACGCCGTCCCGCTCCGTGTACTGGACGGACAGGAAGCGGACGAGCGCCTGCGCGACCGTGAGCCTCGTCGTCGGGGTCTGCACCGTCATCGGTAACCCTCCGTCTGGTCCGGGTGGAAGCAGATCCGCCACTCCCGTGTCTCACCCGGGCCGGCCATGACGTTCAGGTAGTACATGTCGTGGCCGGGCTGCGCGATCGACGGGCCGTGCCATCCGTCGGGAACGAGGACGACGTCGCCGGAGCGGACCTCCGCGAGGACGTCCGAACCGCCCACGCGTGAAGGGGATACGCGCTGATATCCGAAACCGTTCGGGCCGTCGATCTCGAAGTAGTAGACCTCCTCCAGCTCCGCCTCCTCGCCCGGCCGGTTCTCGTCGTGCTTGTGCTGCGGGTACGAGGACCAGTTGCCGCCGGGCGTGACGACCTCGACGGCGATCAGCTTGTCGCAGTCGAAGGCGTCGGCGGAGGCGAAGTTGCGGACGTGGCGCGTGCAGGTGCCGCTGCCACGCCGTTCTTCCGGGACCTCCGGCGCGGGGCCGTAGCGGGCGGGGAGTTGTCGCTCGCACTTCGCTCCTGCCAAAGCAAAGCGGCCGCCCGCGCCGGAGGCGATCAGTGCCTGGGCGTCACGGGGCACGTACGCGAAGTCGGAGACTCCGGCGAACACGCTTTCCCGGCCCAGGAGTCGGAACTCTTCACCCTCTGTTTGCACGGTACATCCGCCTTGCAGCGGAAGGACGATCCATTCGCTGTCCCCGGCGGTGAAGGTGTGGGTGCCGCCCGGTTCCAGCTCGATGATCCGCAGGCTGCTGTGGGTCCAGCCGGCCCGCTTGGGGTCGATGTCGACCACGTACTGGGCGTTCGCGGCGGTGCCCTTGGCGATGTACAGCTCGTTGCTGGTCATGTTGCTGGTCATGCGGCCCTCACAGCAGTCCTACGGCGGTGTCCACGGCGGCGGCCACATCGCCGTCCGCCGGGTACAGCAGCGAACGGCCGACCACCAGGCCGCGCACGGTGGGCAGTTGCAGGGCGCCGCGCCATTTCTCGTACGCCCCGTCCTGGTCGCCCCCCACCTCGCCGCCCAGCAGGACGGCGGGCAGCGTGGAGGTCTCCATGACCTCGGCCATGTCGTCGGGGTTGTCGGTGACGGGGACCTTCAGCCAGGTGTAGGCCGAGGTACCGCCCAGGCCCGAGGCGATCGCGATCGACTTGGTGACGGCCTCGGCGGACAGGTCGTTGCTCAGCCTGCCCTCAGGGGAGCGGCGGCTGATGAACGGCTCGACGAAGACGGGGAGCCGGCGTGCGGCCATGTCGTCGATGGCGCGGGCCGTGGACTCCAGGGTGGTGAGGGAGCCCGGGTCGTCGTAGTCGATCCGCAGGAGCAGCTTGCCGGCGTCGAAGCCGAGGCGCTCGATGTCCTCGGGCCGGTGGCCGGTGAAGCGGTCGTCGAGTTCGAAGCTGGCGCCCTGGAGGCCACCGCGGTTCATCGAGCCCATGACGACCTTGCCGTCGAGGGCGCCGAGCAGCAGCAGGTCGTCCAGGATGTCGGCGGTGCCGAGGACGCCGTCCACGCCGGGGCGGGACAGTGCCAGGCTGAGGCGCTCGAGCAGGTCGGCACGGTTGGCCATGGCGTTCTTGCGGTCGCCGACGCCGAGGGCGCCGCGGGCCGGGTGGTCGGCGGCGACGATCATCAGCCGGCCGCTCGCGTTGAGCAGGGAGCGGCGGGTCCGGCGGGCGGCTGCCTCCGCTACGGCCTCGGGGTGGAGGGAGCGGGTGCGGACCAGGTCCGCGATGTCGACGGTCACTTGACGGCTCCCGCCGCGAGCGCCGCCGCAACTTCGTCCGGGGTGGGCATCGCCGAGGAGCACTCCAGGCGGGAGGCGACGATGGCACCGGCCGCGTTGGCGTGCCGCATGATCTTCTCCAGGTTCCAGCCTTCGAGCAGGCCGTGGCAGAGGGAGCCGCCGAAGGCGTCACCGGCCCCGAGTCCGTTGAGGACGTTCACCGGGAGCGGCGGCACCTCGGCCGAATCTCCCTTGCTGTTGACGGCGAGGACACCCTTGGGGCCCTGCTTCACCACGGCCAGCTCCACACCGGCGTCCAGCAGCGCGCGGGCGGCGGCTTGCGGCTCGCGCACTCCGGTGGCCACCTCCACCTCGTCGAGGTTTCCGACGGCGACGGTGGTGTGCTTCAGGGCCTCGGCGTAGAAGGGGCGGGCCGCGTCCGGGTCGGACCAGAACATGGGGCGCCAGTCGAGGTCGAACACCGTGGTGCCGGCCTTGGCGCGGTGGGCGAGGGCGGCGAGCGTCGCCGTACGGCTGGGCTCCTCGCTCAGTCCGGTGCCGGTGACCCAGAAGATGCGGGTCTCGCGGATGGCGTCCAGGTCGAGCTCGTGGGCGTCGATCTCCAGGTCGGGCGCCTTGGGGCGGCGGTAGAAGTACAGCGGGAAGTCGTCCGGCGGGAAGACCTCGCAGAAGGTGACCGGGGTGGGCAGGCCCGGGACCGGGGTGACCCAGCGGTCGTCGACGCCGAAGCCCCGCAGCTCCTCGTGCAGGTACGTCCCGAACGGGTCGTCGCCGGTCCGGGTGATCACCGCGGTCCGCCGTCCCAGGCGGGCCGCGGCGACGGCGACATTGGTGGCCGAGCCGCCGAGGAACTTGCCGAAGGTCTCCACCTGCGGCAACGGAACGCCCGCCTGCAGCGGATAGAGGTCCACTCCGATCCGCCCCATGGTGATCAGGTCGTACGCCATCGAGTTCCCTTCGTGCGCCATGACGGCTGGTAGCCGCGTCGGCTCGTATCGGCTCTCCCCGGTTTCTAGCCCGTGCACGTGGCCCTGTCAATGTTTTGTCCAGACATTCGGACTAGGTCTTGACACCCCCGCTCGCGAACAGCACGCTGGCGGCCATGACGTCGTTGTCACCTCAGCCCTCACTCTCCCGCATCCGGATCGGATCGGCGCCCGACTCCTGGGGCGTCTGGTTCCCGGACGATCCGCAGCAGGTCCCCTGGAAGCGCTTCCTCGACGAGGTCGCCGCGTCCGGCTACGAGTGGATCGAGCTGGGCCCCTACGGGTACCTGCCGACCGATCCCGCCGTCCTCGCCGAGGAGACGGCACAGCGTGGTCTGAAAGTGTCCGCCGGCACGGTCTTCACCGGCCTGCACCACGGCGAGGCGGTCTGGGAGAAGACCTGGGCGCATGTCGCGGACAACGCGGTGCTGGCCCAGGCGATGGGCGCCCGGCATCTGGTCGTCATCCCGTCCTTCTGGCGGGACGACAAGACCGGCGAGGTGCTGGAGTCCGACACCCTCACGCCCGAGCAGTGGCGCAATCTCACATCCCTGACCGAGCGCCTCGGCAAGGAGGTGCGGGAGCGGTACGGCCTGCAGATCGTCGTCCACCCGCACGCCGACACCCACATCGACAGCGAGGAGAACGTCGCCCGCTTCCTGGACGGCACGGACTCGGGCCTGGTGTCGCTGTGCCTGGACACCGGGCACTACGCGTACTGCGGCGGCGACAGCGTCAAGCTGATCGAGACCTACGGCGAGCGCATCGGGTACCTGCACCTGAAGCAGGTGGACCCGGAGATCCTGGCGGACGTGCGGGCGAACGAGGTGCCGTTCGGGCCGGCTGTCGCGCGCGGTGTGATGTGCGAGCCGCCCGCCGGGGTGCCCGCGCTCGGGCCCGTGCTGGAGGCCGCGCAGAAGCTGGACGTCGATATGTTCGCGATCGTCGAGCAGGACATGTACCCGTGCGAGCCGGACACCCCGTTGCCGATCGCGCAGCGGACGCGGGCGTTCTTGAGGTCGTGCGGGGCGTAGCCGTCCGGGGGGTGCCTGGGGCGTAGCCCTCCGGGGGTGCGCGGGGAGCCGACGGGGCGGGCCCGGCGCAGCGGGTCCGGCGGCCCGTCTTGCGCGCCCTGCGGGCCGCGTGCGGGTCGCGATGTCCGGGGAGCGATGTCCGGGGAGCGATGTCCGGGGAACCGGCCGCCGTGGTGGGAGAGATGGCCGTCGGAGTCAACGCGCCACGCCCTTGAACCGGAGTGCGCCTTTGTGGCACTCGTGTCACAAAAGCCCCCTTCGTGTCACACATGTCCCGTGTACGCGGCACTTTCGTCACACTCCGCGCACAGGCCCTACCCTGCCCAGCTCTCCGTCGTTCACCGGGCGCAGGCTTTGTGATCGCCAGCGCAGTGCCCGGGTACCTCCGACGGCCGCCCCCGGCCGCCACCGCGGCACGCGCGGGGAGGTGCACCTCATGACCGACCGAAGGCTTTGGTCCTACAAAGAGATCGCGGCGCACATCCGGGTGCAGCCGGACACCGTACGGTCCTACCGCAAGCACGGACTGCTGCCCCCGCCCGACCATGTCGAGGGCGGCAAGCCCTACTGGTACGCGGACACCGTCCGCGCCTGGGTGGCCTCCCGCCCGGGCAACCGCCGAAGAGAGGTCTGACCCGAGGAACCGGACCCTGCCCCGCCTCCGGGTGGGGCAGCGTCAGCTCCATGGCTCGATGACCGTCACACCCGCCCCCGGCGCCGTGCCCATCGCCGCCAGCGCGGCCGGTGTCGCGTCCAGGGCGATCGTCGACGTGACCAGCAGGTCGGGCCGCAGGACTCCGGCCCGCACCAGCTCCAGCATCGGCGGGTAGGTGTGGGCGGCCATGCCGTGGCTGCCGAGGATTTCGAGTTCGAGGGCGATCGCGCGGGCCATCGGGACCGGTGTCGTGCCACTCGAGGAGGGCAGCAGGCCGACCTGGACATGACGGCCCCGGCGACGCAGGCCGTTGACGGAGGCGGCGCAGGTGGCGGGCGACCCCAGGGCGTCGAGGGACAGGTGGGCGCCGCCGTCGGTCAGGTCGCGGACCGCCTCCGCCGTGTTCTCCGTGCGGGACGCGTCCACGCACTGTGCCGCGCCGAACGTCCGTGCCAGGTCCAGGGCGTGCGGCGACACGTCCACCGCCACCACCCGCGCCCCCGACGCCGCCGCGATCATCACGGCGGACAGTCCGACACCTCCGCAGCCGTGCACCGCGACCCACTCGCCCGCCGCCACCCGGCCCTGCTGCACCACCGCGCGGAACGCCGTGGCGAACCGGCAGCCGAGGGAGGCCGCGGTGGCGAAGGACAGGTCCTCGGGAACGGCGATCAGGTTCACGTCGGCGTGGTCCAGCGCCACGTACTGGGCGAAGGAGCCCCAGTGGGTGAAGCCGGGCTGGGTCTGCCGCTCGCAGACCTGCTGATCGCCCGCCGCGCAGGACGGACAGGTACCGCAGGCGCAGACGAACGGAACGGTGACCCGGTCCCCCGGTCGCCATCCGGTCACCCTGGCGCCCACCGCCTCGACGACGCCGGCGAGTTCGTGCCCCGGCACATGCGGCAGCGTGATGTCCTCGTCGTGGCCCTGCCAGCCGTGCCAGTCGCTGCGACACAGTCCCGTGGCCTCGACTCGCACCACCACCCCGTGCCCAGCGGGCTCCGGGTCCGCCACCTCACGCACCTCGGCCGGCTCCCCGTACCGCTCGAACACCACAGCCCGCATGCGCACCCCTCGCCTACCGCTTCTCCGCCGATCACCTCTGACGGCGGCACGCTATCTGCGCGACTCCGCCTTGTCCCGTTCGCGCTTGTCCCGATCCTGCTTGTCCCGATCCTGCTTGTCCGGTGCCCGCTCGTCTCCTTCCGGCTCGTCCCCTTCCGGCTCGGCGGCTGCCGGCTCGTCCCCTTGCTCCTCTGCGGCTGCCGCGGGCCGCTCCCCCTCGCTCAGTCCGAACCGTTCGTGGAAGCGCCGCATCGAGGCCGGAGCCCACCAGGTCGCCCGGCCGGTGAGGCGCATCACCGCAGGGACCAGGAGGCTGCGGACGATCATCGCGTCCATCAGGACGGCCAGGGCGACACCCAGTCCGAGCATCTTGGTGTTGGTCACGCGGGAGGTACCGATGGCGACCATCACCACCGCGAGGATCACCGCCGCCGCTGTGATCAGCCCGCCCGTGCGCTGGAGCCCGTGCCGGACCGAATCGTTGTGGTCCCCCGTCCTGTCGTACTCCTCCTTGATGCGGGAGAGCAGGAACACGCCGTAGTCCATGGAGAGCCCGAAGGCCACGCAGAACATCAGGACCGGGAGGGTCGTCTCTATCGAGCCGGAGCTGGTGAACCCGAGCAGGCCGGACAGATGACCGTCCTGGAAGACCCAGACCACCGCTCCGAACATGGCGGTCAGGCTGAGCGCGTTGAGCACCACCGCCTGGATCGGTATCAGCACACTGCCCGTCAGCAGGAAGACCAGGAGCAGGGTGACGATGGCGATAAAGGCGGCCGCCCAGGGAAGTTGCTCCGCTATCGCGTGCTTGGAGTCGACCAGGACGGCGGCCGCGCCGGTCACCTTGGTGTCGAACGGGGCCCGGACCTCGCGCAGTTCACCCGCCAGGCGCTGGGCCGGATCGCCGACGGCCTCACCCTTCGGCAGCACCGTGAAGTACGCCGACTCCCCCTTGACCAGCGGGCCGTCGACCCGCCGCACCTCGGGAAGGTCCGCGATCCGCTCCTTGTACGCGGTGTACTGCGCCCGTGTCCCCGCTCCCTCGGCGAGGACTTCGAGGCCGCCGCCGGGGCTGCCGGGGAAGCCGTCCCGGATGTGCTGCTGCACGACGTGGGACTCGGCGGTGGAGGGCAGTTGGCGGTCGTCCGCGGTGCCGAACTTCACGCCCAGGAAGGGCAGCCCCAGGACGACGAGCACGGCCGCGGTGGCCAGGGCGAAGAACGGGGCGCGGCGCATCACGAGGGTCGCGGTGCGGGCCCAGGCACCGTCCCCGTCCCCGGTCGGTCGCGGCCGCCGCCCTCGCCGCAACAGGCGGCGAAGATCCAGGGAGTCGACCCGGTGACCGAGCAGGACCAGGGCCGCCGGAAGCAGGATCAGGGCGGCCGCCGCGGCCAGCAGGACGACGGCGATACCGGCGTACGCGAAGGACCGCAGGAAGTACTGCGGGAACAGCAGCATGGTGGCGAGCGACACGGCGACCGTGAGAGCCGAGAAGAGGACCGTACGGCCGGCCGTGCGCAGGGTGGTGCCCACCGCGGTCAACGGGTCGGTGCCGGTGGACAGTTCCTCGCGGAAGCGGCGGACGATGAACAGGGCGTAGTCGATGGCCAGGCCGAGGCCCAGGGCCGTGGTGAGGTTGAGTGCGAAGACGGAGACGTCGGTGAACTCGGTGAGAGCGCGCAGCACCGCGTTGGTCCCGAGGATGGCGACGATGCCGATGACGAGGGGCAGCAGAGCGGCGACCGCGCTGCCGAAGACCATCACCAGCAGCACCAGCGTCACCGGCAGGGCGATCAGCTCGGCCCGGGTGAGGTCCTCCTGGATGATCGTCTGCATCTCGTGCCGTACCGCGACCGGACCGCCGACCGTGACGTCCACCGGGCCGTGCGCACCGCGGAACGAGGGCGCGAGGCGGTCCAGGGTTTCGCCCATCTGCTTCTCGTCGCCCGTGATGCGGGCGGCGATCAGCGCCTCGTGGCCGTCCTTCGCGCGCAGGGTGGGGGCGCCGGACTGCCAGTAGGAGCCGACGCCCGTGACGCCCCGCTCACCTGCCAGGCGCTCGGCGAGTCGCTCGGCCTCGGCGGCGATCGCCGGATCGTCGACCGAGGCGCCTCTGGTGTCCACCAGGAGCAGGAGGTTGGGCTGGGAGTCAGGGAACTCGCGTTCCAGGGCCTTGGTCGCGTACGTGGACTCGGCGTTCGGATCCTCCCAGCCGCCCGCTCCGAGGCGGTCGGCGACACCGCTGCCGGCCAGCACGGCGAGCGCCGTGAGCACCAGGGCGACCAGCAACGACAGGCGTGGGCGAGCGGTCACGAATCGAGTCCATCCACCGACGCGCGGTGGGCTGTTGACTTCGGTCATTGTGCGGTGTCCCCTTCACCGTATAGCCCGTAGACTGGAAAACACGAGAGATCACTCGCGTTTCACCAGAATGCGAGCGACCGCTCGTGTTTGTCAACCGCGTTCGGAGACTTTCGGAGAGTTGGGGACAAGTCGCGTGCCCGCAAGCCAGCAGAAGCAGGAGAAGGAGCAGCCCCGCCGCCAGGCCCGGGGCGAGCGCCGCATCGCCCAACTCCTCGAAGCCGCCGCCAATGTCTTCTGCACCACCGGCTACACTGCCGCCAGCACCAGCGCCATCGCCCGCGAGGCCGGCGTCTCTCCGGGCACGCTGTACCAGTTCTTCCCGAACAAGGAAGCGATCGCGATCGAGCTGGGCGACCGGCTGATGCACAAGATGCGGGACACCTACGGTGAGGCGCTCGCGCCGGTCGACCCCGCGACCCCGCTGGAGGTGGCCGTCGGCGCCACCGTGGACCGGTTCGTCGACTTCAACTGCGAACACCCGGTGTTCTTCGCACTGATGCACGGCCCCGACATCCCGGGCCGGCTCACCGAGGAGCACGTCGCCCTGCACGCGGCCCTCATCTCCCGCATCGAGGGCCTGCTCACCGGGTTCCTGCCCGACGCGCCGCCGGCCGACGTCACCCGCACCGCCCACCTGTGCCTGGGCTTCTACAAGGCGGGCCTGGAGCTGATCCTCGCCCACGAGGGCGCCGAACGGGACGCCTACGTCCGGGAACTGAAGAACGCCCTGACCCGCTACCTCGACCCACTGGTCGGCGACAGGCTGGGCAAACCCCGGGCCACCACGACTCCGGCACGCTGAAGAGCCCCTGCCGCAACCGCCCGAACGGCTCCACGCACCCCTTCCACCCGACGGGGCACCCGCCCCGCACCCCCGCCGCACACGGCACCCCACGCCCCGCCGCACACGGAATCCCGCGCCCCGCCGCGCACCATCCCACGCCCCGCCGCACGCGGCATCCCACGTCCCGCCGCGCATGCCATCCCGCACCCCGGCCGCGCGCCATGCACTCCACCCCCGTCCCCCGCTCGTGACCTCCAACGCACCGCCACCCTCTTGGATTAATACCCCCTAGGGGTATAGTGTGGACGCGAACGGGCCCCACCGTGGGCCACGACCGCCCCACCTGCCTCTACGAGGAGAACGACATGACCGCTCAGACCGACAACCCGGGCTCCGTCACCGCCGTCTACAAGGTGAGCGGAATGAGCTGCGGACACTGCGAGGGGACCATCTCCGGCGAGCTCTCCGGGGTCGCCGGTGTCAGCTCGGTGAAGGCCGTCGCCTCGGCCGGCGAGGTGACCGTCGTGTCCGCGGCCCCGCTCGACGAGGAGACGGTGCGCGCCGCCGTCGACGAGGCGGGCTTCGAACTCGTCGGCAAGGTCTGAGGCAGACTGAGCCACCACCTCACACCCGGGCCGTGCCGGGCCGGCCGACACGGGTCGCCGCCCGGCTCGGTCCGCTCTCTGGAGTAAGGACATGTCCACCAGCACCGACCGCACCCCGACCACCGGGACGTCGGAAGTCGACCTGCTCATCGGCGGGATGACCTGCGCCTCCTGTGCCGCCCGCGTCGAGAAGAAGCTCAACCGCATGGACGGCGTGACCGCCACGGTGAACTACGCGACGGAGAAGGCGAAGGTCAGCTACCCGACGGGCGTCGACGTCGCCGACCTGATCGCGACGGTGGTGCGGACCGGGTACACGGCCGAGGAGCCGACGCCGCCCCCGGACGAGACCGCCGCGGCCGAAGACGCCGCGGGAGACGCCGAAGCGGGCGCCGAGGAGGACCCGGAGTCGGCCTCCCTCCGGCAGCGGCTGACCGTCTCCGTCGTGCTGGCCGTCCCGGTCGTCCTGCTCTCCATGATCCCGGCGCTCCAGTTCGACAACTGGCAGTGGCTGGCGCTCACCCTCGCCGCGCCGGTCGTGGTCTGGGGCGGCCTGCCCTTCCACCGGGCCGCCTGGACGAACGTCCGGCACGGCGCGGCCACCATGGACACCCTGGTCTCGCTCGGCACGCTGGCCGCGTTCGGCTGGTCGCTGTGGGCGCTGTTCCTCGGCGACGCGGGCATGCCCGGTATGCGGGACCACTTCGATCCGACCGTCTCACGGATGGACGGCACCTCCACAATCTACCTCGAAGTCGCCGCCGGGGTCACCGCGTTCATCCTGCTGGGCCGCTACCTGGAGGCTCGCGCCAAGCGGCGCGCCGGGGCCGCCCTGCGGGCTCTGATGGAGCTCGGTGTGAAGGACGTGGCCGTCCTGCGGGAGGGGCGGGAGGTACGGATCCCGCTGGCCCGGCTGGCCGTCGGTGACCGGTTCGTCGTACGGCCCGGGGAGAAGGTCGCCACCGACGGCACCGTCGTCGAGGGC